>Ga0307488_10001751_pt1 | contig 18201 bp, 14 predicted proteins | sample SB02metaG_FD_202248 | JGI IMG/M metagenome (GOLD analysis project Ga0307488, IMG submission 202248) | Sea-ice brine microbial communities from Beaufort Sea near Barrow, Alaska, United States - SB 0.2 | ecosystem: Environmental > Aquatic > Marine > Coastal | place: USA: Alaska | collected... | reverse complement strand
TCATTAAAAACACTCATAGCAACAGCAACTAATCCTGGATGCGCAACCCAAGTTCCATCATGTCCGTTTTTAACTTCTTGTTCTTTATCTGCAAATACCTTAGCAAATGCCAAATCATTCGCTGCTTGATCATTTTTAATAGGAATTTGAGCCGCCATTCCGCCCATCGCATGTACTCTTCTTTTATGACATCTCTGAATAACCTTTAAAGAATACGCTTTCATGAAAGGCGTTTTCATAGTTACCTGATCTCTATTTGGTACCCTAAAGTTTGAATGGTTTCTAAACTTTTTTATGTATGAAAATATATAATCCCAACGCCCACAATTTAATCCAGCCATATGATCTTTTAATTCGAATATAATTTCGTCTAACTGAAAACTTGCGGTAATTGTTTCTATCAAAACGGTTGCTTTAATCGTTTTTTGAGGAATATTTAAATAGTTCTGTGCAAAAACGAAAATATCATTCCATAAACGCGCTTCTAAATAATGTTCAATTTTTGGTAAGTAAAAATACGCTGATGAACCTTGCTCTTGCAGGGCTCTAATATTATGAAAAAAGAACAACCCAAAATCTACTAAGGAACCGGACATCTCCTCACCATCAACTATAAAATGCTTTTCATTTAAATGCAATCCTCTTGGACGAACCAACAAAGTTGCTGTTTCATTATTTAGTTGATATGTTTTGTCTTTTGCAGAATTATAAAATGAAATTGTTTTATTAATAGCATCTCTTAAATTGATTTGCCCATCTAGATTATTACTTATAATAGGTGAATTACTATCTTCAAAATCGGCCATAAAAGTTTTTGCTCCAGAATTCAAAGCATTAATAACCATCTTTCTATCAACAGGACCTGTAATTTCCACTCTTCTATCCAATAAATCTTCAGGCAGTGGCGCACAGACCCAATCAGATTCTCTAATATGTTTAGTCTCTTCTGGAAAAGAGGGATAATTTCCAGCATCAAAATACGCTTGCTCAATCTCCCTCTCTTCAAGTAACTTTAATCTTCTCTGATTGAATTGATCATGTAATTCCAATAGAAATATTTTTGCATCATCTGTTAAAATTTCTTGATAATCTTCAATCTTAAACCCTTTAAAACTGATTTCTTTTATTATACTATTTTGCTCCATAATTAGAATATTTAAATTTCTACTCTGCAATAATATAAATAAATATTGAACTCCTCAAGCGAACGTTCGCTAAATTTATAAAAAACTTTATTTATTATAATTCGCTAAATAGTCATATCTTTGTCTTTATGACAATAGAAGATGAATACATTCGATTAATTTTTGGCTTAAAACTGAAGCAAATACGAACAGATAAAAAACTGTCATTGTTTGGTTTAGCAAAATTAACAGGCTTGTCAAAATCCTATTTAAACGAAATTGAAAAAGGAAAGAAATATCCTAAAACTGATAAAATCATAATCTTATCGGAAAGTCTTAAAGTACCTTATGATCATATGGTTTCATTGAAACTGGATAAAAACCTCGCACCAATAGGTGAAATCTTACAATCAAAAATCTTAAAAGAAATTCCTTTAGAACTATTTGGTATTAAAGAAAATAATTTAATAGATATTGTTGCTAATGCTCCTGCGAAAGTGAATGCATTTATTAGTACTATTATTAAAATTTCACAAAATTACAACTTAACGCGTGAAAGTTTTTTCTTAGCATCGCTGCGCTCCTATCAAGAAGCACATAACAATTATTTTGAAGAGATTGAAAATGATGTAGAGAAATTTGCGAATTCTTACCATTTAGATTTATCAAAAAAAGTAGTATCTAGCGATTTGGAAGAAATTTTAATTGAAGAATTTGGCTATAAAATTGATGGTAATGAACTTTCCAAACACGATAACCTAAAAGGGATAAGAAATATTTTCATTCAAAAAAAGAAAATATTACTAATTGATAAAGATGTCACTGAAGCCCAAAGAACATTTATATATGCAAAAGAAATTGCATATAATTATTTAAAAATAGAGAATAGGCTATACACCTTCCCTTGGATAAAATTTGATAGTTTCGATCAAGTTTTAAATAATTTTATAGCATCCTATTTCGCAGGAGCATTGATCATTTCCAAGAAAAACTTAGTGGATAAACTAACTGAATTTTTTGGTTCAAAAGAATGGAAACCAGCAAAATTACATAGAATCATAAATAGTTATAATTGTTCTGAAGAAACATTTTATCAGCGTTTAACTAACATCTTGCCTAAGCATTTTAATATTAAAAATTTATTCTTTCTGCGTTTCGCCAAAAAAGTAGACTCATCTGAATATCGATTAAGTAAGGAGTTACACATTACACAACAACAAGAACCTCATGCCAATCGAAATAATGAGCATTATTGCCGTAGGTGGATATCGATTAAAACAATTCAAGATTTAGAAAAATCTCAAAAGAGCAAAAAGACATTTGGCGTTCAGGTTTCTTCTTACGAGAACTCAAAAAGCGAATACCTAGTGATTTCTTCCGCTGTTTCTGATCCTTTTAAGAAAAATATCAGCAGAAGCATTAGTATTGGCTTACTACTTTCTCCTCATTTAAAAAATAAATTAAAGTTTTATAAAGAAGATACTTTTGATAAAAAAATAGTTGGAGTGACTTGCGAAACATGTTCTGTTCAGAATTGTACAGAACGTGTTGCAGATTCATGGCGATTAGAAAAAGAACAACGACACACTGAAATTGCTGAAACTGTAGAGAAAATTATCAATTCTTACGATTAAAATTTCTTATTTTAGCAACTATAAATAATAGCACACAATGGATATAAACTTCAACAAAAACGAAGATTATAATAAAATACAAGTTTCTGATTTAAAAAGAAAATTGCTCAAAGTTTATAAAGGTGGTGGAGAACAAAAGATTGAAAAACACCATGCCAAAGGAAAGTTAACAGCAAGAGAGCGAATTGATTATTTACTTGATAAAAAATCAGATTCTATAGAGATTGGAGCTTTTGCAGGAGATGAAATGTATGCAGAATATGGAGGTTGTCCTTCTGGAGGAGTTGTTGTGAAAATTGGCTACATATCAGGGAAGCAATGTATCGTTGTTGCAAATGACGCAACAGTAAAGGCTGGAGCATGGTTTCCAATTACAGGAAAGAAAAATTTAAGAGCACAAGAAATTTCTATAGAGAATAAACTTCCAATAATATATCTCGTAGATTCTGCAGGAGTTTATTTACCAATGCAAGATGAAATTTTTCCTGATAAAGAACATTTTGGTAGAATTTTTAGAAATAATGCTGTAATGAGCAGTATGGGAATTACCCAAATTTCTGCAATTATGGGAAGTTGTGTTGCTGGAGGAGCCTATCTACCTATTATGAGTGATGAGGCTATCATCGTTGATAAAACTGCCAGTATTTTTCTTGCTGGAAGTTATTTAGTAAAAGCAGCGATTGGAGAAAGTATAGACAATGAAACTTTAGGAGGAGCAACAACACATTGTGAAATTAGTGGCGTAACTGATTACAAAGCAAGTGATGACAAAGATGCATTAGATAAAATTAAAAATATTTTTAGCAAAATTGGAGATAACCAAAAAGCAGGCTATAATCGTATTTCTTCTTCAAAACCTAAAGAAAATCCACAAGATATATACGGAATTTTACCAAAATTACGTACCGATCAATATGATATGAAAGAGATTATCAAACGTTTGGTTGATAATTCTGAAATGGAAGAATATAAAGCAGATTATGGTAAAACTATTATTTGCGCATATGCTCGAATCGAGGGTTGGGCAGTTGGAATTTTAGCCAACCAACGAAAAGTGGTAAAAAATGCTAAAAAAGAAATGCAATTTGGAGGTGTCATTTATTCTGATAGCGCTGATAAAGCCACTCGATTTATTGCCAATTGTAACCAGAAAAAAATTCCATTGGTCTTTTTACAAGATGTTACAGGTTTTATGGTAGGAAGCAAATCTGAACATGGAGGAATTATAAAAGATGGCGCAAAAATGGTAAATGCAGTAAGTAATTCTGTAGTTCCTAAATTTACTGTTGTTATAGGAAATTCATATGGCGCTGGAAATTACGCGATGTGTGGAAAGGCCTATGATCCTAGATTGATATTTGCTTGGCCAAGCGCCAGACTTGCAGTTATGGGAGGCTCACAAGCTGCTAAAGTTTTATTACAGATAGAAACTGCTTCGCTTAAAAAACAAGGAGAATTAATTACTCCTGAAAAAGAACAAGAAATTTTAAAAACAATTGAAGAACGCTATGATAAGCAAACTTCTCCATATTACGCAGCCGCAAGAATCTGGACAGATGCTATTATAGATCCTTTAAAAACGAGAACATGGATTTCAATGGGAATTGAAGCTGCAAATAATTCTCCGATTGAGAAACCATTTAATATGGGAGTGATTCAAGTATAATTGAAAATTAGAATTTAAAAAATATTATTTAGAAATGGGAAGAGCGTTTGAACTAAGAAAGGGGCGTAAAATGAAACGTTGGTCAGCAATGGCAAAAACGTTTACAAGAATAGGGAAAGACATTGTGATGGCAGTAAAAGAAGGAGGTCCAAATCCTGATGCTAATTCACGTTTAAGAGCCGTTATTCAAAACGCCAAGGCAGCCAACATGCCTAAAGAAAATGTAGAACGCGCTTTAAAAAAGGCTTCTGATAAAGATACTGCAAACTATAAAGAAGTTTTATTTGAAGGCTATGCGCCTCACGGAATTGCACTTGTCGTTGAAACAGCAACGGATAATAATAACAGAACAGTTGCCAATGTCCGCTCTGCTTTTAATAAATGTGATGGAAATTTTGGGACTTCGGGTTCAGTAATTTTCATGTTTGATCATACATGCACATTCACCATAAAAAAAGAAGATATTACAATCGATTTAGAAGAATTGGAATTGGAATTGATAGATTTTTACGTAGAAGAAGTTTTTGATGATGAGGAAGGTGTAATTATCTATGCACCATTCGAACAATTCGGTGCGATTCAATCATTTTTTGAAGAAGAAAATGTAGAAATCTTATCTTCTGGATTCGAACGAATCCCAACAACTACAACCAAACTTTCTGAAGAACATCAAGCAGATGTTGAAAAATTATTAGAAAAACTAGAAGAAGATGATGATGTACAGACAGTATATCATTCAATGGTTATGTAAATTGTGATAAAGACAAAAGAGAAACAGCCATTATACATTATACTTTTTCTGATTTTAGCAGGAGAAGCGGTGTTTATTTTACCGTTTGTATTGGCAAGAATTTTCAGACCAACGTTCTTAGAAGCTTTTGATATTAACAATTTTCAATTGGGAACTTGTTTTTCAATTTATGGAATAGTCGCCCTATTTTCTTACTTATTTGGAGGTCCATTATCGGATAAATACCATCCAAGATATTTAATGTCAATTGCATTGATACTAACTGCCATTGGAGGGGTATTTCTTTCGACCTTTCCAGCATATGAACACTTAAAAATCCTATTCGGATATTGGGGATTTACAACTATTCTGTTGTTTTGGGCAGCAATGATTAAGGCTACAAGAATATGGGGAGGAAGTGAAAAACAAGGTGTTGCTTTTGGATTTTTGGATGGCGGAAGAGGATTAGTTGCTGCTGGTTTTGGCTCTCTTGGTGTTTTTATTTTTTCTATACTGATTTCAGACATTTCTCAAACTACTTTACTCGAACGCAAAGACGCTTTTCGATATGTGATTTTAATATCTTCAGCAATTGTAGCAATAATAGGTGTTTTAGTCTTCTTTTTCTTGAAAAATTTAAAAGTTGCCGCTGAATCTTCATCTTCAGAATCAAAATCTTTAACAAAAGATAATTTCAAAAAAATAATAAAAATTCCTTCAATATGGCTCTTGATGATAATTATTTTATGTGCTTATTTTGGGTATAAAACGACTGATATTTTTAGTTTGTATGCTAATGAAGTTATGGGGTTTGACGACATAAAATCCGCAAAAGTTGGAACTTCATTACTTTATTTAAGACCAATTATTGGGGTTGTTATTGGATTATTGGCAGATAGAACAAGAGCTTCTTTATGGCTTATTATTGGTTTCTTTTTTACGTTAATTACAAGTGTTATTTTTGCGACGGGAATTGTAAATGAGCAAACTACACTCCTATTTTCTTTATCAATAGGATTAATGGCGATTGGTGTGTATTCGGCGAGAGTTTTATATTTTGCCGCAATGGAAGAAGGTAATATCCCTGTCGGACTTACCGGAACAGCAGTAGGGATTCTATCAATTGTAGGTTATACTCCTGATATTTTTTCTGGACCTCTTTTAGGTGTTTTATTAGACAGTTCTCCAGGAAAAGTAGGACATCAACACGTTTTTATGGTGCTTGCAGGTTTTACACTTGTAGGATTAATCACTTCCGTTTTACTATATAGAAGTTCTAAAAAAGAGCTTTAGAACAATAACTCCAATGTCTTTTTTCGTTGGATTTTTTTTGTTTGTGTTTCTATAAATTTTTCTAAAAAATAGATCTCTTTTGGAATTTCATATTTAGAGAGGCTTTTAAGTTTTAGATCTTGAATCTTGAATCTTGAATCTTGATTGGATTCAATAATCAATACCAATTTCTCGCCTAAAACAGCATCTTTAATTCCTGAAACAAAAAATCTATCTGAAATAATTTCTGCTAACTTTTCCTCTATTTGCTCTGGAATTAGTTTAATTCCTCCAGAATTGATAATGTTATCAAAACGCCCTAGCCATTGAAACTCAGTATCAGAAATAATCTCTACAAGATCATTAGTAACAACTTTATCAGCAGCTATTTTAAGAGCTTCAATTACCAAACAGTCTCTTGAGTCTGTTGAAATAGAAATATTAGGTAGGATTTTATAAACACTTCGAATTCGCTCAGTGTCCGACAAAAAATGATTTAATTTCTTCAAGGCAATATGTGTCACAGTTTCAGTCATACCATACGTTGCATATGCCTCTACAGAAATCGATTGCAATCTATTTTTTAATGCATCTGAAACAATTCCTCCACCGATAATTAGTGTCTTTATCTTATTTAGTTCATCAATAGAGTTATAAACTTGAAGTGGAACCATTGCAGAAAAATCATACACCTTTTCTATTCCTTTTAATGGATTCATACTTACAGCTACAACATCCAATTTCCAACCAAGAACCATCGCCCTTAAAAGCATCATTTTCCCTGCTACAAATTCAGGGCTCATACACAACAATGCCTTAGTCCCCTCTTTTAAATCAAAAAATTCTCCTGTTGCTCCTGCGGAATTTACCATATGCTCCTTACGAATTTCAATTAACTCAGGAGATCCTGTAGAACCAGAAGTTAACAGGTGTACAATATCGTTATCATTGAGAAAATCCGAAAGAAAAGAAAAAATAGAATTAGAAATGGTTTTTGAAAATAAGACCAATTCCTTTTCGTTGTGAAAAGAAATTCCATTTAGCTCAAACTCTTTATGGATATTAAATTGCATCTTACAAATTAACAAAAAAATGGCACAACAATTGCTTAATTATAATCAGAAAACAATCGTAAGCCTTAAAGTTTTCTTAATTATATTAGGAACTATTGGTTAACTATTGAATTAGCAATATATTTGAAAAAACAAATTGATTTTAATGAAAAAAATTCTTTTTCTTCTTGTATTCATAAACCAAATTACACTTGCTCAGCAAGGTATAGATTTTGCTTCTGAAGATTTCTATTTTCTGAACAGAAGTCAACATTTAAAAATTTCTATGAATAATGAAACGTTTAACATTGTCAATAGCGTGTCAGAAGAAGCGAAGTACAATACAGGAAACAAGTTGTTTTTTGCTAATGAATTTATACATTTTGATAGTTTTACTGAAATAAAAGATATAGAAGCATTTACACAAATCCCTTCCAATAATTCTAAAATAAAGGTTGAGCATTTTGAAACCAAAGACGAATTTGGAGGAGGTATATTTTTCAGTGATCAACAGACAGTTAATTTTGTTTTTCCTGCAGTGTCGAAAGATGCAATCACAACTTTAAAATACAAAGAGAATATAAAAGACCCTCATTTTCTTGGCTCATTTAGATTTGGAACGTATGTTCCTACTAAAGAGGCTTTTTATACTGTAGAAGTCCCTAGTAATGTAGAATTGGGCTATAAGACTTTCAATCTTGAAAATATAGATATTTCATTTGAAAAGAAAGAAAATAAAGAAACTACAGTTTATACTTGGAAAGCCAATAATATTGGTGATTTCAGAAAGCAAGAAAATAGTTTGTCTGTTTTAAAATACATTCCGCACATTATAGTTTACATAAAAAATTATGAAATTGAAAATGTAAAAAAACCAGTTCTTAATGATGTAAAAGATTTATATACTTGGTACACTTCATTGATCAATCAAATTGATAAGTCTGATCATACTGAAATATTTTCTATTGCTACTGATCTTGTCAAAAATTTAAATTCAGACAAAGAAAAAGCCAAAGCAATATTTAATTGGGTGCAAAGTAATATTACGTATGTAGCATTTGAAGATGGTCTTGGAGGGTTTGTTCCGAGAGATGCTTCAAGTGTATGCAGCAAAAGATATGGAGACTGTAAGGACATGGCCAACTTGCTTTATGAGATGTTAAACCACGTAGGTATTGAAGCATATCATACATGGATAGGCACTCGAGACAGACCATACTCATATTATGAAGTTCCTACACCTATTGTCGATAATCATATGATTACAGCAGTAATCATTGATGGTAAAACCATTTTTCTAGATGCTACAGACAGTTATGTTCCCTACGGAATGCCAAGCGCGTTTACACAGAGTAAAGAGGCATTGATTGGTATCTCTCCTGATGATTTTAAAATTATCAAAGTTCCTATTCAACTAAAAGAAAAAAATATTTCATTAGTAAAAACGACTATTACACTAGACGATAATGTAATTCATGCATCCGAAAAGCGAACGTTGACTGGTTATGAAATGGTTGATTTCGTACGTGATGCTAAGTATAAAAAGGATGAGAAGTCTGATGAAGAATACTTGAATACTAAATTCAAAATAGGAAATAATAAAACGACTTATAAGAATATAGAGTTTGGAGAATTATCAACTTTAAATTATGAGTATAGCATTACCTATGATTTAGAAATTAACAATTATGCTAAAAAAATAGGTTCAAAAGTGTATCTAAATTTAAATTTAGAAAAACCTTTATCGACTGATCTTTTATTGGTAGAAAATCAACGTTTTGGCAAAAAAGTAAATCATCAATTTATTAAAAAATATGAGACAACTTTTATAATTCCTGTCGGTTATAAAATCTCATCTGTTCCAAAAAATATTTCAAATAAACTCGAAAATTATGGCTTTTCATTTGAGTTTACCCAAAAAGGAAATTCCCTACAAGCACATAAAGAGATTTATATAAACACATTGGCAATTGAGAATGAGCAATACGATGATTATAATTTATTTATTAAAAGCCTCATTAAAGCCTATAAAAAAAGTATTATTTTAGAAAAAATTTAAACAACCCTAATGAAAAAATTATTTATATTCATACTATTATTTTCAACAATCAATTCGTTTTCACAGTACTACAAGATCTACGATTGGGAAGAAAAACCTCAACTCCATGAGTTGACTGAATCAGAAAACAACGAATCTTCTATCGCAATCTTAAAAAAGAATATTGTAGAGTTTGGCAAGTCAAAAATCACCGATAAGATGCGTATTTTCGAAACTACTCATACTATTATTCGTGTCAATGACGATAAAGGGATTAATACACACAATCAGGTTTATATTCCAATGAGACGTGTGAAAAAATTAAAATATATCAAAGCGAGAACAGTCGCTAAAGATGGGAAAATTACCAATCTTGATGAAAATAATATCAAGCAGATTGAAAATGTAGAAGAGTATGGTAACTTCCAAATATTTGCAATTGAAGGTGTTGAAAACGGTTCCGAAATTGAAGTGATGTATACTGTTGAAAAGGAATATTCGCCTTTTGGAACAGAAAATTTACAGTTTGATTATCCAGTTAAGAGATCTGAAATGGTTTTTATTTCAAACGGATTAATTAGTAATATAAAAACATATAATACAGATCAAAATTTTGAAAGGACGTATTTAGATAATTTATTGGTAGAAGAATTGGTTTTAAATGATATTCCATCAACGTCTGAGGAAGATTATGCTGCTAAAGATGCTTATAAAATTTATGTTGCGTATCAATGTTTCGGTAATTCAGAATTGACACAAGAAGTGTTGTGGAATAATACTGTTGAGAATGTTGGTGGAAATTTCTTTCCAACAGCAATCCCTAAAATTGTTATTGACGAAATAAGAAGTAACATCTTAAAAAAAGACGAAAAAATTTCAGACTTTGAAATTGCTTCAAGACTAGATAATTATATCAAAAGTAATTTTACCGTAGTTGAAAATAATAATCCACTACTTGAAGAAATCGATTATATATTAAAGAATCGATCTTCTAGTGATTATGGGATTATCAAGGCATATGCGCACTTTTTAAAGGCGCTTAATATAGAATATGAAATTGTAATCACTGCCAATAGATATGAGCATAAATTTGATCCAGAGTTTTACAGTCCTAATGCTTTGCGTAAGTTTTTAATTTATTTGCCAAGATTAAAACAATACATTTCTCCAGATAGAATCGATTATAGAATAAGTGAAGCACCAACTAATATTCTTGGAAATAACGGGTTATTTATCAATTATGAACTCCAATATTACTTTAAAAAAATAGGTCAAGATGATCCTAATTATAGTAAAATAATACGTGTCATGGATATTAATTTCTCCGATGATTTTGACAAAGTAATTGTAGATGAAGATCAGGAATATACGGGACATTGGGGGTTTCAGAACAGAGCATTTATGGCGCTGACAACAGGCCAACAAAAAGCAGATTTTCAAGATTACTTAACTGGTTCGGGAATTGAAGACAAGAATGTAACAAAATTTGAATTGGGAAATACAGAAATGAACCAGACTGAATACAACTTACCATATATTGTAAAAAGTACCATTGAATCATCTGCATTACTTGAAGAAGCAGGTGAAAGTTACATTTTTAAAGTCGGGCAAGTAATAGGAACTCAGAGCGAACTCTATCAAGAGCGTAAGCGTTTATATCCTGTTGAAATGCAATATCCTAATGAATATAATTACACGATAACTGTTGACATTCCTAATGGTTATTTACTAGAAGGTCTTGAATCATTAATTATCAATAAAAAACTAGAGATTGATGGGGAAATTTTATGTAAATGGGATTCTAATTATGTTATTAAAAATAAAAAACTTATAATTTCAATCGTAGAATATTACAGAACAAATGATTACCCAATAGAACACTACGAAGGCTTCAGAGAAGTCATTAATGCAGCGTCTGACTTTAATAAAGCGGCTGTTTTATTTACTGAAAAATAAAAAAAATCCGAACAAAATGTTCGGATTTTTTTATTAAATATTATTCAATAACTGAAGGTTCCTCAATCCTTCCAGTCAATTTTTCCTTCCAATCACTCCAATTATACTTTCTTGACATTATATATAAAAATAATGGATATATAATCAGTACTGGAATCAATATGTCTATCCCAACTTCAGGCTCAGAAACATCCTTCAATAAAGAGTTTGTTTGAAAAACAGTCCAATCTGCAGTGACCAATATTACTCCTATTAAATTATTTGCAGCATGAAACCCTAAAGCCAATTCCATTCCTTCATCCATTAAAGTAATAATTCCTAGAAACAATCCAGTTCCGATATAATACACCATAATAATTGGACCTAGTTTATCCACTTCAGGATTTGCAATATGTAAAAGCCCAAATATTACTGAAGTTACTATTAATGGAACCCATCTATTTTTGACAAGAGCACCTATTCCTTGCATTAAATAACCTCGAAAAAAATATTCTTCCATACTTGTTTGTAGTGGAATTAATAAGATGGCTATAACTGCCATTATTAAAAAAGGGATAAGGTTAAATTGTACAACGTAATCATCAGGATTAGAATAATAATCAATTCCCGTCATAACTAGTGTAAAGATTGCAACTAATCCAAAACCAAACATGAATCGACTCCAATCAATTTTATTTCTAGTTGTTGTCAAATTTTTCATTGTATTTTCATGAAAATATTTTACAACTAAATAAATCCCTAATAACCCAAAAACAAACATGATAAGCATAAGAAACAAGGTCGTATTTGAATCAAAAACCGTCATTAAAGTATCTTCATTCAATCGAGCCATTTCTTCTATGTTTCCCTCTTTGAAATATTTGATAAAAATGGATCCCATTAATGGTAAAACTCCTATTAACTGCCAGAAAATAAAAACTATTGCTGTTCCTACTAGATACCTCCACCATTCATAATGACCCTTATAGGCTTGTTGAATAAAATTCATACTTCTTTATTTTAAATTAAAATTCCAATCCTTATTTTTATTATAATGCAATTCACCTTTTTTTATTTCTAATGGACTGTCAAAATTATTGGTAAATAAACCTCCAGTTCCAAGTCCTTGCGGTATTTTAACACCAAGATCATACGTGAATTGAGCAATCGCATTCAATCCTACATTACTTTCTAATGCTGATGTAATCCACCAAGCCACATTATGGCTATTTGATAAATTAATCCATTCATTACTTCCACCTATTCCTCCAATAAGACTTGGTTTCAATATAATATACTGCGGATTAACTGTTAGTAGTAATTCCTCTTTTTTTGTTACAGCAAATATTCCAATTAATTCTTCGTCTAGTGCTATATCCAATGGAGTTTCTTCGCACAATCGAGCCATTTCTTGCCATTGACCTTGTTTAATAGGCTGTTCTATAGAATGTAGTTCCATCTCTGACAATCTCTTCAATTTCTCCAATGCCTCTTTTGGATCAAAAGCACCATTTGCATCAACTCTCAATTCTATTTCGTTGGCATTATATTCTTTTCTGATAGATTTTAAGAGTGATAGTTCTGTATTAAAATCTATTGCACCAATTTTCATTTTAATGGTTGTAAAACCACTTTCTAACTTCTCTTTTATTTGCTGATGCATAAACTGATCGCTTCCCATCCATATCAATCCATTGATAGGAATTGAATCTATCCCTTCGGTAAAATTTGATGGAAATAATTGAAATTTATCTTTACTCTCTAATGACTTTAAAGCCTGTTCCAATCCAAATTGTATAGAAGGGAACTCGGTGAGTTGTAGTAATAGCAATTCTTTTTCTGAATTGATATTCTCACACAGCCATTGCAACTTCTCTTCATAATCATCTCTATCATCTATACTCAACCCTCTAAAAAGTCCGCACTCTCCTATTCCTTCTGAAGATTCATTAGAAATAAAAAGAAAAAAGGTTTCTTTGGTGCGCAGTATTCCTCTTGAAGTACCACTTGGTTGCTTAAAATTAAGGATGTGTTTTTGGAAAGTTGCTTTCATATAGTTCTATGCGGAAATATACTACATTTTTGAAAGATGTCGTTCCTGCGAAATCGAAGATTCACGAATACAATATAAAATAAAAATCAATGAGTAATGCAGGAGTCCATAAATTAGATAGGTTTAGATTCACTGCTGATAAGATTAGATGCAAGAAAATTTTTAAGATAATGTAACTAATGATGACAAAAAATCTAAAAACTAGTTAATTAACCTGTATTATTTAATTTTATTTTATCGTATTTGTGTCTGAAAAGTAAGTCTTTTTAAGCAGACGGATTTTTCGGTTATGATGTTTTTTTTTTAAAAGTGGGAAAACTCAAATATAGCGAAAGGTGGCGGATTTTTTATATACGTTGTTGTAACCAGTACTTTTACTGTATTATAAATTAATTCAAAATCTTATTTGTTATTTGTAAAACAAAAAGATTATTACTCTTTACGATTTTAAACAATTTCGCATATTATATATATGCCCTACAATAATTAGAATTGAAAAAATAAACATTCCATATTCAAAAATCTCAGCGCGTTCTTCTAATAACATTGAGATTACAAAACCTACAAAGGCAACCCATAAAAAAACACTAACAGCCTTAATAAAGTTTCCTTTTGTAGTTTTATAAATTGAAATAAATGCAATCATAATAAATAGAAAAGCAATAATTGGATTGCTCAAAAAACCAATTCCCATAGCCAGAAATGTAGGGACTGTAAGGCAATGAATTATGCATACAAAAGCACTAATAGTTCCTAATTTATCTGCCCAATATATTTTTTTCGTTTGTATCATTTTTTAAATGTCTTATTGTATTCAAGATATTTTATTTTATCGACCTTAACGTCATTCCAAATGTCTAAAACCATTATTTCAATGCGCTTATCAATCAAATCTTGAATGTCATTTCTATAGATCTGGTAGTCATCGTAATGTGTTCCTGATAAGTGATTGAGTTTATTCTGAAAATAAGTGAGAGGATTAAACCAATAGGTTTTAGAAATAAACTCATTTCTAGACTGATTATCTAGGTCTATTTTTGCAATTGTATTTTTCATTGCAATATTAATTAATGCTCTTATTGATCTTCGTCTCGCATTTTTTATACCTACAGAATCTTTTGCTATTTCAGTCTGTCTTAAACTTGGATATAAGTTAAAAAGTTGTTTGTCGGTTAATTCATTAGTCTGGTCATATATTTCGTCCGTTTTATCTCTTTTAGTATCAATAATATCAATCATTAAATTAGTTGGTTTTTCAATACTTATCCATTGCTGTAACGAAGCAGGAATTATAAAAGCGAAAAGTAACCATACTCCAATCATTTGTAACGTGTTTGAAACGGTGTTTTTGGCATATTTCAGAATTAAAAAATAAATCAAAATCCAAAATATAAGATAGATTGCTACCCAAAGAAAGATCAGCCAAAACGTTGAGTCTGTTTCAAAAATAGGGGTAAGCATAGCGCCATAAAAAAGTAATCCAAATAGTGTCAATAAAAGTAGTACGGTGTAAAATGCAGTTCTTGAGACTAGCCACCAATTCTTTGACCCTGTTTGTACAAACACGAGCGGTAAAAAACCTTGTTCTGCTTCTTGACCTTTTATGTTATAAAGTAAGACTAGTAATAAAAGAGGCAATAGAAATAAGACTACGAAAGCAAAATCTAAAGTTCCAGATTGAATACGCTCTGGATTAGCAATTTCTTTTGCCATATCTGCATCATAGGGGCTGCTGTAAATGTCAATAGACTTGTAAAATCCATATTGTTCAGTTTGTCCAATGTTATAAACAATGGCTGGTGTAGCTTTTTTAAAGTGATACGTTGGTGTGTTATAGATTGCCCAAAACGGTGTTGCTACATCAATCCATGGTCTGTTTTTAGGTCCTTTCTCACCTTTTTCGAAATACGTAACGATTTCTTCCTTTTTGTCGGTTACTTTTTGATTTACTTTCTTAATTTCAAGATGTTGCTTTTCATATAAATCGGCACCATTTTGTAAACCATAAATACTTGCTAGGATAAAAAGAAATAATGCTACAATTTTAAAAGGACTACGAACAAAATGTTTCCACTCGTATAAAAATATATTTAAATTTCTCATACTATTTGTATTTTTTTAGTTCCGAAAACAATAAATACTATAACTAGAATTGACCATAAAATAAGCAACCCTATATCTAACATATAATTTGATATAACTGCGGAAATTTGAGTCGGCTTATAATCGAAATCTGGAACAGACCTAAAAAATTTATTATCTTCTCTACCTGTTTTAGAGCTACTAAAAGTTTCTTTTTCATTCAGCATTTTAATAAAAACCCTTCTATAATTTTCTACTTGTAACAAAAACTCTTGATGATGTAAGTTATCACTTGCCATAAATCCCATACTTGTATTTTGCAACGAAATAAATGGATTAATAATGCCACCTAATTGAAAGCTTTGTTTCTGTTTTTGCAATACATCACGATTATGCCCAAAATGTTTATCCCAAACGATGTTGCCATATTCCTCATCGGCTTGCATTCGCATACCGTTAAAGTTTATGGGAAGTTGAGACAAACTATCTACTCCATATTCTTTAAGTACTTTTTCTCTTAATGCGATACCTCTTTTATCGGCAGGATTATGACCGTCCATACCTTTTGAACGGTCTTCTTTCATTGCAGATTTAAATTCGCTTCGACTGGGAAGTGAATGCCATTTTTCGGCAGAGCTCATTAAAATATTTGATAAAAACATTGTCCAAATTATCCAAACACCTAACATTGAAGTTAAAGCGAGTGTAGCATTTTGCCAACGCGCAGAAAAGAAAACCGTGAGCCCACTAATAATAAAATAGTAAAAGCAATAGGACAAAAAGAACAATATTGTTCTGATTAAAATTTCATCAGTAAAACTTTGGAAATTCAAAATACCATAAACTAAAAGAATAAAAGTTAATAGTAATACCCCATATAGCCAAACAGATAAAGTCTTAGATAAAATAATTTGTAATGGTTTTGCACCTTGTAAAACAAGTAATTTAAGCCTTCCGCTTTGTTTTTCGCTGCTAACGGAGTTAAATGCTAAAAAAATTAATAATAAAGGAACCATATATTGTAGTAAAAGTGAAGGTTTTAATTTCCCAAATCTGGAAACTGCTTGCATTTGCGATGCTTCAGAATGTGTTATTTCATTTTGTACGTGTCCTTCAACTTTTAGCACATTTCCTGTAACGCTGTTTACACCTTCATCGAGGCTGCTCAATAAATTGGAAGGTTTAAATACATACGTTCCATAATGCGCAGCACCATGTGGACTCATTTCATCAATACTTACCCATTGTTGACGCACGTGATCTTTAGCACTTTGATACGTTTGTTCTTGTTTGTGTGTTTGATAATTTCCTAAAAAAACAGAGAGCATCAAGATTGAAATAAAGGCAATGCTTATTCCTAAAAATATACGACTACGGACTAAAAAGCGCCATTCGTTTTTGATAATTTGCAACATAATATTGGTATTAGTTTTGCATAAATTGTAGATACAAAGTTTCTAGTTCGTTAGCACTTACATCTTTGCAGTTTAGTTCTTTTACTAAAACCCCATTCTTAAGAATCCCAATGCGTTTGCAGACTTCTCTTACACGAAAAATATCGTGGGAAGCCATTAAAATAGTTGCACCTTCCGAAGCGAGTTTCTTGAGAAGTTTAGAAAGTTCATTACTAGCCAATGGGTCTAAACCGCTAGCAGGTTCATCCAGTAAATAGACTTTTGCTTTTTTTGCATAGGCAATTGCGATTCCTACTTTTTGTCTCATTCCTTTAGAATAACCACTCACTTTTTTAACGTGTGCTTCACTTGCTAATCCACAGGTGATTAGGTAGTTTTTCAGTTCGCTTTTAGAATATTTTAAGCCTGCTAGCTTGCAGAAATAATCTAAATTTTCTAAACCAGATAAATAAGGATATAGATTTACATTTTCAGGAATATATCCAATAAGCTTCCTTGTCTCTTGCGAATTATTACAAGTGTCTATATCATTAATATATATCTTTCCAGAATCTGGACTTAGAAAACCCAGCAACATATTAATGGTAGTAGATTTACCTGCACCATTAGCACCTAAAAGCCCTAAAATTTCTCCTTTTTTAACTTCTAAGTTTAAGTTTTTAATAGCTAGTTCACCTTTAAATGACTTGCTAACGTTTTGTAATTGTATCATAAAATTAATGTTGTTAATGCAACTAAGTTGCGAAAATAGAAAATAAAATTTGCTAATGCAACTAAGATGCATTAAATTTGTATTTAATGGGAATTATTAGAAAAACAAAAGCGGTAGCCACAGTACTTCAAATTTTTGAGGAAAAGAGCGAACCTAAATCGGTAGTGCATCTAATAGAACTTGTAAAAGATAAGATGAATAAAACTACTGTGTATCGTATTTTGGATAGACTTGAACAAAATGTAATCATTCATTCTTTTAATGGAAAAAATGGTTTAAAATGGTATGCTAAGTGCGAGGGATGTTCTGCCAGTCATCATTCAGATAAGCATCCACATTTTCAATGCACAAAATGCGATAAGGTTGAGTGTTTATCTGTTGAGATTAAAATTCCTTCTATAAAAAATCATAAAGTGGATTCTACAGATATTCTTTTAATGGGACAATGTGAAGTTTGTTCTGTGTGAGTATTGGTTACAATGTTAAGA
>Ga0307488_10001750_pt1 | contig 18201 bp, 10 predicted proteins | sample SB02metaG_FD_202248 | JGI IMG/M metagenome (GOLD analysis project Ga0307488, IMG submission 202248) | Sea-ice brine microbial communities from Beaufort Sea near Barrow, Alaska, United States - SB 0.2 | ecosystem: Environmental > Aquatic > Marine > Coastal | place: USA: Alaska | collected... | reverse complement strand
ACTCAAGGTGGAATTTTATCCTCAAGGTATATTAGCGGAAAAGATCAGAAATGCTGGTGCCGGGTGTTTTGGCTTTTTAACAGACATTGGTATAGATACAGAGATAATAGATAAAAGTCGTCTAATAGACTTTCAAGGTAAGGAACTTATCATAGAGCCGGCTCTATATGCTGATTTTGCATTAATTCATGCTCGTCGTGCAGATAAATACGGTAATTTAACTTATGGAAGCTCCGCTATGAATTTCAACCCATTAATGGCAATGGCAGCTAATCAAGTTATTGTAGAAACTTATCAGTTAATTTCTTCTGCAGAGCAGTCACCTGAGAGTGTCCATACACCGAGTGCTTTTGTAGATTCCATTGTCAAAATAGATTCATTAACTCATGAATATTAATAGTAGGAGTATAATATGACGGTTAATAAAATAATAAGTAGAGCCATACAAGAGCTAAAATGCGGTCAAATTGTCAACCTTGGTATTGGCCTACCAACAAAAATACTTGACCACATACCGCCTAATATGGATATTTTTTTTCAATCTGAAAATGGCTTATTAGGTGCTAAAAAAATAGCTACAGATGCACCTATAAACTATGACCTAATTGACGCTGGCGGAGCTTACATTGATACTCGTAATGGTGCTAGTTTTTTTGATAGTTCAGTCTCATTTGCAATGATTAGGCGCGGTAAAATTGATGTAACTATTATGGGCGCTTTTGAAGTTGACCAAGAAGGAAGTTTAGCTAACTGGAAAATCCCAGGCTATTTTTCCCCTGGGATTGGCGGGGCAATGGAATTAGCTCAAAAAACCCCTAAAGTGATCATTTTATGTTCTCACAATGATAAAAAAGGCAATTCAAAAATTCTTAAAAAATGTAAATTACCTCTTACAGCAAAAAAGTGTATTAATAGAATCATTACCGATAAAGCTGTAATCGATGTTACTGAGAAAGGGCTTATCCTAAAAGAAATAGCCGCAGGATTAACCGTAGCAGAATTAATAGAACAAACAGATGCAGAATTAATTATCCCTCAAAATATTGGGACTTTCTAATGACTAAAACTATTGAACAAGCCATATTAAAAAGTTGTGATGACCTTTTCCCTGAGGTAGTCGAATTTACCAAAGAAATGGTTAAACAATATAGTGTTTTAAATAAGGAACAGGGTGTCCTTGACGTTGTAGAAAAAAATCTAAAAGACCTTAATTTACCTGTGTTGCGTGTACCTGTAGATATAAAAAGAATAGGTAAACACCCTTTGTTTGCTCCTGTTGAATGGAATTATGATAAAAAGTACAACTTGGTAAGTGCACTAAACCGAGAGGCGGAAGGTAAAACCCTAGTGCTTAATGGTCACTTAGATGTAGTTAATGCAACTCATTTTGATATGTGGACACAAGCACCCAACATACCATGGGAAAAAGACGGTTGGTTGTATGGCCGAGGTGCTGGTGATATGCAATCAGGCGTAGCTGCAATGATTTACGCAGTACATGCAATACATCATGCAGGTTACAAAATAAAGTCCCCTTTAACAATACAGGCGGTTATTGAAGAAGAATGTACTGGCAATGGTACTCTTGCTTGTCTTGACCGTGGTTACGGTGGTGATTTTGTCTTAATACCTGAGCCGTTTGGGCCACAAATTTATAGTGGTCAATTAGGCGTATTATGGTTCAAAATAATCATTAGAGGTCGCCCTGCTCATGTTTTAGATACGGCTGCAGGAGCAAATGCAATTGAAATGCTTCAAATGCTAATCCCTTACTTAAAATCTCTTGAAGCAGAGCTAAATGAACAATATCGTAAGAAACCTTATGATCAATATCCACATCCTTTTAACTTAAATATCGGTAAATTTAAAGGGGGAAACTGGGCATCAAGCGTTCCTGCCCATGCCGAAATGGAAGCTAGAATAGGTTTTCCTGTTGGCATGACAAGTAATCATATAATGCAGCTTGTAAACGATAAAATAGAACAAGCTGTTAGTGAATGCATTGAATTTACACAATACAAACCTATTTTACGATTTCATGGTTTCCGCTCAGAAGGTCATCTTGTGGATTTACAAAATCCAGGGATTACCTTGCTATCAGAATGCCATCAAAGTTTAATGAAAACCGAACCCGAACATTATTTCTCAACGTGTACTACAGACTTGAGAGCATTTCATTTTTATAGTAAAACGGCTGGAACTTGTTACGGGCCTATAGCTAAAAATATTCATGGTATAGATGAGTGTGTAGATATTGAATCGATTCGTCACACCTTAAAAGCTTATGCCTTATTTATTAGCCGTTGGTGCGAGATAGTAAAATTATAATCAACAGTTTAATGTAAAAGAGCGACCTTAGCGCGCTTGGCATACATTAGGTGCCTGTGGTATTAGATTTTTTGGTCCATTTCCTTGAATGTTGATATCTCAAGTATCTCGCTATGGTCTTGTAGTTTTTTGTATTGCTGACAATTAAGCTAGAGCAATGGTCGTAAAACGAGTTGTAGAGTAAGATAATTAATGATAAGTGATATACAATGAAAAATAAGCAAGATAGGACCATAGCGTCTTCGCGTCCAAGTGTTGGTGGCGCCCAAGATTTATTTTATTCACATTCAAATGAATTTCCACGCCCCACAATCATTAAGGGAGAGGGGGTGTTTTTATGGGATGACCAAGGAAACTCATACTTGGATGCTTCTTCAGGACCTATAACTTGTAATATAGGACATCGAAACCGAAACGTCCTTAATGCAATGACAGAACAAGCTGAAAAACTTTGTTTCTCATTTGCTTCAACAGCTAGAAATGAACCCAATATATTACTGTCTAAACAAGTTACTGAGTTAGCTGGTAAAGGTTTTGAAAGAGCACTATTTGTTTCTGGTGGCTCTCTTGCCGTTGATATGGCGATAAAATTTTGTAAACAATATCGTTATGCTAAAGGAGAAACTAAAAGACATAAATTGATCAGCTGCCAACCTTCTTATCACGGTATGACGATGGGTTGCCTAGCGGTAAGCGGTGATCCAACCTTTAACAATATATTTGCTGATATGATCAATATATCGACTAAAATCGACTCTATGATGCATTATAGATTTTCTAGTGGTGAATGTGAGCATGAATATGCTTTGCAATGCACACAAAATTTAGAAGATAAAATAAGAGTACTTGGCCATGAATCTGTATTGGCTTTTATTGTAGAGCCTGTTGGGGGATCAAGTTCAGGGGCTATTAGCCCACCAGAAGTATATTTTAAAGAAGTACGTCGGATTTGTAATAAGTACGGAATTTTCTTAATTTATGATGAGGTGATGTCAGGCGTTGGAAGAACTGGCACTTTTTTAACCCATCATCAATGGTCAGATGCACAGCCAGATATTGTTGTTCTCGGCAAAGGCTTAGGCGCTGGATATACCCCTTTAGGGGCAATGTTAACGAGTGCCGCTTTGGTTGATGAACTAGCTGAATTAACTGGCTTTAATTATGCGCATACTTACAACGCTAACCCATTAGCTTGTGCAGTTGGCAGTGCCGTATTAACTGAAATTATTGACAATAATCTATTAAAAAACACACTAGAAATAGGACGTTTTTTACAAGAAGAATTAAAAAAACTTCAAAAAACATCATATACTATTGGTGATATTCGCGGGAAAGGCTTGCTTTTGGCTATTGAACTTGTCGCCAATAAATCAACAAAAGCACAGATACCCTTGAATCTTCAAGCGACAGAAAAATTTAAACAATTTTCATCTAAACAGGGATTGTTAATTTATGGTCGTAGAAGTAATCAAGGTCATTATGGTGAATATGTCATGATAGCACCTCCCTTAAATATTAACATTGAAGAAGCAAAATTATTGATAAAACGCTTACATTTTTCGATTGTTGATTTTGAAAATTGGCTGAAAAGTGAAGATGTTTTATAACTACATTGAATTTTTCAATTTTTAGATTATGCCACCGGAGTTATTACTAATAGTGGGAAAACTTAAAGTAACTATCGGGGCTAATCTCGCAGAGGCGTTCATGATAATAGTTAGTCTCACTAATAACAGATTTAATGAACGCAATGGCAATTAGTCCAAGTGATGGGTAACCATCAATTGACCCTATCAACTAAAGAATAGCTACCTTAGCTTAACAAATACCACACTACTTAGGGCTGACACCGTAAAACCTTCAGTACTTACTGTGCTTTGCTTAATAAGCTGCCTATCACCACTATTTTTTTGTATTGGATGTAATTGATAACCATTAGCGCCAGCGAAGGCGAATGTTTGTGTTTGTTCCGTGGTATTAAATAGCACCAAAATACTTTGATAGTTTCCATCTACTGCGCTGCCTTTAGTATCATCTAATTTCATTACTATCAGGCCTGTTTGATGAGTATTTTGACTGCCTGTATTAAGGAAACTTACTTTAGCAATAACAGCACTTTCGCTGGTTAACCTAAACAAGGGTGAGCTCATTCGAATAGCTAATAAATCGCTAAAGAGTTGACTGCTAATTTGAATGTCTTCTGCACTGACTTGATCACGACCTTGGTGCCCTGCCATCACTTTTTTTATTAACGGCCAGTTGGCTTTATCTTTTTCTGCGGGAGGTAGACCTACGTTATAAAAATTATCTTGCTTGGAAAAATCAACACGATTAAACCAGTCACTATAGTCATAACTATCACGCAAAAAAGATTTAGAGCGCATAAATTCTGAACCCATATGTAAAAAAGGTATACCTTGCGCAAACAGAGTAAATGATAAACTTTGCAAATGCATACGCACACGGTTTTTTGTTGAAACATCAAAGGCTAAACGGTATTGGCTATTATCCCATAAGGTTTGATTGTCATGCTTAGAGACGTAGTTAATAGTATCTGCGGGATCTAGCGCATAACCTGTTGGCTGGTCTCCATAAGGTATGTCTTTTCCTAAAACTGTTTGTAAAACATTATCCTCTTTGGAATTTTTAACTTTATAAGTCAGGGGGAAGTTAGCTAAATTACCAGCCAAACCAATGCGTAATTGCGCCATGCGTAAATCATAATCATCAAGATTTTTTTTCTTCCCTTGAACAGTATCAAATTGAAGCTCATTAGGTTTCGTTAACAAGCCATTACCTATACCTTGACTACTGCGGGTATTATTACCCCCTCCACGAACAGCGTCACGTAATCTATCAGAAAAGGTGCCTATTTCACTACCTCCTAGTTCTAGCTGACTCGCTTGTACAAATTGACTATTACTGGCAACTTCGCCAAAATTCCAACCTTCACCGTAAAAATAAGTATCGACATCAACTTCACGCACAGCTTTTCGAGCGTCAAGCATCGCTTGCTTTGGCTGATGCCCCATTAAGTCAAAGCGAAAACCATCAATTTTATAATCTCTTGCCCAAACCACTAAAGAGTCAGTCATTAGCTTTGCCATCATTACTCGTTCAGTCGCGGTGTTGTCACAACATGTAGATTGTTCAATAGCGCCAGTAATAGGATGTAATCTGTGGTAGTAATTCGGTACTATTTTATCTAAAACCGATTTTGGCTCTAGGCCTGATTGATAAGTATGATTGTAAACTACATCCATTATTACTCTAAAACCTAAGCCATGAATACTTTGTACCATCTGCCTAAACTCAACTAAACGCCGCTTACCTTGAGGGTTAATGGCATAACTGCCTTCAGGTACCGTATAATGGTATGGGTCATACCCCCAATTAAAGTTATCTACTTTCCTCAGTTCACTAACTAATTGCTGCGCTTTTTCGCCTTGAGGATCAAAACTCTTCAGTAATAATTTTAATGATTGCGTTGTACTAATCAATGAACCAGCCTGACATACTGTTATGGTTGGCTCTAATGTACAAACCTTTGCCATACTGTCGTTTATATCAATTGCTTGGCTGCTATCTTCATTAACCGTGGCAATATCAAAAGTTGGTAATAAATGAATAGTATTTAAACCGGCTTTTTTTAATGCCTTTAAGTGATTGATACCGAATGAGTTTTTTTCACTGAAGGCCTGATACTTACCTTGGAAACTTGTATCTGACACCCCTGAATCTATCGAGCTAAAATCACGAATATGTGTCTCGTATAGTACTAAGTCTTCCACATTTTTTACTTGTGGTATTTTATGATCTTGCCAATTATTAGGCTGCGTAGCGCTGTCATTTAAGTCAACTACTTGTGAGTATTGGCTATTAACTGACAGACTTAATGAATAAGGATCGGTAGTAATTAATATTTCAATTTGTTGTGATGCTGGGTGGTAAATTGTTACTTGATATTGATAATAGCTGTTTTGGTATGAGCTATTTGTTTGCACAGACCACATACCCGTATTGGTATCCTCAGTCATAACTATGGTTGCTTCTGGTACTGAAGTAGAAATACCATCTGCTAACTTTTTTTCATTAAATAATAGGAGTTCTACTTTTTGTGCTGTTGGTGCCCATAATCTAAAGTTAACGCCATCCTCGGTGATGTTAGCTCCTAAATCATTAACTTCATTGGCATCTTCGGCGTTAGCTGTATAAAGCTCATCAATAATCACAGCGGTTTGCAGGTAAGATAACTTCTGCACTTGCTGATATTCATTAACAGCTACCACCATCAGCTTTTGTTTGAGTAATTGCTTTGATTGAGTTTTACTGATCTCAGGCTTATAAGCCTCAAAACTACTTAAATGCGGAAATTTGTCTTTTATTTTTTGGCTCACCTCTGTTTTAGTCAACGCTATTTCTTTTAACGCCTGCAGCGGGTTGATAACAACTAGAGTATAGGTAAGTGGTTGAACGGAACTAGGCAATAAAATCAATTGAGGTGATAACCAATGAGCAGCACTATCGCTAGGAAAATTGTCTAGTTGATCTAATGATAGCTGGCCTTTCTCAAGCATAACCTTCTCTGCTTGTGTTTTTTGCTGCACATCCTTCTCACATGAAAAGAGTAATGAGATCACACAAAGTAATGAGAGTCTAAACGGCATAGTTTTCTCCATAAAAGTCCAATTGATTGATTAATTTATTGATGCGGCTAAAAGTAATTTACTGGGTAACGACATATTAAAACAGTAGCATTGCTTAGTTACATACGTATTCGGCTATTTTCATCGTTATATATAACGCTCTTATACAAAAAAAAGCTTGCAGACTTTCACCTACAAGCTATGTATAACAAATAACTCACTGTTTAATATAACTATATACCGTCATCAATATATACGCATTTTTACTTTAAGGCTGGCATTGCTGAATAATCATAGTACCCACATTAGCACCTTGAGCTGGGTTATCCTCAGTCAAAGTTAATATAAAGCTATAAGACCCAACAGGTAAAGTGGCTTGGTTATTGTCAGTTCCCGCATCGTTATAGGCAACAGGGTAAGTAACACCTAAAGCTAAATCTAAACCATTAATTTCAGTGCCACCTTCAGCTTGTGCCCATAATTGAGTTGCCCAATTACCATCACTTGAAGCTAGTTTAAACTCCATTGCACCATCAAAATCTGCAACGGTTTGGTAAACATTATTGCCTTTGTAATGTAAGCGATAAGCCTCTTCAGCTCCCCAACCAGAATGATTTCCTTTAATATAAAGTTGACCATCACCGGCAATAACAAATGGGATATCATCGGTAGAATCAGTTAAAGCATTACAATCAACTCTGGGTGCAACACTGCCAATTGTTAATACGGGCATTGTACCTGACGCATCAAGTGTAAAGGTAAAACTACCCTCAGCATCGGCAGTAAAATTCATACTGCCGGCATTGTCTGTAATGGCCACAGAGCTTAAACTACTACTAACATCACTAAACCCTAAATCTACAGCCAATGAATCAAGAGAAGTAAGGGTAAAGGTTTGTGCCCCCGTCGCGAGTGAAGTTTCTAAACTATAAACACCATTACCCTTGTAGGTAAAAGTATCTGCATCAGAAAAACCATCCGCGCCATGGTTGTTCATTGAGCCACGTAAATAAAGAGTATTGTTACCGTAAGGAGCAATATCAGGCGCATCACGAGTAACCCCTGCAGACAAACCGACACTTTGGCCCGTGCCTTGTCGTTTAACAAAGACTGCTGTGGTTAATGCAGGAACGGTAAAAGTACCGTCTCTTGAGCCAACACTAAAGCTCGCTGATCGTACCACGCTATCAACGGATGCTTGCTGCACGCTATGTAATTCAAAACCAGTAGCTGTTGGCACAGTATGTGACTGCTCACTTTTAGTACCATTAATCACAATAACAATAGCATCATTGTTAGTATCAATATCGACGAAATCAGTACCATCATCAATACTCATGACAATTAAGCCTTTGGTTTGATTGATACCGGTATTATGAAAACCTACTCGGTCATAAACATCTTGAGCGGTGACCAATCTAAAGAGTTTACTGCTCTTGCGAATCGCAACAAATTCATTAAATACTTCGCTAGCAAACGCTATATGATTAGCCTGTACTGAGGTTTCGGCATTCGCAATGATAGCTTTGACATCATCAACTGATTGACCATCGTCAATCGCTAACGGTAACCCAACATTCCAGTTGTTCGACTGCTTGGTAAAGTCGACCAAATTAAACCAATCTCCATTGTTATAGCTATTTTTATCCATTGATTTTGAGCGAAGTAAATCCCCGCCAATTTGTAAAAATGGAATACCCTGACTTAATATTGGCATCGAAATAGCCATATTTTGTGCGCGAACACGATCGCCAACAAAAAAATCATTCGCTAAACCATACTGTAATTTATCCCATAAGGTAGAGCCATCATGCTTGGAGACATAATTGATAATATCTGCAGGATCTTTTGCGTAAGATGATTGAGAGAAATTTTTCCCTGAGTTGATTACACCCGTTTTATCTTGCAACTGATAATCTTGCAAAGTACCCGCTAAGCCTAAGCGCATGATGTCTTGATCATTTAAGCTCGCATTATCATTGAATAAAGATCCGCTGCGAATAATATCACGAGGTCTATCGTTGAACGTTCCTACTTCACTGCCAGCCATTTGATATTGTTCTGCTTGTTCATAGCCTTGATCTGAACGTCCCCAACCCTCACCGTAGAAATAAGTATCAGGGTCTACCGCTTTTACGGAAGCGAGCGCATTCAAAATAGAGGTTTTTGAATGACTGCCCATAATATCAAAGCGGAAAGCATCAAACTTATATTCAGTCGCCCACATCACTAATGAATCGCTCATTAGTTTATCCATCATTTTATGCTCAGTTTCTGTATCTTGGCAACACGTTTCGTTGAGCACATTCCCGCTAGTTAAATCACGGCGATAGTAATAACCCGGCACAACTTTATCAAGTACTGAGTTATTCCAAAGACCAGAAGAGTTAGTATGATTATAAACCACATCTAATGAGGTTCTTAAACCCAAATCGTGTAATGCTTTGTTCATAGCACGCATTTCAATAATACGGCTAACTCCATCAGCATCCGAGGAAAAACTACCATCAGGTGCATTAAAATGTTTAGGATCATAACCAAAGTTATAACCATCACTATCACGAAGTGCTTGAGTCAATACTGAAGATTGATCGGTACTCGTATCATAACTTTGAAATACTGATAAGAGTGTGGCAGCACTATCTTCAACACCACACACTGGGGCATCTGCCTTAACTGCACAAAGCTCGGCAACTGTATTGGTTAAATTAACTTGTTTAGTAAAGTCTTCCTCAATACTCGCAATATCGTTCGCGGGTAGTATTTGAAAATGTGTTAATCCAGCAGTGACTAAGGCTTTTAAATGGATAACTGGCACTGAATTTTCTTCCACGAAGGCTAAGTATTTTCCACGATTAACCTCGCTGGTACTTTCATCACGAACACTAAAGTCACGAATATTACCTTCGTAAATGATGGCATCTTCAATGCTATCAATAACAGGTATAGTATGAACGTCCCAATCAGCAGGTTTTAAGTCTGCATCGGTTAAGTTCACAAATTGAGTATGCATACCATTGGTCGATAGCGATACAGAATAGGGGTCTGTTGACCAAATCGTTTCAAATCTTTGATTTTGTTGATGGTATAGAGTTAATTCATAACGATAAAATAATCTATCGTTATGAATAGGCAGTGTTAATGACCAAATACCTGTCGCATTATCTGCCACCATTATTTCAGTGCTTAACTGTTCCTTTGCATCATTATAAATAATTAATGAAACTTGCTGAGCAGTAGGCGCCCAAACACTCGCGGTAATATCAGTAGCGGTATAAGTTAATCCGAGTTTTGCTTCATCAGCATCGTCGTTCCCTGAGGTATAAAGTGCATCAAGTATACGAGCTGTTTGAACGTAAGTAGCGGCAACGACACCATCACTTGAGTCATAGGCAATAGCCAGTAGTTTACCGGTAAGCATCTGCTTGACTTTCTCACGATCAATACTAGTTGCTTCAAAGGCATTCAATGCACTATAACGTGGCATATTTAAGGTGTTGGCAGAATTAGTCGCAGGCATAAACTCAATAAAGTTATCACCGCTAATACCTGTGTCACCGTTATAACCTAAATCATTAACATCAGCACTGTATACCCTAACTTGAGCAATATCACTTGCGCTCACATCCCAAAAGACAGTATCTAATGTCGTCCAATGTGCGGCCGTATCATTGATAAGCACACCTGAAGGAAATAATGTGGCTACCGTAAAGATCTCATTAACACCGTTAAGTAACCAGAACATACGTTCATCTAATAAATTAGCTTGTTGGTCAGCATCATTGGGCGCTTTGGTATCACCATTATGCATGATGTAATTCACACAATCTGAACCAACAAAGTCACTTTTCAAGTTAACAACCCAATAAGCACCATAGTTTGGATCGTCACCAGTTTTTACTAAAGGAGTACTCCAATCTACAGCTGGCCCTTCATAAGCATTACAGGTATCATCAACCCATAAATGTAGGCCCCAACCAGAATAATTACTATCCGATCGGTTATAAAAAATAATGAGCTCATTTTCACCGGCCGTAACAACTGGTTGGGGTAATACCGGTTTTTCTGGTATTACTTCAACCGTTACAGCTACAGTTTGATTACTTGTAGCAGCGCTAGGGTCACTTACTTGTAAATTAGCGGTAAAACTCCCTGCATCGTCATAAGTTATCGTTGTCGATGTTGTTGTCGAGCAATCAATAATGGTGATAATTACCGCACCACCACCAGGGTTAAGTTCACACGATAATGTATCATTATTAACATCAGCCACCGCCCATGTATAGGTCACTTCTAATGTTGAATTTGGGTTGTCTGTCACTGTAAAAGAAGAAATAGTTGGCGCGCTATTAATTGGAGCCGTGGATGGAGGTGTTTTGGTAGCGCCATCATCTGAGCCTCCGCCTCCACAAGCAAGTATACTTGCAGATAAGGCAGTGCATATAAAGACTTGCTTTAAACTTGTTGTAAACATCAATATTATCCTACTTACATATTATAATTTTATGCTAAAGCTTTACTTAATGAATAGACAGTAAATGCATACGTATTCACTGAAGAAGTTGACATTAATAGTCATGCTACTTTACCCATAAATTGAGGATATCTTGCCTATAAATAATGTCTAAAATTAGGCTTTGGCTAACCTATTACCATCCTTCAGCCAGGTGTGCTTTCACCTTAGGTAATACATCATTTACAGTAGTATTTTCAGGTTCAATCACTAATACTGACTTCAACCAAGGTAAGGCTTGCTTGAATTTACTTTGCTCTAAATATGCATGGCTCAGTGCTAATTGATAATTGATGTTTTTATTGTCTATTTCAATCGCTCTTTTTAAATAACGTGGCGCTTGAATAAATTGTTCATGTTTAATTAAAGCTATTCCAGCTTGGTAATTATGAACTGCATTAAATGGCATAGCATCCGCAAGTAACTTTACCGATTTAAGGTAGAGTGGTATGTCATTCTTCTTAGCATATTTTAAATTTTCGGTCGCAATAGTTAACCAACCGATTTGGCTTTTATACGCTGACAAACCTAACCGGTCACTTGAAGTTTTCACTAACGGTAATTGAACTTTTTGAGGTGTTTTAGTAAATGGGTAGTCGGCCATCAAACCAGCAATCTTAGCTTTTCCCCAATAAATTTCAGCATCAAAAACCGGAATATCTTTTTCAGCCATCACTGCGTTAACTGTTTGTGGAAACCGTCCGAAAATTAACGATTTATCAATTGCTTGATAAAAGCTATCGGCAATAATAAAGTACCCTTTAATTGTTGGATGTAAATGTTCCAGCATCAAGGATTTATCAATGATTCCATGCTCTGCTGCATCTGTTAACGCTTTATTCGCATCAACAAAATACACCAACTCTTTTTTAGATAAATCAACGATAATATTATTCATTACACTGGGTGCTCTAAAGCGTAATAGATCATAGTCTCTTGCTTTAATAAATGATTGCTTAGCTTTTTGATAATCACCTTGCGCTAGTAATTTTTTACCCTGTCGATAATGAAAATCTGCATTTTGTTCGTTTAACTTCCCATCCATAGAAAATGCGCTAGAAGAAAATGGTGCTTGGCCTGCCAAATTGCTGGCAATAGTACTGATAAATACTGGGATACCAGCCGCTTGATACTTAGCAATAACCCTGGTTATGTTATTTTCAAACTGCGTTATACCTGCCTTATATAATTCAGACCCGAAAGGTATATTTTTATGTTTAGCAACTTTAGACATAAAAGTACGTGAATTTTCTGCATTTTTTGACGCATTTTGTCGAGTAAGCTGCCAATAAAAATTTTGCAGCAGTTGAATAATCCTTGAATTTTTTAATTTTAAGTACAATAAGGTTGCTGCAGGTGAGTTAGCTGCAGAATAAGCCGAGCCCACACCCAAAATACCTAAATATTCGTTATGACCTGCATAAATAAGTATGGCATCGGGTTGCTGCTCTATAATTTCATCAACAAAATCTAACACTGTATAACTATTTACCGCTGCCAGTGCTGTATTAATGACTTCTACGGTCCTATCAGGAAAACTCTGCTTTAAACGATAATCAAGCATGCCAGCAATAGAAGCACCATAACCAAAAGGAAAACCTGAAGCAGTTGACCCACCCTGAACAAAAAGTCGTAAGGCATCTTCAGGCTTACGCTTTAAAAAAAAATTGGTTTCAATGGTTACTGATGGCGCTGCTGATCCTTCAGGGAAATAACGTTTGACTACATCGGGACGCGGCAATAAATATTGCGGTACAGTCTCATTTCCGGCTTGTGGGTAGTCGATAAAAAGTGGCATTTCTCTGCCATAATCAAAAAAGCGTAAACCCCCTTCTAAAAATGCAAAAAATGCAAATGGTATCGCCACAGCAATTAATTGATAAACTCTCGTTTTATTCATTTGTGGCTCTTTACTTTAGTACTCATGACTTTTTTAACACTCGCTTTATACTGCAAAATTTGTTGCTGCAGGGGTGATAGCTCAACTACTAGGCTTTCAGCTATATCTAATAGAGATAAACTCTGAGAATACTGTTTTAAAAAAAAATAGTCTTTCGCTGAAGCCAAAAGATAGGTGATATTGCTATCTTCTTGTAGAAGGGCTTTATTATGGTAATGACTCGCCAATTGCCAGTCATTTAATTGCTGATATAGCTGCCCAGCTATATATGATGCGTTATGATTATCAACCATCGCTGTGCTAATGGCGGCAGCAATTTTAGCCGCCTCTGGCACTTCTTTTCTTTGTTGATATTCAACTAACAAGTCTTTTTGAATACTCAACCAGTCTGCTTTTTCAATACGTTTGATCAATGCCTGCTTTTCAAATTTTCGACTTGCCGGCAAGGTGATTTTTTTTCGTCCTTTATTCATTGCCGAAGTAAAAGGGAAGTCATTAACGAGTTTCTGAATAACAAATTTACCATAAAGGGTATCAATAACGCTGATAGGAATATCAGATCGCGCCTTATCTCTTGGGTATGCGACAGGCGTATCAATGACTTTATTATCAATAATAAAGTCAACATACGCTTCAGCCAATAAAAAGTAGCCTTCAATGGTTGGATGTAAATGTTCGAGTATAAGCTTATTACCAACAATACCTTGGTCTGAGTGCTTATTGAATATGGCCTGAACATCAACCAAATCTGCACCATATTGCCTCGCTAAAGATTCAATAATGACATTGAATTCACTTGGCGCTCTAAAACGTAACAAATCATAATCTTTGGCTAAAAGGAAAGCCTGTTTAGCGTCATCAAAATAACCTAATAATTCAAAATTCAGGGCTAATTGATAATAGTTCGCTGCATTTTTATTAACAGACAAACTCGCCTTCAATCGTGCTATTTCTGCAGAGGCCTTATCCTTATTTAAACTTTTTTTAATCGATTGCCAATCAATATTTTCTACGCTAGAGAACGGGACTTGTCCACGTTCATTACTCACTAAATTACCCAACACAACTGGAATACCTGCGGTTTGATACCTTTGTAATATCGATGTCATATTATCTGTAAATTGTTCAATACCTTGTTGATATAAATGACTATCAAAAACAATTTCTTTTTCTTTAGCCACTTGTGACATTAACGTTTTGTTAGACTTAGACAGTTGCATATCCGCCGCAAAAGCAAATGAGTAAAACTTTTGTAGTAACTGGTAAAGACGCCAATTTTTAAACTTCAAATGCATCAAAGTTGCTAGTCTGCCACCTTGGAACGCAAAAGCACTACCAACGCCCATAATGCCTAAATATTCATTATGTCCAGTATAAATAAGTATCAAGTCTGGTTGCTGATCAATAATTTCATCAACAAAATCAAGCAATGTATAACTATTTACTGCTGCCATCGCGGTATTAATAATTTCAATTTCTTTCTCTGGATAAAGCCTTTTGAAACGCTGTTCTAACATACCCTGAAGTGATCCCCAACGGCCATAAGGAAAACCAGCAGCCGTTGATCCTCCTTGAATAATAATTCTAAAGCTATCTTCACTTTTTTCTTTTTTAAAATAAACCGTATCAGGGCTAACTTTAGGAGCAAATTTTTCATTGGAAAAATAACGATTAATCACTTTAGGGTTTGGTTGTAGGTATAACGTTGACTGTGCGTGTCTTGTTGGCTTTTCAACAAATAATGGATATTTATCACCAAAGGAGCTCAACCTTAAAATTAGCTCTAGTACTAATAAAGCAATAAAAGGAATAGCGATCAAAATGAGATAGAAGCTTAACTGCTTGGTGGAGTATTTAGACACTATATTTAAGGCTCACATCACTTATTTAATCAAGCTTAACACCCTACTGAACCAGACATTTTTTTGCAAGATAAAGCCCATTGAATACGTTTGCAAGACATGGCTTTTACTATTTTTTTATGCCTATAATTCAATAATAGTTAAGATTAAAAATCCCGCCTAGGTAACAGAAGTAATTTATGACCATAAAAATACTCGGCATCTCAGCTTTTTATCATGACAGTGCCGCGGCAATCATCATTGATGGTGAAGTAATTGCTGCCGCCCAGGAAGAGCGTTTTTCTAGAAAAAAGCATGACCCTACCTTTCCTGCTCAAGCTATCTTGTTCTGTTTAAAAGAAGCCAACTGCAAGGTCACTGAACTAGACAGTATTATTTTTTATGACAAACCACTATTAAAGTTCGAGCGTTTGCTCGAAACCTATTTGGCCCATGCGCCTCGTGGTATACGCTCGTTTATCCGTGCTATGCCTATATGGTTAAAAGAAAAATTGTATTTGAAAAATGTCTTAAGGCGTGAGTTGCGTTTACTCCAAAACCTAGATAAAAAAGCTAAATTGCCACAACTACTGTTCAGCGAACATCATTTATCACACGCAGGTTCTGCTTTTTTCCCAAGCCCTTATAAAGATGCCGCCGTATTATGCTTAGATGGTGTCGGTGAGTGGGCAACATCGTCAGCTTGGCAAGGAGATGACGATCGATTAACGCCACTTTGGGAAATTCAATTCCCTCATTCATTGGGATTATTATATTCAGCTTTCACCTACTATGCTGGTTTTAAGGTAAATTCTGGTGAATATAAATTAATGGGCTTAGCTCCCTTTGGCGAACCTAAGTATGTTGATGTTATTTTTAAAAATTTAGTTGATGTTAAAAATGATGGCAGCTTTGTACTTGATATGTCCTACTTTGACTTTGCGGTTGGTAGCACAATGACCAATAGTAAATTTCATCAGCTATTTGGTTCAACACCCAGAACAGAAGAGTCTGATATATCTCAAAAAGAAATGGACTTAGCCCGTTCCATTCAAGTCGTCACAGAAGAAATAGTCCTTAAAATAGTGCAGCATTTATCTACGTTAACCACGAGCAAGAATTTATGCCTGGCTGGTGGTGTCGCTTTAAATTGTGTTGCCAATGGTCGTATTTTGCGAGAAGGGGCTTTTGATAATATTTGGATCCAACCAGCGGCAGGCGATGCAGGCGGCGCTTTAGGCGCAGCATTAGTGGCTTGGCATCATTATTACTCAGGTAAAAAATGGACAAATCCTAACGAAGCAAACTCCGGAGAACGCCAGGATTTAATGCAAGGCTCTTATCTTGGCCCCAGCTTTACTAACGAGGTAATTACCCAGATTTTACAGGATAGAGGATTACTTTTTAACAAACTAGATGACAATGATTTATATAATCACACAGCGCAATACCTCGATGAAGGTAATGTTATTGGTTGGTTTCAAGGCAAGATGGAGTTTGGTCCTAGAGCGCTGGGTAATCGTTCTATTTTAGGTGATGCTAGAAATCAAAAAATGCAATCTGTGATGAATTTAAAGATTAAATATCGTGAATCATTTCGCCCATTTGCCCCCATTGTATTAGCTGAAGATGTCAGTGATTATTTTCAACATCAAGGCTCAAGCCCTTATATGCTAGTTGTTGCTGACATTAATGATGAGTTAAAACTTCCCGTAGCAGAAGATTTACAAGGTATTGATAAATTAAATCAAGCCCGATCAACTTTACCTGCCATTACTCATGTTGACTACACCGCAAGATTACAAACAGTGCATCATGAAACGAACCCAAAACTGCATCAATTGCTTAATACCTTTAAAACCCGCACTAAGAGCAGCGTGTTAATTAACACCTCATTTAATGTGCGTGGTGAGCCACCAGTATGCACTCCTGAAGAGGCCATAAACTGTTTTTTAAATACTGAAATGGATTACCTTGTAATGGAAAATATAATGTTATGTAAATCGGAACAAAGCCAAAAAACTATTGCACAAGCTAATCAAAAACAATTCGAGTTAGACTAATGGGTAAAGTATTATCAGTAAACGCTAACACTGAAATGAGTGAGCAAGAACTAAAAGCTTTTGGTCTACTCATGGCGTGGGCCTTTCCCTTATTTATTGGCATTATTGCCCCTTGGTTTTTAGGAAAATACATCCAGTGGTGGAGCTTATGGGTGAGCATATCTTTTATCATTGCATCCTTTTTAGCGCCTAAATTCATTTATATCCCCTACAAAGCTTGGATGTTTATTGGTGGCATATTCGGTTTTATTAATACGAGGATCATCTTAGGGATAACTTTCTACCTATTAATTTTTCCTGTGGGGTTAATGTTAAGACTCCTAAAGAAATCACAATTTAAAAAACACAATAATACCTGTTCCAATTATGTAAAAAGAACAGATAAACTAACAAAAAAACAATTGGAGAATCCATTTTAATGATTGAATTTATTACTGACCTTTGGGCATTTTTACGCGTGCGCAAAAAAATGTGGCTATTACCTATTATCATTGTGTTGAGCTTGTTGGGTGGTTTAGTGGTTGCTTCCCAGCAATCAGCATTGGCAACATTTATTTATACCTTATTTTAAGTCAACACTAGAAATGGTTACGTTGTAATAATTACTCATAGGTCAATATAAAGCCTTTCCTACAAAAATATTCTATCTTGTAGGTGAGGTTTTAATCTCAAAATACAACGTAAACTACCGAAAGACATTACTTAAAAATATAACCGAATAGCATACCAGCGTAGGAGATTAACTAACAAGGTCACTAGACCTTATTGGAAAAGCCAGTGAATATCATTAATCTCTCCTACAAAAGCAAAACCTATTAATAACTGGTCGCCGTTAAGTTGCTTCATTTAATTAATTATAACTTTTGCTATACTGTCCCTTGTTTATCTTTCACGAAAATAGCTAACTGAT
>Ga0307488_10001749_pt1 | contig 18205 bp, 37 predicted proteins | sample SB02metaG_FD_202248 | JGI IMG/M metagenome (GOLD analysis project Ga0307488, IMG submission 202248) | Sea-ice brine microbial communities from Beaufort Sea near Barrow, Alaska, United States - SB 0.2 | ecosystem: Environmental > Aquatic > Marine > Coastal | place: USA: Alaska | collected... | reverse complement strand
GACTGTTGAAACATATCGTTGGATAAAGAAGTGCTTAAGTTGAGCCGAAAAGTAGACGAGTGTAAGCCCCTGTCCCGCGGCCCTGCAGGAGCAGGCGTCGCAGCAGCCGTCGCCTCCGCCGACACGCTCCAGCTCGTTCCCTTCCTCGTCGAGGCCTGCGTCCGCCCTCCCGAGCGTGTCGCCGCCGCCGCTGCCACCTTCCTTCGTATCGCTCCCCGCCGATGCCGCACCCTCTGAAGCAGGACCAAGATAGGCTATACACGAGTTTCCATTTCAGCTCAACTTGACACTGTTTCCTTGACTCACCGTGCTTTCTGCGAGTTGCCGTTTCCGCTCATCCCACCAGAGTCATTCTGCAATCCCGCGATATACAGAGCAGGAGAGTGACGCTTCATATGCGTGAATAGCTTTCGCCCTGGCCGCCGTTTGGTTTCAGAGAGGAAATCAGTTGCTGTGGACACCACCGGGTGTCAACGTGCACCACACAAGGCACGGCCCTGCACGGAGGTACTGCTGCTACCTCTTCGGATCACCAACGATCTGCTCGCCGCACACGGACATGGGATAATGCTCGCGCCCGGTCAAGCTCTGCGCCTGGTCGTGCCGCACTACCTGCTCGAACCCGTCAGCGTCGACGACGGCGCCGCGGGCAGGAGCTTACAATCGTCCCAAATTCAATACCACTTGAGCGCTTCTGTCAACCAAATGACTCAACTCAACTCATGCTCATGAATGTGTCCTGGAAGTGCCGTAGTTGAGCTGTAACGTGCACGAATGTAAGACCCTCGCGGCGGGAGCCGGCCTTGCACGGCGTGCGAGTCAGCAGGCGTTGCAGCGGCTGTTGACCGAGGGCCAGCTGAGCGCGCAGGCCGTGGCGATGCCGGCGAGCATCCAATGCGACGAGGCATGGGGGACTAAAATATATTGCATTGTTGATTTTATGGTCCGTTTTAGAAACTTCCGAATCGTCTCGTTCGTAATCAGTTTTCGTCCACTGCGACCCTCTTGCTTGGTGTTTTGCGGCGGCGAGGTGAGCTTCTGCGCCGACGTGGTGCCACACGTGGAGAGCGGCGGGCCTCTGCTCATCAGCTCATTCGCGACGGCGGCGACGGTAGCAGGGGCTTACACTAGTCCACTTTGCAGCTCAACCTGAGCCGTGTTTCTCACTGAAACTGTATGATACCACACAGTGTATCCAATCTAAAGTGCTCACGACAAGCCGAAAAGTGTGCAAGTGTAAGCCCCTGGTTGGCGGCAGCCGAGGAGGGTGGATCGGACGATACGCGGGTCGGTCGGCGTGACACCCCCAATATGTTTTCCTGGCTCGCCAACGGCTTGCTGCGGCGGTAGAGCCCTACAGCAAATGATTAAATTGTCCACAAATTGGCATTCAAATCAAACAAAACACACTACGCAGCTCGGGGGGGGGCGTCAAACGGGGATGGCGCGCAGCGCGGCATGGTCAACATCTTTGATTTAATAGACCCTCGCCCATACATTTTTCAGCCCCCCGTGTATGTGGATCTGCGCTGTCATTTATATGAGCGACCACCTGTTGACTCATGCACATCCAAATTCCAGTTCGCGGCCGCCAGCTGATCTGCGTAGCGTGTTTGACGGACGTTTTGAAGCTTGCATGCCGGGCCGTATGCGCTGGAGCCGATCCACTGACAGTGTGCCGGTGTCGGTGGACAACGCCACCCGGTCGGGGAACATTGTCGCCCTCACCGTGGTCCACTCGGCGGGGCGATGCGGCTCGAACCTATGAAACCCATGTTGAAAACACCAGGAACTTATCGCTCGAAACTACAATCTGATCTAATGCTTACAATTAACTAACTTAAGTTTTGGTGTCAATTTCAACTTGCGCCACTTCGACTCGGTCAGCGCCGAATCCGTCACCTTGGACACGGACTCAGCCACGGACTTTGTAGGGCGATGCAGGTTGACAGTCAAACCCCGTGTTGAATGCGCGTACGGTTTCAGCGCCTGATGACAGAATATGATGAGCCGCTTTCATACTGTGCTTTTAATATCAACTTGCACCGCTGCAACTCGGCCACCTCCACGTACACGGACTTGGACTCGGAGACGAAGGCTCTCAAGGAATCCGTTTCTGGACTCGGACGGGACTCGGAGTCCTTGGGTGGACTCGGACGGGAATTGGAATCTCCAGCCGAGTTCGCCGCCGTGTGGGACGCTGCCGAGGTGGGGCGGTGCACGATGAAACACACTGTGTTGCTAGTGCCAGTCCTGTTTCCGCCATTGAAGCTAACATGTGATGAAGCTGAAGTTTGGTGAAAAACCTGGCTTCCGCCTTGGGCCCCGTAAATATAGCATTCAATTTCAACTTGTGACGCTACGCCTCGGCCGCCGCCGACGTGACGCGCGATGCCGTGCGCTTCGACGGATACGACCGAGCGTTGCTCGCCGCGCGCCGGGCGCTGAAGGTGCCGGCCTCCAAGCCTGCGGCGTCGCCGGGCTTCGTGTGGAACAGCCTCTTGGGCAGGGGGCTCACACTCTTACTTTTCTCAGCTCAACTTGAGTCATTTTTTATCACGGATGCCACCACGTTTCGCCTACAGAAAACGCTTACGTTGAGCTGAAAAGGTGGACGAGTGTAAGTCCCTGGTCTGGGGCGAGGCGGCAGACTGCCACGGCGTCGCCAACTTCCTGGTGCAGGCGGCGGTGCATTACCCGGACACCCTGGCCGTCGTGGACGTTCGCGACATCAACGACGACTCTGCCACGGTAGGGTGGCGGTGCAAGATGATCCGAAGTCAGTTGAAAGCGCCAGGTACTAAGGGCCAACTAGAATATGACGTAATACTATCAAATTTAGGAAGGTGGCCAGGGTGGAAGCCTGTGCCTCCACATACGCATGGATGCGTCTCTCTCATACACTCGGAAGCGTCTATCTCTCTTTCTCTCTCTCTCTTTCAAATTTAGATCACAACTTCAGCACGCGGCGCTACACCAAGGTGTGCTACAGCTACGGTGAACTGATGGGCGCCGCTACCGCCGTGGCGCACTTCATGCAGCGCGAGTTGGGGGTCCGGCCTGGCGACCGCGTGGGTGTGTTGCTGGCAGGATGATACACTTGTCCAGTTCTTAACCCAAACTGAGCCGTCTCATGATTGAAGTCACCCAACATCGCCCGCAAAACTTGGTCCAATCGATCCAAAACATTGACGAGTGTACGCTGATAAGCCCCTGGTTACTGGCCAACAGTGCTGAGGTGATGCTGCTGCACTACGCATGCTCCGCGCTGGGGCAGGCGCTTACAGTCATCCACCTCTCAGCCTTACCTGAGCCGTTTCTCGCAAAGGAATACAATCACCCCCCCCTTTCCTACTCCCTAACGACCCCAAAACACGACTTGAACAACCTTCACACGCACCCCCTATCCCACATGATGAGCTGAGAAGTGGACGAGTGTAAGCCCCTGCGGTGGGGGCTCCACTTCTGAACCTCAACACGCACCTGGTGGCGCGCGAGCTCACGCACATTCTGCGCGACTCGGCAGGGGGCGTATTGGGAACAAGCACTCGACCGAGGTTGAATCGACGATATACCAAGATCGGACCGTTCGAGAGGGCGAGAAATAGCTCATACGTTTGTCTGGGTATCCGTGATATAGCAGTAATGAAGACGGACTTAGAAATTATGACAGACTCTAATATGATGGTCAAGGGGTCAAGGGGTCTGCTCGGTCAGCAATGACGTACCGAGTCCGCGCGTATCCTGAGTGCAAATCATCATCCGATATCTGTCGAGCGCTTGTCCTCTATGACCCTGCCGCGAGGGCGCGTGCGCGGTGTTCGCCCGCCGCGACCTGCACCTTGAGATCCTCACCGAGGTCCTCGCCGGTCCGCAGTCCGCGTACGGCGACCACATGTGTCCGGCCGTGCGCTCGGTCGTGTGGGTGCCAGGTCTGGTACAGCCTGCAACTCAGGCAGAGAAGGTTCTGGGTCTGGAGAACTTCGAGTGGGCCGCCGACGTCCTGGAGGTGGACTCGCGGATCGGTCGAGGTGAGATGGTGCATGTCTGAATGGCTGACACGTCTGTTGACAGCGCCTTGTGTCATCGCTCAAACCTGAATTGTGATGAATCGCGCTGATTTTTTACTTTCATATACAATTTGCGCCGCTAAACCATGGCAGCTTCCCGACGTTCACACCCGGCGCTGAGGGCAACCCGGGGGCGGACAACGCGCACATGTACTACACCAGCGGTATGGCGATACAGCTTGACCCGATGAATCCACGGTAAATAAAGCGCTTGGGTCCAAGCGCTCGAAACTGATATATGATACTCGTACACTGCTTTCAAGTTTTAATTCCAATTTCAACTTGCGTCGCTACGAGGTGGCACCACCGGTAACCCCAAGGGTGTCATGCTGACCCACGACATCGTGGCCAAGCACGCCGTGGCGACCTGCGCCGAGATGCGCGTCGACGGGACCGATGTATGGGCGCATGTCGCGCCGATGTTCCACCTCGTGGACGCGTTCGCGATCTACTCCGTGACGATGGTGGGCGGGCGCCACGTGATCCTGCCGGCTTTCGAGGCCGGGGCGGTGCTGCGCCTCATCGAACGCGAGGGCGTCACTATCACCAACATGGTAGGTCGGCTGAGATTTAACACCAGTTGAAACCCGCGTTGAATGCGCCCGGTTTCAGCGTTTATTTAAATTCAATTTATATCATCGAGCCCAAGGCACTTCACATGGTAAGCGCAACCAACCCTCACGCCATTTCAAGTGGGCAGACTAAGTTATGACAAAGTGCGCCAAACCACTTAGACACTTAGTCTGACTTAGTGCTACTTAGTCTGACTTAGTGCCCGCTCGACCAATCAGAAGGCTCCATTTGGACGACTTAGTACTACTTGTTGCTAAGTGTCTAAGTGGTTTCACGCACTTTGTCATAGAATGCGATGATTTGTGAGGAAGTGCACTCAAGTTTTGCTTTCAATTTCAACATGTGGCGCTATGACGTGGCCAGCACCATGGCAACCATCATGTGCCACAACCCGGCCGTGGCGGTGACCGACCTGTCCTCCCTACGAATCATGTCCTGCGGCGGGTGCCCGCTGGCGCCCACCGCCGTCAAGCGCGCCCTCGCCATCTTCGGCTGCGAATTCTTCATCAGCTACGGCAGGGGGCGGGTCCCCATTTTTTGTTCCATTTTTTCTTATCGGCTCTATGCAGTTCTGGGGACTGGCCTTCCAGTGCACCTTAAACCAGTTTCGGCTTTATGCCTGAACGTCCAATGTGTTGCAATATATCACTGTTGTCATACGCGCTAAACAATTAAACAGGGGGGAGACACGGTATAAGTATTTTTCGATATACATCAAGAATCCCAGTCTAAAACTGAGATGCACTACTAGAACAGTCCCCATAACTGCATAGCTAGAGAGGTGATGGTATACGCGCCTTGAACATACCATGTGTACCCATGGTAGCGGCTTTGACTCACTTCTCCTCAAAGCTTTAACACACTTGACTCTACTCGGCGGCATGACGGAGTGTTGCGGCAAAATCTCGATGTCGATGCTGTCACCCGACGTCCGCCGCGCGCCGTTCGACTTCCAGCTGGCGACCATGTGCACGTCCGGCCGACCGTTCAGCATCATGGACGTCAAGGTGGTAGACTCCGCGGGTGCACCGGTGGCACCCTTCATGGTAGGGCGGTGCAGGTTGACCCTATGAGATTTAGGGTTTAGGGTTCAGAGTTTAGAGTTTAGGGTTTTAGGACAACCCTAAATCCTAATTCCTAAACACTAACCCCTAAACCTTAAACCCTGAATCCTGAAACATAAACCCTAAACCGGAGTCAAAACAGTCTGAAACTATGACAAAGTGCCGCAAACCCTTTGGACATGTTTTGACATCTTTTGACATCTTTGAAAAAGATGTTGGGGGAGTCAACGACTGCGAGATCTTTCTTCGGATTCTTTGGACAGCGGATTTCAGTTTAAGAACGAATGCCCACACGGAAACTGTAAATCACAGTAAACAAATCCAAAGAAAGATCTCGCGTTCGTTGACTCCCCCAACATGTTTTTCAAAGATGTCAAAAGATGTCAAAAGATGTCCAAAGGGTTTGCGGCACTTTGTCACAAGTGCTTGAAACTAAAGTGTGATGTACTGCTTTCAACTTCTATAATGAAATTCAACTGACGACGCTGCATCTTGGGTGACATGGATGATGCGGACAATAACCCCAATACAGCGGATGCCGCGGTGGGCGAGGTATGGGTGAAGGGACCTACGCTGTTTACGGCAAGGGCTTACACTCGTCCACTTTTAAGATCGACCTGAGCCGTTTTTGTCACTGAAACACAGTGACAAATTGGCGTAATTTACAGACCAAAGCGCTTCTGATAAAAGTGAACGAGTGTACGCCTCTGCTTCACGGGGTACTGGAACAGCCCGGACGCCACCGCGGAGGCCTTCTCGGCCGACGGTTGGTTCAGCACGGGGGATCTGGCCACGGTGCGGTCGGACGGCTACATCTGCCTGGTCGACCGCAAGAAGGACATGATCCTGTGCGGCGGCGAGAACGTGTACACCGCGGAGGTGGAGAGCGTGTTGCACTCGCACCCGGCGGCAGGGTTGGATTGTCACCCAACCAACTCACTTTGTGCATGGGTCTCATACCAACCAGGTCCACATGGGTTGAATTTGTCTCCCCCCTCACTCAGTGTATTCATCTTGTTCCAACCAGGTCCACAGGGTTGGATTGTCACACACCCCCCTATCTCAATGTATCGGTCTCGTGCCAACCAGGTCCACCGGGTTGCATTGTCACCCACCCCACTCACTTAATGTATTGGAACGGGGGGCAGGGCAAATGCCTGGTGCCTCCTCATACAAGTGGAAGCGACTCATCCTCTCTCTCAATGTATTGGTCTCGTTCTAACCATACCCGAACCGATGTGGTCACGGGGCCAACAAACACTTGAATTGTTTTTGATGTCACGACTCTACCCAGCGGTGAAGCAGGCGGCGGTGTTCGGCACGCCGCACCCTGTTATGGGCGAGGTGGTTCAAGCCGTGGTGACGCTGCAAGCCGGCCAGGACGTCGACGGCGCCGTGAGCCGCACTATCATCGAGCACTGCCGCCGCAAGCTGTCGGGTTACAAGGTAGGTTCGATTCAGTTGAGATATCTGAAACACCCATCGTCTTCGCCCGATTCACATTAACATACAATGACCTGTTTCATGCACTGCTGTCGAAAACGATAGCTGTCGAGGTAGATTTTGGTTTTGGTTTCAAACGCACGAAAGTAAAATACGATGATGGTTTTTCATTTGTTGCTTTCAATGTCAGCTCGTGGCCATATAGCAAGGTGCCCGTCAGCGTGAATGTCATGGCCGAGCTTCCCACCAACGCGTCCGGCAAGATTCTCAAGCGGAAGCTCCGCGAGCAGTGCGTCGACGGCACCCTCGCGCGCACGAGGTCGGAGGCAAACCTGCTTGCGCAGCTCAGCTCTGGTCCCCGCGGCAGCGGCGGCGGCGGAGGCGGCAGCGGCGGGTCGGGACTGACCCGGACCTTCACGCGGCAGTTCAGCCAGAGCATCATCTTCGACGAGGACAGTGCGACTGACAACGCCGAGGCCGAGGGGTAGGTCCAGTTTCCCATATCCATACTAAGGGATGAGATAAATAGAGATGAAGAGAGACGTGCCCGTGTGTACAAGGAGGCACCAGGCTTTTGCCCTTGGCCCTGTTTTTCATATGAGGGTAGATGGAGGTATACGTCTACGCGGTGTAGTTGGTCCACTCTCTCAGTTACCACACATTTTCCCTGCGCCTTTCCGGGCCTTCTGTCTGCCGGTGGCTAGCTGATAGTACTAGCAACGTCACAGGATCCATCTGACTGAAAGACAGGATGGTTCACATCGCGTTGGGTTACGTGGCGGGCAATGTGTTGATGTCCCTAAATCACGGCCGGACGCGCGGCTCCGGGCCACCGGGCTGTACCGCCTGGAGCTGCAGGTAGCGCCCTATGACTCCCCCGGTGCCGTGGCGGCGCAACCGTCGCTGCTATTGGCTGACGCGGGCGGTACGCCGCAGCGCTGGCTCGTGATTGGCGCGGATGTGAGGGTTCAGGGGGCGCTCGAGCGCTGCGGCGCGGCGGTGACAGTGGTAGCGGTCGGGCCTGCCAGATATTACCTGCCACGTCATCCAACGCATTTGAGCTCTCGTTTCTTGGATTCGATTTTGTCGATCTCTGACGTGGCGATCATTGTCGCCCTGGCCCAACGCGTTTTCAACTCTGGCTTCTTGAGTGTCATAACATCCTGTGACGTGACAGGCAATATATGTCTGACCTTCAGCATCGGCGCCATCCCCCAGCACAGACGCCCCCTCCACGGCGTGGATCGAAGCGGCGGTGCAGAGCGGGACGGCGCTATGGGACGGGGTGGCGCTGTGCGAAACTCTCGAGTTTGCAGAGTCGCTCATGCCCGCGGCGCTCGCCGGCGGCACGGAATCGCTCCCTCGTGCAGGCGGCGCGGCGGCGCGCGTCGGTGCTGCCACGGATCGGTCAGCGCAGCTAGTCATATCGACCGTCCAGGCCATGCTCGGCACCGATACAGGAGCCGCCGCCGACAGAATCGGGGCTGCCGGGAGGGTGATTCAGCTGCTGGTGTTTTCCAGTGGTAGGGCGGTGCAAGTTGGACCCAGTTCAAATCCTTGCTCAAAGTGCCTGGTTTCAGTGCATGAAGCTAGAATATCAGAAACCACTTTCACAACTCATTTTCTATCTCAAATAGCGCCCCTCCATGTTGGAGCATACAACGCTGCCAACACCCCAGCCGCGGCCGGTGACGCATCGGAATTCCCGGCTTGTGATTTCCTGGTATCTCACTCGCCACTGGCCGCACTGTGTCGCGCCGCTAGCTCAGACCACCCCAAGCGGCTGCGCTGCGCGCTACTGGACGTGCAGCCTGGAAGTGCGGACATCCCTCCGGAGGCGCTGTCTACCCTCTACCGCGGCGCCGCCGATGCTGACACCCGGGATGACGAGGCACGGGGTTTTAACCCACCAACCGAGCCTGCGCTTCTATGTGCGCATTAATCCTGAAAGTAATGTGCCCGGTGTTTAAGAGAGAGACGCATCAGCGTGTATGAGGAGGCACCAGGCTTCCGCCTTGGCCCCTGCAAGTCATTCGGTCGCGTCCGATATCGGTTGAAGCGCTTATTCTCATGACCCTGCTGCGAGGTGACCGTGCGCGCGGATAACTGTGTCTACGTCCCCCGCCTCCTCCGCTTCACGCTGGACTCCGCCTCCCCGCAGATTGTGGACAGCGTGTTTCCCAAAGGCGCATGTTGCGTCATCACGGGCGGAACCGGTGGGTTGGGGGTGTTGCACGCGCGGTGGATCGTGGAGAACACAGAGTGCCGCCGCATTGCGCTCCTCAGCCGCGGTAAGGAGATGCAGGTTGACTGGTATCGGCTACAGTTTCAGCGCTCGAAACTATAATACCATGAACCACTTTCAAACTTTGCTTCCATATTCAAGTTCCGCCGCTAGACCGCGGCGGCGCGGGACGTGGTGGCAGCAAGGTCCCGGAGGGAATCTTGCAGCTTTTGAGGCAGGGAGTATGTTGAGTTTAAGCACTCGGCCCACATTGAACCGAACAACCGAGCCCGCACTTCTGTACGAGCACTTCTGTGTGAGCGGACGCCTGGTGCCTCATCATACACGCTGACGCGGCTCTCTCTGTATGAGGACTCACCTTGGTGGCAAGTCATGCTCCGAGCTCAGATAGTTTGTTTCATCCTTTTTCGCTATGACCCTCCTGTCAGGCAGCACGGTGCTGACCTGGAGCTCGTGATCTACCACGCAGACATCGCAGATGAAGCGGCGACACGTGCCGCGTTCTCACTGGCTCGCCGGGAGCTCGGCCCAATCGCAGCCGTCTTTCACCTGTCGGGGGTGCTCGTGGACGAACCCCCGGTTGGCAGGGGCTTATACTCGTCCACTTAAGCTCAACCTGAGCCGGTCTGGTCACTGACGTCAACTGAAACACCCAACGTTTCCAAGAAAATATGCCTATGTTGAGCCGACAGGTGGGCGAGTGTAAAGCCCCTGCCGGTTGGGGAGTTAACCCGCGAGATGTTTCGCTCGGTCACCGCGCCTAAGATTGCCGGCAGCCTCAATGTGTTGAAGGCTGTTTGCGACATCGGCGGATTGGGTAGTCAGCAAGAGGCGGCGGCGGACAGGGACATCCGCGGATACCGGCCAATCAGCGGCGGCGGCGAAGGAGACCAGCCAATCAGCGGTGGCAGCGAAGGAGACCAGCCAATCAGGGGCCAGCGTAAAGGAGACCAGCCAATGGGAGTGCCGGCGGCGGCGGCGACGACTCTGGTGATGTCTTCGAGCATCTACGCATGCCTGGGCAACCCGCGCCTGGCCAGTTACGCCGCGGTAGGGTGGTGCAAGTTCAACACACGTGTCCTCATCCCCATCCCCTTTCGCAGGTGTCAATATTCCCCCCATCTCACGTGTACCCCGCGTGCTCACGTGGCGCGTCTCCAGTCAATAGTAAAGCTCTACGTCTCAGTTGAAGCATGCCTTCACCCTAAACCCTACACTATGAAACCTTAAAACCTAAAAACCGAATGACTCAACCGTAAGTCTTAAACCCTGAACCCTTGGGCGTTCAAACGCGCCTGGTTCCAACCCTTGAAACATACATATGATAAATGGCGTCGAACGGTTTCAAGTTTTGCTTTCAATTTCGACTCGCGCCCCTACACCGCGGGCAACGCGTTCCAATCCGGGCTCTGCGCCGCGATTCAGAAGGCGAATGCGCACCAGCTCACCCAAACCGGCGGTGATGCATTGAGCGTCTTTGGGCGGTTGCCCGTGCACGCTCTGGCGGTGCAGTGGGGCACTTGGGCGAGCGAGGGCATGGCGGCGCGCCTCGGAACGCCGTTCGAAACCATGTGGAAGCGCCAGGCAGGGTGGCGTCTGATCCACCCCTAAACCCTAAACCATAAATATTAAATCCTTAATCCTAAATCCTAAATCCTAAATCCTAATAAATTCTAAATCCTAAATCCTCAAACACTCAAAGCCCAAACTCAAAAGCCTTAACCTTCAACCCTCAACCTTGAGAGGGTGTGTGCAAGCCGTGTTGAGAGCGCCTGCGTTTAGGTTTGAAACTAACATATGATACACTGCGATGTTCGTTTGCTTTGAGCTCAACTTGCGGCGCTACAGCGGGGGCATGGGATTCGTGGAACCGGCGGCGGGCATGGCGCTGGTGGGCGCGCTGCTGACCGCGCTGCGCGCCGCCTCGCCGACCGACCGGACCGTCACCCTTGCGCCTGGGGTGTTTCCAGACGCGGATTGGGCGAGGTACACCGCAAACCTGCGGGCGCAGGCAGGGGCTTACACTCATTTACTTCTCAGCTCAATCTAAATCGTTTTGGTCAGTCAGCCGTTTGGAGTCCATTTCGTGACGAATTGTGTCGCATCTACTTATTGAAGGTACACGATGCATCCCGCAAGAAGTGCTGACGTTGAGATGAAAAGTGGACGTGTGTAGGCCTCAGGGCACAGGGGCACGCGGTGCCGGCCACGCTGCGCGAGCTAGCCGCAGAAGGCGACGCGGAGGTGGTGGCGGCAACGTCGGAGGCGCCGGCAGAGGCACCGGGATTGGGGTTTGACGCGATCACGGCGGCTGTGCGCGCCGCCGTTGTGGAGGCGGCGGGTGTTGTGGATGTCGAGGACTCGCAGCCGCTCATGTCCGCGGTAGGGGGGCAATTGAGAACAAGCAATCCACTGAAATTGAATTTGCTCCGCCACCTCCGCGCATATGTATGAGCCCTTCATCCGAAGTCATGCTCTGATCTCGATGCGATTGTATATTATGAATGATCCTCGTGCGAGGGTCTGGCCTCCGCCGGCGCGGTAGCGGTGCAAGCCGCGCTGGAGGCAGCACTGGGCGTCACCCTACCCGGCACTTTGGTGTTCGACTACCCCACCATCTCTGACATCGCGGGCCACATCGAGGGTCTCCTGGCAAGCCAACTGTCACCGCCGCCGCCGCTGGCGCATGCGCGGTCGTCGCCGCTGCCACTGGCTCATGCGCAGTCGCCGCCGCGGCTGGCGCATGCGCGGTCAACCAACTCTCTACTTGGCGCGAATGAGTTCGCGGCTGAGGTGGCGTTTCAGGCTGCTGCTGCCGTTGACGCCGCCATCCGGGACGTGTTGGGGATCTCCGCTGGTTTGCCTTCGCCGGGCAAGGGGGTGATTGAGAACATGCACTCCACCGACATTGAATAGGCAACCCAAATCATCGTTTACCTTTCAGCGTATGAGCATTCACCCAAGTGGTAGGTCATGCGGGCACATTCGGTTCCGGCTGGAGTTACCGACCTCGACAATCGCCCTCCTGCGGACACGCTCTCCACCGATGTGAAGCCGCACACATATATGTGCGCGATCAATCATCCTGAGGATACCGTCTCGTTAATTCGTGCGGTCACATCCGAAATCGGTTCGAGTGTTCAATCATAATGGCCCTGCCGCTGGGCGAAGAGGAGCCTTTGATGGGCGCCGGTTTGACCTCGCTCGGAGCAGTGCGGCTGCAGGAGAGTCTGGCGGCAGCAGTTGGCAGCATGCTTCGCGAGCCGCTGCCGGCGACGCTGGCCTTCGACTACCCCACGCCGGGGGCGCTGCGCGCATATGTGCTGAGATCGCTCGTTGTTCCTGCCGCAGCTACAAATCGTCCGCCCGCCCTTGTCATGGCGGGGTTGGGCGGGGCGTTGCATCCGACGACCGCAATCGCCCCGGGATGGAACGCCGCGAAACTTTCGACGCTCGACCGCCGCGGCGACGGTGCGGCCATTGTTGGTGTCGACGGCGTGTTCCCAAGCGGTGGCGGTGGATTGTCCGCTGCGTCGCTCGAAGGAGGCGGCAACGCGGTGGACGCCATCGGTCGGGTTGTGCAAATTGCAATCGATCAGAACCTGTGTTGAAAGTGCCCGAATTCAGCAATTGATCCTATTTATGATGAACCGGTTTCAAACGTTGGTGTCAATGAAGGCTTCCGTCTCTGCACATCGGCGTCGCGCCTCTGTCGCGCTGGGACCTGTCGGATCTCGCCACTGAACGACCGGCTGACGTGCCCCCCATATTCGGCGGGTTTGTGGATATGGTGGAGATGTTCGACGCCCGCCTGGCCGGCGTCTCCTCACCCGAGGCAGGGGGGGCGTTGGATCAGTCGGCGTTGATTCGTTTGCAGTCATCCGATTGTCCAGATATATTCAATGAGACAGGATTCTACATATTGGCCAATCACCTGTCGAGCGCTGCAAGGGGGGGTCGATGGACGTGCGGACTCGATTCGTGGTGGCAGACCGTCCATCAAACCATGGTTCGGGCATTTACCCTAGCCTTCGCATCATGCCGATTTTGGTGTTCGGTATTTCGTCCATTATCGAAATTTTGTTTGCAGTGACCCTCCTGCGAGGCAGTCGCGATGGACCCGCAGCAACGCCTGGTGCTCGCCTCCTCCATCGCACTATGGGCGCACGGAAACGCCCAAGACGGAGACGCTACCGCCGCTGAGGTGCCCAAGAACGCCAGGCGCGTGGCGCAGGGTTGGGCGACATTCGTCGGATTGTCCCAGGTGGAGTACCCGAAGCTAGCGTTGGCACACGCGGCAGGGGGGTTATTGAGAACAAGCACTCGAAAAACGTTGAATCTCATCCCCTGCCTCCGCGCGTCAGTATGTAATGAATGAGCATTCACCCTGGAGGTAAGTCATGTTCCTACCTTGCTACGAGTGCTTGCTCTGAATGTCCCTGCTGCGCGGGCGGGCAGCTCGGTCCGTACTACGCGACGGGCGCGCACCTGTCGGTGGCGGCCGGTCGGGTGGCGTTCACGCTGGGGCTAACCGGACCCGCCGCGTCCATCGACACCGCGTGCTCCTCCTCGCTCGTCGCGGCCATGCACGCCCGAGCGTGGGCAGGGGCTTACACTCGCCCATTTTTTTAGCTCAACGTAAGAACTTTCTGTTAGACATGCTGTTTGGTGTCACTCTGTCCAGTGACAAAAGCGGAACTCTAAACCCTAAACCCTAGAACCTAAACAATAAACCCTGAATCCTCAACCCTAAACCCTAAAGCCCTCGGGTTGAGCTGAGAGGTCAACGAGTGTAAGCCCCTGAGCGTGGGTCCTGGAGCCGTCCTCGGACTCCTCCGCCTCCGCTTCCGCCGACGTTGGCGCCATGCGGGGATCGATGGCCGGCGGCAGGGACTTGCACTTGTCCGCTTCCAGGCTGAACCTTGACCAGTTTACATACTGAAATGAATGTATTCCGCAAAGTGTGCTTACGTTGAGCTGGAAAGTGGACGAGTGGTAGCCCCTGGCGGGCGGCGTGAACCTGACGCTGGACGTGACGTGGAGCCTGGCGTGCGGCGCCGCGCGCATGCTGGCGCCCGACGGCCGCTGCAAGACGCTGGACGCCGCAGCCGACGGATACGTGCGCGCCGAGGCGGGGCAGATACAGCACCATATTGTATTTTGCAAATCACATGGCTAGATGTCAGTGGATGATCGAGCAATCACGCCTCTCATGGCGTCCTCCACACGTATACCCTTGGTGTTTGGCGTCCACGCTACCCTGTGACGCGGCCAGCATGAACTGGCTTGGCCCTACTCAGAGGCGTGCGCCATGCTGCGCGTTGTTCGCCGATGCACGACCAGCGCGAGCGACAATGCCAGCGCTCGCGAGACCGAGACAGTGGTGCTGATTGCCGGCGCGGCGGCGAACCAGGACGGGCGCAGTAGCTCCCTCACGGCACCCAACGGCCCGGCGCAGCAGGGAGCTATCCGCGCCGCCTTGGCGTCTACAGCCTCTGACGGCTGCCCGGCCGCCGCGCCTGGCGACGTCAGCGTGCTTCAGATGCACGGCACTGGCACGGCGCTGGGGGACCCCATCGAGGTGGCAGGGCAGAGTAAACATCGCCTGACGCGCCCTCTTGAACTTGTGTCTGGTGCCAAACTGTTGTCCTCTCGCATTGAATCAACCCCTCGTCCACGTTCTGAATGGTGGACCGTGGACGCCACCAATCGTCGTTGAGGGGACGTTCGGAACAGCGCTCCTCACTTTGATTTGTGCCCATAGAAAGCTGAGGCGCCCCTTGTGCGGGCTCGCAGTGCACCGACCCTTGGCGGACACTCGACTTCGGTATTGTATTGACTCAAAATATTGTCATATGTCCAGTGTCTCAATATTTGGCATCGTTAGCATTGACCCTGCGAGGTGGGCGCGGTGTGCGCCGCGCTATTGTCGCATGCACACCGCACGAGCCCGCTGGTGGCCGGCGCTGTGAAGGCAGCGGCTGGGCACGCGGAGCCCGCCGCCGGCGTGCTGGGGATACTGGCGGCGAAGGCAGCTCTGGAGGGCAGGCGCTTACACTCGTCCACTTTTCAGCTCAACCTGAGCCGCTTTTGTCACTGACACAGAGACGCCAACCGGTATGTCTAGCAGAAAGTGCTTAAGTTGAGCTGAAGAAGTGGACGAGTTTAAGACCCTGCTGGAAGGGCGGCTCCAGGCGCCGTTGATGCAGCTGCGGAACCTGAGCCATCACCTCTCAGCCGTGTTGGAAGCTGCTGTAGCCAGCGGCGGCGGCGCTGCCGCCGACGGCATCACGCATGGGGCGAGTGCAATGGTCAGCATGCCCAAGCAAGCCTGCGCACACACCACCGCCGCCGGCGGGAGCACCCGCAGCACCCTCGCGTCCATCAGCGCCTTTGCGTTTCAGGTAGGGGCTGCCAAACGTCCACTGCTCACCTCAACCTGATTTGTTTCGGTCATGTCAACCACCCAACGTAGCACACCATTAGTACTCACATCAAGCTAACAAGCAGCCGAGTCTGGGCCCCTACTTCCAGGGCACCAACGCGCTCGCCATCGTCGAGGTGGTCAGCGGAATGAGGATATCGGGCGGAGGCAGTGTTGCGGCGGCGTTGCTCGACGCGCGGCGGTGCTGGGCGATACCGGGCGCGCACGCGTGGCTGGCGCGGGCGGCGGTGGGTCCCGCGCCTGGCGGCGACGGCGGCGCCGGAGTGGTGGCTTTCGACGTCGTGTTGGGAAGCGGCCCTGCGACGGCCTCGCTGTGGTAGGACCGGGCAGATATTGTGCGCCACGTCATCCACCTTCCTTTCAACCTTCGATTCATCATCCAAATTGATTCCAATGCCACGCCGTGCAGTTTTTGCCTGTCCCAATGCCCGCCACGTCATTCTCCGCACTTTGAATTATCGGTTCCAGACACAAATGCCGTCCAATGACACAGCGTGCAATTTCTGTCTGGCCTTGGCATGTAACACCCTGTGAACCCTAGTGTCTTGAGTAATGGCATCCAATGACCATAGTGACAAGATATGATCGGGAGATCGATATGGGAGATCGATATGGAATATCGATATGGGAGATCGGACATCAATGCGATATCGATAGGGATATCGATATGCTTGGGATATGTGTCATCGATATGGGATGGGGTATATTGATATGGTTATCTACCATATCGATATGGTCATCCGGGATATCGATATGGGAGATGGGGCTAATGATATGGGAGATGACAGTATCGATATGGTCATCTCCCATATCGATATGGGATATCTTATCACTCTGCCAATGACGCGGCGAGCAATAATTGGCCGGCCCTGAGTTATGGGACCATGTGATCCATGGGCGCGCGATATATCCGGCCGCCGCGTACCTGGAGGCCGGCGCCGAGGCGTTCGACCGCGCACTCAACGACTCGCTCACTGAGGGAGGCGATTCCTCTTCATCCCCCTTGAGTGCGGCACTGTGTGTGTCGGCCATGCCCCAGCCCCTAGTCCTGCCCTCGGGAGCCCCGACTGACCAGAGCGGCCAGAGCGGGCGTAGCGGCGGGAGCGAGCCGAGCGTTACCATGCGAGTCAGCGTGTCTCGCGCGTCGGGCCAGCTGCGTATCGAGTCATTCACCAACACCGGGGTTCGACGGCTACACCTGGTAGGGCGATGCAGGCTGGCAACAGAGTGAAAATGTATCTCATATCGTCATCAAGGATGTCAGCGTCGATACTGTCATCTCCCATATCGATATCGTATATCCCATAACGTCAGTCCTGGATTGTCCTGTCGATGTCATTTGCTTTCAATTTCAACTTGCGCCGCTACAACCTGGACGGGCGGGGACTGGCGGTCGTCACGCGCCTGCAACCGGCGCAGAGATCGGACACCGTGACCCGGACGAGCAACGACGTTATTCGCATTCTCGTGCAGACGGTGCGCGGCAACGGAGGCGGCGGCGGCGGCGGCGCGGAGACGGAGACGGACATTATTGGCCGCATGAATGTTTGCGCCAGCATCGCTCTGTCGTCTGAGGCCGGTGCCGCGGCGCAGCCCGGCGGCCTGGGCGTCGACCCAGGTGCGCTGGACTCGGCCATCCACCTGGCGGAGGGGGTGTTACAGACCGGCGGCGCCAATGCACCGTCCGCGCGGATTCCGGTGGCGGCCGGGGCGTTCCAACGCGGCGCCAGCGCTCGCGGCAGGTGCTTATCCTCGTCCTTGTATTATGTTAGCCCCGAGCCGTGTCTGGTCACTGCAGCCACAGCAAGCGTCCATGTTCTCAGCTTAGCTCGAGACGCTTTTGCCGCTGACACCTCTCCACATAGCCAACAAACAGTGATCACGTCGAGCCGGAAAGTAAACGGTCGCGTGTAGCCCTCAAAAATCGCTTACGTTGAGCTGAACAGTGGACGAATGTAAGCCCCTAGCTCGCGGCGCCTTCGCGCTTGCGTCGTGCGAGCTCGGAACTGACCCGCACCAGCGACGTGCTGTTAACAACCACGGCATCGAAGGTGTCACCATCGCAGGGCTCGAGATCCGGCGGGTGGGCGGGAGCGGCGGCGGGGGGCAGACATCTAGCCCGGCTTCAGTGCGCAGTGATGCCCCGATTGAGCAGCGCGCTACGCGGCCGGTCGCCGACCAGCTGATGTACGCCTTGAGTTGGGGCGCCTCCCCCGCCTTCCCCTCCCCCCCCACCTCCCCCGCTTCTGCTGCCACCCCTGCATCCCCCGCCTCCGCAACGCCCGGCGCCACCGCGCCAGGCCGAGTCAGAGGAGGTTCCATGGCGTGCGTTGCTCGCGGCGCCGCGGGGTCGCTCAGCAACCTT
>Ga0307488_10001748_pt1 | contig 18205 bp, 20 predicted proteins | sample SB02metaG_FD_202248 | JGI IMG/M metagenome (GOLD analysis project Ga0307488, IMG submission 202248) | Sea-ice brine microbial communities from Beaufort Sea near Barrow, Alaska, United States - SB 0.2 | ecosystem: Environmental > Aquatic > Marine > Coastal | place: USA: Alaska | collected... | reverse complement strand
TAGTCAAATATAGAGTTCCAATCTTCTATTTGATTTGCCTGTGTCTTCCAAAAATTCCAAAGACCTTCATAACTTGACTTATGAAAAACATCGATATGTTCTTTATGAATCGAAGAACCGAGTTCAAGTTTATATAAGAACAAAGGAATAGCAAAAGTATTTCCAGAATTATAAATCAAATCATCGGCAACTGCTCTTGGTTTGACTCCATTATCAATCTTATACTTATCTCCTCTCACATGAAGGTCAATTAGTTTTTGTGCATGACGACGTGTAATCAAATAACATGCAGTTGAGAAATCATTCACAAATCTCTTATGTATTCTCAAATGAACTGATGCAGGATTAATGACAGCAAGTTGGACTACATCATAATCATAAGGAATTTTTGCATAAAAATTTTTCCATTCAAAAGGCCAATGAGCAGCAGTAGAAATATCGCAATCATCTTCCATTACTAAGGCACATGGAGCATCTGTCTTGAGAAACTCCACCATTGCTTTTAAATGAGACGTGGTGCATCCAACCTCACCAGAGGACATATTATCTGGATATCTTCCTTTAAGAATATCTCCAAGGTCTCTACCATCTCTACCGTCGTATGCAGAGATACGAGTATAATTCTCAATCTCCCAATACTTAAATTGCTCTTCCATATATTCTTTTCTTTCTGGTTGCTCATCCAGATTTAGATAATATATGGGAGGAAGTTTTTTGAGTTTATAAAGTGCCTTATTTTTATCCATTAAATTACTTTCCAATTCTCGCAATATAAATCTTTTGTATCTTTATCAGCATAATCAGAACCAAACCACATGCTTGGAGCAATTACTTTTTTGTTTGGATTTTGAATCAACCATGCACCCCACCAACTCATAGAACTATTAGCAATAATAGCATGATCACACAAAGACATCAAGCACATGTCAAGATAAGGAACTAATGCACCGTCTGAATGAGTATCTTCTGGTTCAGAGAACATAAATCGATCATTCTGAAAGAACTCTTGCTCCTTACACCACTCAATCGAATCAGAAAATACAACTACAGGAAGACTTTCATCAAACTCTGCAAGTGCTTTTTCATAATACTCAAGAGGTTGCACAGGATGTTGATGTGCAAGGTTTACGTATGCCCATTTAAATCCTCTCTTATCGGCAAGTCCAGGATCACCACGACGAACATGAAGGAAGATAACTTCTTCTCCCATCTGACTACGAAACTCTTTACAAGGATCTAACCAATTACTTTTGAAAGTAAAATCTTTACGAACTTCATCTTCAATATGTTTGAAATATTTTTCCGTCTGAAAAAATCCATAAACACTTACTTTGTCAGGACACTTATTAAATATATCCTCATCAAAATGGAAATGCTTTTCCTGAATTATATTTTCAGTTTCAATCCATCCAATATTTTTATTGTCTGTAAGTTCAAATGCTTCTAGCAATCCATAATTATCAATTTGAACTTGTGAGTTCTCTGGAGGAATTGTATATTCAAACTTTCGATTTGCGGCAATACCTTTGAGTGCTGCATACTGAAACATTTGATTGCCAAATCTTCCAATCGTTCCAATATGATTAAATCCAATCACCTTTCATATCCTCAAAAACTTTTGCAATCCCTCTATCTATAGTAGTTTTAGGTATCCACCATCCCATAATGTAAGTGTCTGCTTCGTTTCTCTTATCCATCTGAACACTATCTTTTGCAAGACCAGGTTTAATATTAACTGTTTTACCAATCAAATTAAATTGTCCCTGAATAATAGAAGCGACATCTTTAATCGAAGTAGAACTAAAAGACGTAATATGGAGAGGATCTTCTGGTTTGAAGTCGGTAAAGTTTTCCATCACAGTCTCTAGTGCCTCACAACAGTCCTCAGCATAGAGGAACTGACGTTCTTCAGTGCCATCAGTCATCATCTCAAATTCACCCTCCTCAAATCCTCTACGAATGAAATCAGTGATGACATGAGCCTTCTCCATATCTTTTTCAATACCATAGACATTCCAGAACTTCACTGTAAGTCCTTTGAGTGCAGTGGTATGAAGTTCACCAACTCTCTTCATCACACCATATGGAGAGTAAGACATGTTACTCATCTGTGAAGATGCAAATATAAATCTCTTCCGATACTTCTCAAGTAAGGCAAAAGTATTTGCCATCATACGAGTATTGTTGTTAATGAACTGAAAAGTATGTTGATACTTCTTCAGGTAATGTGATCCACCAACATCAAATGCCAAGAAGAAAACAAAGTCAGCATTCTTTATAATGCCTTCAACATAAGTGTTTGGTGTTACACGAAGATCATTCTGCGGACCTTCAACTATATCAACACCAATTACATCATGACCTTTCTCTTTTAAGTAATCTTCTAGATAAGCACCGATCTGTCCAGCAGATCCTAAGATTGCGATTTTCATTTTTTTATAATTGATATTTTGAATTATCTTTTGATAGATGAACTATTTTTGGATCAAAATTACATTGAGAAGAAAAATCTTCTGGGTATGCATAGGATGAAGGTAAAGTATTTACATTATTTTTATTTTCAATAAAAAATTTATTTAAATGACTTTCATCATGCCATACTGCAATTATATCATCTTTTAAATCATCATTAACTCTTGTTTTAATTTCATCAATCAGTTTAAAAACATCAGGAACTTTTCCACCCCATAAACATCCTTGCCAATATGTAGAAGTATCATCTTCATTAGAAACAGAAGATCTAGATTTTGGATTAGTTTCGAATGATCCAGAAAAACTTTGATGCCCTGGCATTTTCAAATAATGACATGGATGATGAACTCCAAAGAAAGATTTATCATCATCAAAAAATTCTTCTTCACTGATTTCATCAACAACTAAACCATCAGCATCAATAAAGACCAACCAATCGTTTTTTAAAATCTCGTCCCTTGCCTTATCAATAATTTCAAATCTCTTTAAAGTAATAAAAGGCCATTTTAAATGTTCTTGTTGATACTTAATTATATTATCAGGCAATCCATCTAGTTCACCATCAGTAAAGACCATGAAAGTTTTTATTGAATTTGGAAGAAAATATTTTTCTATATTCTCATAATATTTTGGTAAAAAATTAAGATACTTGCCAGTTCCAATAAAGCATATGGCAACTTTAGTTTTTTTGTTTTTAATAACTGTTTCAATGTTAGGCATATAATAATTTTGTATTACGTTTGTCCAGTCAAATTGTTTTGAATATTCTAAAATTTCATCTCTATTATTTACAGAATATTCTCTGTTCTCAATGATTACTTTCTCAATATATTCTAAATCATTTACCTTGTCTTCAGGAATTACAGTAATAAATTCTTTACTTATATCAAGATTTGCAGTTGCCCATTCACTAACAACAACTCCAAGACCTGCAGCAAAGGCTTCCATAATAACTAAAGAATGTGCCTCACCATCAGACAAGAGCACAAGATTGCCATAGTCAGTTAGATTATCATAAAGATATTCTTTTTCCCACTCTCCAAGATAGTTTTTAGATTGGTCAAATCTATGATCTACAATATTACCTGCATACCATAAACTATCAATTGATTGAAAGAAGCATTGCCTCTTCCTATAATCAACTTTTGCAAGAAAGATTGATCTATCAGAAAATTTTGGAGAATCAGTTACTCTAAAGTTATCTGACATGACTCCATTTGGATTTAAAAATAATCTATCCGAAGATATTTTGCAATCATTCTCATAGACTTTGTTGATTCCATCAGACAATCCAAAGACTGTAGGTTTAACTTGAGTAAAAACATCAAAAACTCTTTCCTTATATGGACCCATTAATTCAGGTCTTTCAATGTAAGCAAAGTGAGTTGTTATGGCACAAGGATATCTAATATAAGGATATAGAGGAATCCAATCATCATAATTAATATGAACAAAATCTGGTTGGAACTCCTCAATCATGTTCAAAATTTTTATTGGTTCCCCAATGTTTATTATTTGAACTGTATGTCCCAACTTTTCCAAAGATAATTTATAATCCCAAATAAGAGATTCTACAGCACCCCAACCTCTAGGAGGAATGGGAGTGTTTGGGCCAATAATTGATATTCTCATTTCATAATTTCAATAATATCTTTTTCATATTGATTGACAATATTTTCCCAAGAGAAATTACTTACACCATATTCCCTAATTTCTTTACGCATAGTAATAGAAATCTTTCTATTCTCTTCAATTGCATTCTCAACATATTCAAGGTCATTTAATTTATCATCCGGAATGATTGTAATAAATGGAAGAGAAGTATCGAGATCATATGCACAATATCTGGAGCACACAATACCAAGACCAGAAACAAGTGCCTCTTTAATGACTAAGGGTGTTCCATTTTCTCCATCAGATAGAAGCATTAAATTTGCATACTTAGTTACATTATCATGCTTTTCTTCAGTTGTCCATTCTCCAATATAACTTTTATGAAGTTTATCAAAAGTTGTAGTTGAAGAATACCTACCAACAAAATCTATACTTTCAATTGGTTGATAAATCCACTGACGTTTTCTAATTTCAATTTTTGCCATGTACAAAGTTTTGTTTGTCTTCTCACATTCAAGATCAAATTTGAAATTTTTGTGTTGAGCACCAAGACCTAAACGAATAAGTTTGGATTCATCTGCTCCACCATTTTTATATGTCAACAAATCTTTATCAGAAAGACAAAAATTATAATGATCTTTCTGACTTACAAACCATTCATAGATAGGAGCATATCCATCTCTAGGATAAAAATTAGGTTGATCAACATATGGATATGCACTACTAATGGCAGTTACTGATTTGGGAGAAACTTTTTTAATAGCATCCATTATCGGATAGAACACATCATAGAAAACATGAATAAAATCAAAATCGTTTTCTTGAACTGTTTTTACAATTTCATCCAAATCAGGATCATTAATGATCATTCCTTCATGACCTTTTTCTCCAAGTTCACATGCAATCTCCCATATTAAAGATTCTACAGCACCCCATCCATCAGGAGGAATGGGTATAATACCTGGTCCAATAAATCCAATTTTCATTAGTACAATTCCTTATAAGCATGAACAAGAGTGAAATCACTTTCACGAAAGTTTGGAGTTTTCCATACTTCAGTGAGATTGGTATTAATAGAATAATGTTTACCAATTACAAAATATGCAATTTGCATATAAAGATCCAACCAACCAAATCTGTGATCCATATTTTCAAGAATATTATCAAAATCAAAATCAATAAAATCATAAATTTTATGATAATTATTGAGGAAGGTTTCTATATTATAGATGCTACCTCCACCAGCACCATACCAATCTACATTTGGATTTGCTCCATATTTGTCAGAAATAAATTCTAACATTTTTGGTGAAATTTTATTTTCAGGAACTTCAAATCCAGCACATTCCCAAATAGGATTAATTTTTACTTCACCTTGTGTAAGAACATCATCTTCCATCATGATCATATGTGTTCCACCATTATCCATTACATGTCTAGCAGCTTCTCTAAACATATGAATCCAATGCAGACTTTCATCTTTTGTGAATCCATAAATTCCTGAGGGATCACCAGCATTTCTTCGACCAATTCTCATGTATGAATGAACATAATTTACATTATATTTTTCACAGAGATCAGAGTAGTCTACTCCACCATCGCAACAGATAGTATATGGAGCATCTGGATGATATTTTCTAAACTCTTGTAATATAAACTCAGTTGCTTTTTTGTTTTCATATACTGTATGAAAACATCCAAATTTTACAGTCATACTTCTTTTAAATATTTTAAATAATGTGGGTGGATATCATCTCGATATAACCAGAACCAATATGGCTCACCTGGAGGAGTAGGTTGAATGTCAGGAACAAGATTCTTAAAATCATAACTGAATGGTGGATCGTAAAAACTATAAACAGATGGATTTTTCATACCAATCCATTTCTCAAAATTCATCCTTTCAATTGGACCAAAGTCTTCTGCTGTTCTCTGAAATGCTTGTTTAGTTGGATGCTGAAGAGTTGATATATAATCTGCTCTTGCCCACCAAAAATTACCACTCATGTGTGGCCATGGATCCAAGCAATAGTTAACTCCTGAAACTTGACAGGCATTTAACTTATGTAAGTTTACATTCCATTTATCGATACAACCCCATTCCATGAGGTGTCTCCAACTATTTATTGCTCGAAATCTACGATCAGAATATACATCTCTTGCTCCAGAAAGATGACTCATACCCTTTGTATGAAAGTACATCACTTTATCAACTTTCTGATTTACACAATCTTCATAAAGATATTTAAGAGTAAATCCTTCATATTGATCATCACTATCTTTACACTCTAAAATTTCAATCCAATCGTAAAGAGAAACAAATTCTTTAATTCTCGATGCTTGTTTTCCATTAATAGCACATTTTATATTTGCTATTTCAGACAAACCCGAACGATACAATCTTTTAATTTGTTCATCAACCATTAACTTCCACATGTCGGTGTCTGGAGGAGACCAAATATGGTAGTAAACATTGACACTCATAAATTTACCAATACTTTATAATTTATACTACCACTGTTTAAATTATTTGTCAAATAATTTGAATGTATGGGAGAGGAAAAATAAAATTACCTCCAGATTTCATGAAATCTTTTTCTCTTTGGATTATACCATTTTTAAAGTGCCACGGTAACACAATCATATAATCTGGATTGGATGCTTTAACTTCCTCCTCAGAGATGATAGGTATATCAGTTCCCGGAGTTACACAACCAAACTTATCACTATTAACTTCACCAACAGCAGTAATATCATCAGAAGTAAATCCACACCACTGAAGAAGAACATTACCTTTAGTTGAGGCACCGTATCCATAAATGGTTTTACCATCAGCACGAAGAGACCTAACAAGATTTACAATCGAATCACGATGATCATATGCTCTCTGAGCAAAGTCATAATAAGGTTTAATTGTATGAAGACCCATTTTATACTCTTCATCAATCAACCAATTAATTACTGCATCATTTACTTTAATTGAAGTATTAGTATCTTTACATGCAGTTACAGCAAAACTACCACCATTAATGTCATTAAGAGTGACATCAACAATTTTCATCCCTGCCCGTTCAAGAATATTTTGAACAGAAAGCATTGAGTAATATTCAATATGTTCATGACATGCTGTATCATAAGAACTAGATCTAAGAGTTGATGGCAAATACGCTTGTTCAAAATGCCACATTCCATCATCAGTAAGAATAGAACGAATGTCTTTTACAAATGTGACAGGATCATCAAGATCATAAAAACATGCAATAGACATTACGAGTTTTGCATTCTTATCTTTTTCAACAGAACGATAAGATTCCTTCGAGAAAAAATCTGCAATATAGGGAATTTCTTCAGGATAATATTGAGAAAACTTTTTTATAGTAGGATCAATACCAATTCTTTTTGTGTAGTTGGGAAATGATTTAAGAGTTGTGCAATCATTTGATCCAATATCAACAACAACATCTCCAGGTTCAAGATTAGAAAGTTCAATAAGATAATTTGCCTTACTAGTAAGGTGTTGAACCATTGAATTATTCAATCCAGAACGATACCCATAGTTATCCCCATACATTTCCGTAGGTTCAAAAGTATGCTTTAATTGTACAAGATTACTAGATGGACTCCAAACCAATTCCAAAGGTCCACTATCAATTTCTTCATTTGGCCTTGGAAAGACACCTGTTAGTTTTTGACTTCCAAGATTTAAAAAAGATACTAAATCATTTTTTTTACTTACCCTACAGGATTCAATTTCAACATACCTAGACATTACTCAACCTCCTCAACAATACTTAAAATTCCTTTGCATCTGTTCATATACGTATGATCTCTTTTAACAATCTCCATTAAATGAGAAATTAATTCTATGTTATTTTGATTTTCCATACCCAAATCAAAAATTTCTTGTGCATTTTCAGAAGTTAAAAGATCTTTATCAATAAAATCTTTTGCATAATGACAATCAGAAACTACAAGACAACCGTAACTAATTGCTTTCATAATTCTATCAGCAACATAACGTTGAACTTTTTGTTCTGCAGGTCTAAAATCTGGGACAAACATTGAGTCTTGAAGAATTTTAACATGTTCTTCATCCGTTACTGGATTAATATTTGGATTGTAATGATTAAAAGGAATTTGTTTCTCTTTTACAATCTCAATAAATTGCTGATGAATTGGTTCACAATTAGGTCTGGGATCATGAATAGTACCCACAAAATTGTACTCATTATTCCTATTTTTCTTTGCCCAATTCAAATCAATTTCTTCCGGAAGTAAGTTAGTTGCATAATGAAAGTGAACTACATTGTATGGTTCGGGTGTTTGTGTATCAAATATAACTCCCTTTTCAATTTCAACATATCTATCATTATCCAAAATAGGATGTTTAAATTCTGCTACACGATAATTAATTAAGCACTTAACTTTATCCAGATACTTATTAACATTAGTAAATTTATCATAAGCAAAATAAATTCCACTATCTATAATAGGAACATTCCAATCAAGAGGACCTTGATTATCAATAAAAAAGATACAGTTACTATAATCAAATTCTGAAGCAGAGGGAAAAGATTGATCACTAAACCAATATGTTTCACATCCCAATTTTTCAAAAGCTCTTTTCATACCAGCATAAATGTATGAAAATGTTTGATATGGTTTATTTTCTACCCAAAAAATAATTTTTCTTTTCATTTAGATGCCTCCATATCACTATCACACATTTCTTTTACAAGATCTGCAAAAGAATACTTGGGTTTCCATCCAATTTCGTTTTTAACGAAAGTTGGATCACCGACTAAAGAATCAACTTCGGTAGGACGATAATAATCTGGATTGACTCTTACAAGAACTTCACCAGTTTCTTTGATAGTTGCCACTTCATCTATTCCAGTTCCACTCCATTCAATATCAAATCCAATATGTTCACATGCAATACTTACAAACTCACGCACTGAATGCTGTTCCCCTGTAGATACAACATAATCATTAGGATGCTCTTGTTGCAGCATTAACCACATTGCCTCAACATAATCTTTAGCATGACCCCAGTCTCTTTTAGCATCTAAATTTCCCAACTCTAAAGGAGCAGATCTCTTACCATTTTTAATTTCCGAAAGAACCTTCGTAGTTTTGCGTGTTACAAAATTTTCTCCACGTCTTGGACTTTCATGATTAAAAAGAATTCCACTACACCCAAAGAGACCATATGCTTCTCTATAATTTTTAAGAATCCAATGTGCATATAATTTTGCTACTCCATATGGAGAACGTGGATGAAATTTAGTGCTTTCTCTTTGAGGAATAGACTGAACTTTACCATACATCTCAGACGTACTTGCCTGATAAAATTTTGTGGTATTAATCATTCCAAGAATTCTCAATGCCTCCAAAAGTCTGGTAACTCCTAATGCATCTACATCTGAAGTATAGAGAGAACTGGAAAATGAAACTTTAACATGACTCTGTGCTGCCAGATTATAAATTTCATCAGGTCTAGTTTCCTGAATAATTGATGTAAGATTAGAAAAATCTGTCATATCCCCATAATGAAGAGTAATGTAAGGATTATTCAAAAGATAATTAATACGATCTGTACCATCAGATGTAGAGTTTCTTCTAATAATACCATGAATACGGTATCCTTTATCCAACAAAAATTCAGTAAGATAAGAACCGTCTTGTCCTGTAATTCCGGTGATAAGTGCTGTTTTCATATCAATTTAATAGTGTACTTGAAAGTCAATAGGTTTTACTTTAATATTGTTATTTGAAATATGATGTTTTAATAAAAGTTCATTACACCAATAACCATCAACTTCATTTGATTGTTTAATTAATTGTCCGATTTGATTGTAAACTCCACAAAATGTATTAATAGCATTAGAAGATCCCATAGCAAACCAATCACTAATCATACCATCAGGTTGATATAAATCTTGATACATGAGGTCATCATCATTTATCACGATGTTCTCTAATTGTAGCACAACATGGGGAGAATAATCAATACGGTTACGAATAACAAGATCATATTCTATACTATTCTCAACAGAATACTGCTCCTTCAAAAGATTTGACATCATAATACTATAAAACATACTATTGGTAGTATCACAAATATATTTTTTTGCAACTTCCAAACCAGAAGGAACTTCTAAAGCCCAAGTATGTGCATGAGTAAAAACTTTATCAGGAAATTCATATTTTCTTGTCCACTTTTTTGGTTTCTCAACCATTATTCTTTTAGGACTATAATATTGAATTAATTTATTGATAGCATTTGGATCTAATCTATGGCTTTCTCTACCGGGTATTATAGAATTAGTACTAAGATTTTCTTCATCAAACCAGGTATGAATAAAAACATCAACATCACTATTGTGCTGAAGAATTGATTGACTTAATTTAGAAAATCCAACATCAACAACTCTTGGTTGTCCAGATAAACATAATGCAATTTTCATATATCTTTCCCATTAACAAAAACTATATCACTCATAGGTTGTCTATTAGTAGGATCTTCCTCATAATTCATAAAATTAAATACTTCAAAATTTTTAGATTCAAAATAATCTATACATTCTTTTCTGTTAGACTCACCTTCAAATCTAGAAATAAAATTAGGACATTCGATACATATAAATTTTGTTCTATTTAAAGTATCATCAGATAAAGATTTTATAATATCTAAGTCCTTACCCTCAGTATCAATTTTTATAAAATGAACTATTCCTTCTGGAAGTTCTTCTTCAATAATAGAATTTAAATTTAAAACATCAACTTCGACAACTTCTTTAATTTTTGTTATCTTATTAATAATTGTTTGAGAATAATAAAATTTATCTTTATCATTCAAATTTGAGGAAAAATTCTCTGGTTGCAATTTACAAAGAGAACTAGTTTGATCATCAGAATTTACAAAGAATTTTTTCTTTGTAGGAGAATCTACATTGTCAACACATATCTGAAAAAATTTATCATAATGATCTTTAACATTATGATCAAAAGGATCAATTCCTATAGCATAAACATCATTTAAATTAAAAATTTTTTCTAACTCAACTAAAAATGATGCTCTTGCGGCTCCTACATCAACAACATTAATATTGGCATAATTATTCTTAAGTTCTACAAAAGCAGAATCATTTACACAAGTCATTTAATTTTACCCACATAATCACTACAAATACCAAAACAATTGTAATGCTTCATAACTATATATCCACAATTAATAAACTCAAATAAATTTAACTCAGGCATCACTATAATAGATTTGGAATTATATTTTTCTCCTGGATAAGACCAAATATATTTTTTACTAGTCATAGTGTATGAATCTTTATCATGCCAAAAATAATTATAACCATCAAGATTAGAAGAAAATTGATAGAGTGCCTCAATATTTTTACAATGAATCCACAATTTTTCTTTATGTTTATGTAACCAAGACCAATTAACTAGATATTTTGAATAGTCATGCCCAAGAAAAAATTTTTCAGTGTCATCATCAAATCTAATATCAATTTCAACATCATAACCTTGTAGGATTATATTGTCAATATGTTCAGGATTATTTTCATTTAATAAATTCGGACCATCAATGTTACCACGATGTGCTATCAGTTTCATCCCCTATAGTACTCCAAGAAATAATAAACATAAATTATACCTCAATTAACTGAATATTTATCTGAAGGAATGGATGGCCATCTCACAACAATCAGGTCAGAATCTTCAAGAAATTCCACATTGGAAACTTCATTGGGTTCATAAATCCACATGTCTCCGGCACTCATAAGTTTACCATTTACTTTAAGTTCTCCAGATACAATATAATTTAACTCAGTTGTAACCTTGTGAGTATGTGGAAATGTTTCACATCCTTTTTTATGGTTATGATGTCCTACTTCGAAGAATGGATTTTTAAATAAAGATGGATTAAAATCACCAACAAACCATCCTCCCCTATAATCTTTAATATTAGATTCAATCATTTTTCTAACTCCTGAATACGAATCTGATGACGACCACCGTCAAAAGTATTGTTTGAACAAATCTCTAGATATTTGTCTAAAGTATTGTAATCAATATCTCTTGAGGGAATAGCAAAAAAGTTAGCACAATTATGTCTGATTGACATCTCCATTGCAAACTCATTATAAATCAAAGCAGATCTAATACCTTTATACTTGTTCGCACAAATATTGATACCTTGCCCTGTACGACAGAATCCAAATCCATAGTCACAATCCCTCTCTCCAATTGACTTAACTGCCTGAGCAATATAATCACGATAATCACAATCCTTATTCAGAATAGTTCCAAAGTCAATGTATTCAAGACTGTGCTTATTTAAAATCTGTTTAAAAATTTCTTTTGCTTCAAATCCAGAATGATCAGAACAAATGGCAATGGGTTTATCACCAATGCGACGAATAACATTGTTTTTATAAAAATGAAACTCATCAGGAGTTCCAAAAATATGCATCTTATCTACAGATTGAGTAAGAATTTTCTTACCATCATCAATCAAAAGATTATACAGTGGTGAAATATAAAATTCATTTTTTGTTCTAAGATCACGATCAATCATATCTCGTGCATATTTACAAAAATCAGAACCTTTCTTGAATCCGTATATACCAACACAGGCATTACTACTAATTGCTTTCTTTTCAGCAGTTTTCTTTACATACCCATCATCACCCACATCAGCATAACTATAGTTTATAGAGTTTGATTTGAATGTCAAAAGCATTCCATCAGCATCTATCTCATTCATAATATGAGGATTGAAGACCGGTCTAAACTCAATGTCTAAAGTATGAATAATGAGAGGAGCATCGTTATCAATATATTCTTCGGCATAAAGACAACTACAAACAGAACCATCTGTAAGTTTATCTAAAACAACAATTTCAATATCATCACCAAACTTCTTTCTCAAAAGTTCGTCTATGTGAAAATTATAAATTGTTTCATCACGAACTACAAAAATAAGATTGCATCCTTCATAGTCTAAACAATCTAGAGAGATGTCAATCAAATGTTTGTCTTTGATATTGATCAGTTGTTTGGGAACTTTAAATCCCTCTTTAATAAAACGGCTCCCAAGTCCTGCCATAGGGATAAGAATATTTGGTTTCATATAGAATTTTTAATAATTTCAGTAGTCTTTAAATGTGCAAATTCAATCCAATTATGAATATCTCCCTCACCTTTTAATAATTTATATAAAAAACAGGAAGCAAATATATCACCTGCTCCCAAAACATTTACATCTTTCAGTATCAGATCTTCAGGTAGTTTGTAAAAAAACTCTTTTTCTCCATTAGAAACAATACTACCAGATGCACTATGAAGAATTACCCAACCTTTTGTTTCGGATGTGTAGTCTGATAAATCACTATCAATATCTTCATCAGATATAAAAAGATAATCAATATACTTAAGTAAATTTTTATTTACAGATTTACCAGGACATATATCTGCTGTAATAATTCCATCAAGAGTGGGAATAAAATCATACAGTTTCATCTCATTCAAATAGATAAGATGATGAATTGTAGATGAAAAAATTTTTGCTTTGTGTTGAACTAAACTAAGTTGAACTTTAGAATATCTTTTAGCTGCAGGTTTATCAATATAGATGAGTGCTTGTCCAATGTCAATAGGAGACAATCCAATATCAAGAGTTGAATCAATTTCTAATAATGCCTTCCATACATTTGCCATTGATCCTAAAGTTTTCTTTTCTTTAGTCCCTTCAAGAATAGTATCAATCGTTAAATGTCCGTAAAGAGAAACGTCTTTCATTAAAATTTTTCCTTTAAGTCAAGTTCATAGATCTTGTCTATTACTTTATCATAAGAGAAGCAAGGAAGCAACCCATCTATTTCAAGTGTGTCGAATAGTGTCATAACTACATTTTCACCACCCTTAACTGGCAGAACTTTAGAAACCTGCTTAACACATCTTGGAGAGTCTATAAGACAATATGGATGAAAAACTTTTCTCATAATTCCAATATCAAAAAGATCATCTCCAACATATACAGTTTCTGCATCAGAACATTTATAATCTTCCAAAATTTTTCCAAGATAATTTTTCTTATCACTATGAAAACCCTCTCCACGATTAGCAATCACATGAAGATTTCTATTCTCAAGAATACTAATATTATATGGGTCACCAGTCAAAAATACTACATTAATACCTATTGCACGAAATCTTTTTATTGCAGTCCAATCTTTATCACAAAATGTTTTTAACTTAACTGTTCCCTCACGGTCATAATATTTTATGCCATCTGTCATGACACCATCAACATCAAGAATAAGTAATTTAATCATACTAGTTTTTACAAAAAAATTTTAATTGTTTATTTGACCATTAATCCAATAGTAAGTATAACGAATACCTTCTTTAAGTGTCATTTCATAGTCCCAATCCAACTTCTCACGTATCAAATCATTATTAGAGTTGCGACCACGAACACCCAGAGGTCCATCAAGTTTGTGAGTTTTAGAAACTTCTTTTTCTGCAACTTCGGCAGCAATATCCACAAGTTGATTAATAGTCACCATCTCTTCAGAACCAATGTTCACAGGACCTATAAAGTCACTTTCCATTAGTCTTCTAGTTGCTTCGATGCATTCATCAATGAACAAGAAGGAACGAGTTTGTAACCCATCTCCCCACACCTCGATAGGTCCACCCGACTGCGGGAGCTTAGCAACTTTGCGGCAGATTGCAGCTGGTGCCTTCTCTCTTCCACCGTCCCAAGTTCCTTCAGGTCCAAAAATATTATGATACCTAGCAATCCTAATTGGGATATCATGGTTGCGATTGTAGGCAAGATAGAGACGCTCACTAAAAAGTTTTTCCCATCCGTATTCGGAGTCCGGGTTAGCGGGGTATGCTGATTCTTCACGACAGTCTGGATTATCAGGGTCTAATTGATTATGTTCTGGATACATACATGCCGATCCAGAATAGAAAATTTTAGTTTTATTAACAACATGTTTATAATTAATATTTTTTACTTCTTCTAGAAGATTAAGATTAATTCTTACCGAGTTATGCATGATATCTGCATCATTTTCACCAGTAAAAACAAAACCTGCTCCACCCATATCAGCAGCAAACTGATAAATTTCATCAAAAGGTTCGCAAAACTTATCTGCAATATCTTTATAGAAATTTCCAAGATATCCATTAAACAAAGCACATCGTCTTACAAAAATAACATCTCTTAAATCACCAATAATAAATTCATTCGCTTCCGTTTCAGAAAATTCAGGATGTTTAAGATCTACACCACGAACCCAGTATCCTTCGGAACGAAGTCTCTTTACCATATGACTTCCAATAAATCCACCGGCACCAAGTACAAGTGCAGTTTTTTTATAATCGGACATAATTTTTTTTTTCAATTCCTAATGTATATATTACTATAGTATCAACAGAAAGTCAATATATTTTACACATTTCAAGAAGTCCCTCGTTAAAATTCATATGCGGAAGATAACCAAGTGAGGAAAGTTTATGATTATCGAGTGTCATATTTTTAACTTGAATATATTCTTGATCTTTGGGAAATGGAATTGATAGTATTTCACTCTTGCTAGAAACTACATCTCTAGCGATTAAGATAATATCTCTAAAAGATTTAGAATATCCTGTAGAGATATTATAAATTTCGTTCACGTTAGATTTATCAATTAAAAATTTAATAGATCCACAAATATCATCAACAAACATATAATCTTTTTGAAAATCTCCTCCTTCAAATAATTTAATTTCTTTGTTTTGTTTAAGAAGTCCAATCATAAATCCAAGAACATTTTTTCCTGGAGTAATTGTAGGATCTAATCCATAAACATTTCCAATTCTGAAAATTCTATATTTTATATCAAATGTTTTACAATAAGAAATTAATAATTGTTCTGCACTTCTTTTAGTAATCGAATAGAACCCTGTAGGATTGCAACAATCACTTTCTTTTGCACATAATACATCATTACCATAGACAAAACCAGAACTTATAAAGTTAAATGTTATATCCTTCTTCTTGCAATTAGATAAAACATTCATCAATAGAGTTAGATTAGTATCAATATCTACATGCAAATCTTTAAAGATATTTTGATTAGTTGTTGTACTAATAAAATAAAGAATGTCTTTTGTAAGAGGAATTGTATCGTTTCTTGAGACTAAAATAACTTTATCAGAATACATTTCACAAAATTTACCTCCAATAAATCCAGTTCCTCCAAATACAGATAAATTAGTCATACTTATGACACTGTTCAAATGATTTTCCCACCTTATCTTTTGCAGACAATATGGGTTCTCGTATATTCACCCAGTCAATATTCAAGATAGGGTCGTCCCATGCAAGAGTTTCTTGATCATCTGGTACATAATAATCAGTGGTTTTGTATGTAACTTCTGCTGTTTCACTCATTACATGAAATCCATGTGCAAATCCAGGTGGGATCCATAGTTGTTTCTCTGGTCGATTTAATGTAACACCTATCCACTTACCAAAAGTTTTCGAAGATTTTCTAAGATCAACAGCAACATCGTAAATAGAACCAGAGATACATCTTATTAATTTACCTTGTGGACGTTTGACCTGATAATGCAATCCACGTAAGACAGATTGTGATGATTTTGAATGATTATCCTGTACAAACTCTATAGAACATTGAATAATGTTTTCAAATTGTTGTTGATTAAATGATTCCATAAAGAAACCACGATCATCTTGAAATAATTTACTCTCAATAATGTAGACATCTTCCAGTTCAGTTGCTGTAGAGTTCATACCATTCAATTGTTTCTTTAAGTCCTTCATCAATATTAAATTTTGGTCTCCAATTTAAATCAGCAGAAATTTTATTAATATTAGTTGAGTATCTTCTATCATGTCCTGGCCTATCTTTTACATATTCTATCATACTTTCTTCTTTTCCCATCATAGAGATAATTTTTCTAATTAAATCAATATTATGAAGTTCACATTCTCCTCCGATATTATATTTCTCTCCAATTTTACCCCCCTTCCACACTTCTATTAATGCTTCACAATGATCCTGAACATATAACCAATCTCTAATTTGTTTTCCGTCACCATATACAGGAACATTCTTACCTCTTAAAAGGTTACATATTGTTTGAGGTATAAGTTTTTCTCTATGTTGTCTTGGACCATAATTATTGGAACAGTTCGTAATAATCGTAGGTAGATTATATGTATTGTTGAATGCCTTTACAAAATGATCACTAGATGCTTTTGATGCAGAATATGGATTTCTAGGGTCATAATTAGTTTCTTCTGTAAAAGATCCATTTTTAATAGAACCATATACTTCATCAGTAGAAATGTGCATAAACTTTTCAACTTCATATTTTAGAGAAGCCATAAGAAGATTTACAGTTCCAATAATATTTGTCTGAATGAAAGGAGTACAATCTTTAATAGAATTGTCTACATGACTTTCTGCGGCAAAATGAAAAACATATTTTGGTTTATGTATAGTGAAAATTTCAAATACTTTATCTTTGTTTGATATATCATATGGAAGTAAAGTTACTTCCTTTGGAACATTATTTAAATTAGAAGCATAAGTTAAACTATCCAAACAAATAATTTCATCATCACAAGAATTAATTAAAGTATTAAGAAAATTGCTCCCAATAAAACCTGCTCCACCCGTAACTAAAATTGACATTACTTATACTTCTCCAAAAGTTCTGGGGAATATTGTTCTACAACCTCATCAGTTTGTTCGGACATTTTTACTTTTTCAAATTCATATACTCTATTTCTAATTTCAGTTGAAGAATATGTATGTCTTCTCAAATGATAATGTATATGAATTCCATTATCAATACAGTACTGCTTTCCAGTAACATCTACATCTTTATATTCTTCACTTAAAAATCTAATATCGAATGTTTGAGTTTGAATTAAATTAAGCAAATCTAATTCTGTTTCGTATACTAAAATTTCATCCACATATTTACACCCTTGCAATTGAACATATCTTTCGTATATGGATTGTACTGGTTTATTTTTAACTCCAGGTCTATCTATGGTAGGATC
>Ga0307488_10001747_pt1 | contig 18207 bp, 15 predicted proteins | sample SB02metaG_FD_202248 | JGI IMG/M metagenome (GOLD analysis project Ga0307488, IMG submission 202248) | Sea-ice brine microbial communities from Beaufort Sea near Barrow, Alaska, United States - SB 0.2 | ecosystem: Environmental > Aquatic > Marine > Coastal | place: USA: Alaska | collected... | reverse complement strand
TGGCTCGCCACGCAGGGCTTTTCGGAAATCTGAGCGGCTTCGAGACTGGTTTGCCAGCCGTAATGCGCGCAGTCAGGAATCACGCCAACACGGTTCATTTCGAGAACAGCGGCCCGACCAAAGTCGCTCAGGCCTCCGTTGGCGGTTTCGCCACAGCCATCGCCAATCATGTTTCGCCGCTGGTAGGTCAGGTGCATCATCCGAATCCCCAGTTGATAAAAAACGCGCAGATAACGAAGCTCATCAGGAATCGAAACCCATTGCTGGGTTAACGGAACGCCGTTTCCGGTGAGATATAGACAATGCTTACCGGCTTTTTTCGCGGCATCAATACCATCGGGTGTGGCGGCTTTGGCTAGGAATTCAGGCATCATGTCGGTCGCGAAGGTGAAGCGCGACAATCGCTTTAAGAGAACCATCGGATCCTGCCCCTCCTGCCCCGCGTTTTGAAAAATACTGGTCACGCCTGAAGCGCGGAAAGCCGATTCGAATTCACGGCGCTCGGCTTCATCGGTGACCATTCGGGTCATCGACATGTCTTCGCTCATGTCCGCGAGCTCAATATCGGAAGCACCTGCCAGCGCCGCATTTTTAAACGCATCGCCATCGATCGCCGCTCGCGGTGCAAAGCCATAGGCGTCGAACACGATGGAATCCGCATGAAGCTCTAGGCCGCGCTCGATTTCTTTCTGCGATGGCTTTAGGACTTTCAAAGCAGCATCACGGCAGCGCTGAATCACAGGGTTCAGCTCGGCCGTCAGCGATTTAGCAGTCGGAATGACTTGAGCCGCAGCCGCAGCAATCGGGGCAACGGCAGCGGTTCCGGCAAGAGCCAGCGGGGCGGAAGATTTCAAAAGGTCACGTCGATCCATTGTCTTTGAATACCACGATTCAAACTTGGGAGGCAATCCAAAGCGCCCCTGCTTCACGCCACCCGATTACTTTCGAGACGCAAACTCAGAAAGTCAGAAACGATCCAATTTCAGGAGAAACTTCGAGGTGGGGCGAGACGTCCCTGTCGAGCCGCGTGGTCCGAAATGATACCGAAACTGCCTTTCAGCTTCGCGGAGGAGCGATTGGGTTGGGACTTATTTTCTCGGACCACGCGGCTCAGCGGGACGCTTCGCACCACCCTCGAAACGTTTTCCGGACACATCTTTCGATTCTACGCCGAAAAATAATACAACGCACTGACTCCCGCCACGGCGATGACTGCACCGACAATTGCCATGCGCGTTGGATGGTCTTTTTCAGTGATCGCCGCCAGTGGCATCATGACGATCGGAGTCATCGCCACGATCGCTAACACGACTCCGCTCGAGGCTGTTTCCAGCGCCCATTGAAAACAACTCACTCCGATAATCGGACCACACACCGCGGATGCCAGCACCCAGAAAGTCAACGCTTTGGTTGTGATTTTAACCTGATCTAAATCCGGCTTTTTCTTGGCCACATTTGCATTCCGTCGACGGACCCACCACGCAATTCCCGTTACGATCATCGCGACGACAAGCCCACCCATGACCCGCTGATAGGCAGCGCTCAGTCCGTTCACATCAACTCCGAAAGCACGTTCCACGTCTTCGGCCTTTCGGCTAATTACGGCACCTGTGCCTTGGCCTAATCCTGAAATGATTCCGGCAATGACGCCCACTTTGGGATTCCCGCGCCGCTCTGATTTGGTAACTCCTGACCCGGGCTTCAAAGCCAATACAACCCCGACGAGAATTGCGGCGGTAGCTCCAAAAACAGGAGCGTTAATCGCATTGCCCAGCCACACCCACTCCAAAACGATCGCAAACAACGGCGCTAGACACACGGTGAGCAGAACTGCAAGCCGCGATCCAATTCTCTCCAAGGCGATGAAAAGGGCGACATCCCCGAGGCCAAAACCAATGATCCCACTGACGAAATACCAGGTAAACGTCGGCTTCGCGAGAGAGTCCGGAAAAAACACCAGAACGATCAGTCCTAGAACAATCGTTGCGACGGTCAGCCTGACGAAATTCCCGAACATCGCGCCCAACCGCATGGCAACGCGCTGGTTGCTGATGCCTGAAAGCGCGAACAGGAAAACGGTGATGACGGCGGCGAACATGATTTTCGATCTTGGAAAGCAGTGAAGAATGCGCGAGTTTGGAGGTTTTTCTTCTAAAAAAACAATGGCCCACGATTCCCCGACCCCATCCCCGGCGCACTATCCGATCGTCTTTTGCCACGGCGAACTCGTTCCTGCGAGCGAAGTCCGCATCTCACCTTTCGATGCAGGAATCGAAACCGGTCACGGCATTTTTGAAACTCTCAAAGCGATCGACGGCGAACCGTTCGCGACAACTCGGCATTTTTACCGACTCGCCCATGCCGCCAAGATCATGCGGCTGACAACGCCCGATGAAGCGGAATTGACCCGAATCATGAAGTCCGTCCTCGACGCAAACGGTCTCAAATTCGCGCGGGTTCGGGTGACGATTACCGGAGGCAATGGCGGGCAACTCTTGATCGTTTCGGCACTCGGAATCCCAACCTACACACCCCACGCCACGGTGATTACAGCGCCTTTTACCCGAAACGAATGTGGAGCATTGGTGAACCTGAAAACGACAAGTTACGGCGAAAACGTCGTTGCCCAGAAACTGATGGCCGAGGCCGGAGTTGACGAGGCCATTTTTGCCAATACTGCAGGCAATCTTTGCGAGGGATCGCGCACCAATGTCTTTGCGGTGATTGGCGGAAAGCTCATCACTCCACCAATCGAATCCGGTTGTCTGCCTGGCGTTACTCGTGCGTTGACGATCAAACTCGCGCACGAAAACGGGATCGAGTGTGCAGAGCAGGACTTCACGATCAGTGATTTAAAGGGAGCTGACGAAGCGTTCCTCACATCCAGCTTGCGAGACATCCAACCGATCGAAAGTGTTGATGGGCAGGAGATCCCGCGCCCAGAAGGCGGTGTGACCGATCACCTCAAAACGCTGTTTTCAGAAATGGTTGCGGCGGATAAAAACCCGTAAACCCCTCTAAATCCTTACATTCACAGATAAACAGGGCGATAAGCTGGCTCGCCAGCGGTCTGAGGATTTTCGCGAAGCGGAACCGGAAGATAGCTCTAATATGAAACAACAGGGTTGATTCATATTACAAACCCTGTTTATTCGCGGCTGTATCTTCTGCCGGACGACTCCCCGAACGCCTGATTTTTAACGTGACAGATAACCCTGCTACCCGATAGCATCTCGGCAATCCCATGCGCATTGTAGCCATCGCTGACGACAACATCAAAGCCCTCGAGGGACTCCCCGATTCGGCCGATATTGTTGTGTCTTTGGGCAATCTCTGGGACAACACCATTCTCGAAGTCGCTAAACAAACCAAGGCTCAAAAAGTATTCGCGCTCAAGGGAGACTGCGATTCCAATGCCGATTTCCCGCCGCATTTCATCAACATGCATCGAAGAGCGGTGAAATATGGCAAATGGACGTTCGGAGGTTTAGAGGGCAGCTGGAAATGTAAAGAACAAGGGCACCATCTTTATTCACAGGAAGAAGCCGACCTGTTGATGGATGAGTTTCCAACCGTCGATATCTTTTTTGCTCACAATTCACCAGCCGGTGTTCATGAACAAGATACCGAAGCGCATCAGGGATTTAACGCCTTCAAAAAACACATCGAGACAACCAAGCCTTATCTCTTTTTACATGGGCACCAACATCTCGCGCAAAACAGCCACGTTGCGGATACGGAAGTGATAGGAGTTTTCGGAAACGCAGTGATCGAGCTGGAATGATCGAGCTGCTCCTCTGGATTATTCTCGGCACCGCACTCGGCATTTCCGTCGGCGCAATCCCCGGCCTGACGGGCGCCATGCTGATCGCACTCATGCTACCGCACACCAGCGCGATGGCCAGTGGAACCGCCCTCGCCTTTCTCGTGGCCATGTATGTCGGCTCCGTCTCCGGCGGACTCATCACCGCAACCCTTTTAAAAATGCCGGGCACGCCCGCATCAGTAATTACCACGCTGGACGGCTATCCAATGGCGGCTTCGGGTCGACCTGGAAAAGCACTCGGACTAGGTATCGGCGCGTCACTGCTCGGGGGCATCATTTCGTGGGTGATCCTCGCTTTACTAGTGAAACCCGCTGCAGATTGGTCTACCAAACTGGGCCCGTTCGATTTGTTTGCGCTTGTTTTGATGGCGCTTGTCTTCATCGCCGCAGTTTCAGATCGTGGCCCCGGCGGACTGGCCCGCGGTATTTTCGCTGGGATGCTCGGTTGTCTCGCCGCTGCTCCCGGAGCCCATCCAGCGACGGGCGAACTGCGTTTCACGTTTGGGTTTGCTGAAATGGACGATGGTTTCAAACAGCTCACTGTCCTCATCGGCATATTTGCATTCAGTCAGGCAATTCGTGATGTCTCAAAGCCGAAAACAGGCAAATCCGATCTGAAAGCGGCCAGCGTTACCGATCGACTGTGGATTCCGGTAAAAGAGTGGCTGTCACATTGGGGAAATTTGATCCGCTCTTCGCTCATTGGCACCATCATTGGAATCCTTCCCGGGATCGGCGCGAACATCGGCTCAACCGTTGCTTACGGCTCTGCGCGGCAACTTTCGAAGACGCCCGACAAATTCGGAACCGGCTGCCAAGACGGCGTGATTGCTTCCGAATCCGCCAACAATGCAACCGTTGGCGGAGCGTTGATTCCACTCATTTCGCTGGGGATTCCCGGCAGTGTGATCGATGCGATTCTGCTCGGAGCATTTGTGATTCATGGTCTCCAGCCCGGCCCGTTGTTGTTTCAAAACAACCCCGAAGTCGTTTCGACCATCACCTGGTCGTATCTCGTCGCCAACATTGTGATGGCCATACTCATGTTTGTTTCCGCCCGATGGATCGCGAACCTTGCCAAAGTCCCGCGCGGCTGGCTCGCTCCAATCGTGATCCTGTTTTGCGTGATCGGTTCTTACACGCTCGGCAATCGCTTCTTCGATGTCTGGGTAATGGTTGCCTTCGGATTTGTCGGACTGCTTTTTGGAAAGTTTAAGATCCCGCCCGCTCCATTCGTCATCGGATTTGTCCTCGCTCCGCTGGCCGAAGAGAATCTCGGAGCCGGCCTCATGGCAAGCGGCGGAAGCTGGCTTCCAATCGTGACACGTCCGTTCTCGTTGATCTGCATCATCGCTGCGATTGGACTCATGGTCTGGCCTATCATTGCAAATCGACGCGAAAACGGTGGCTCCAAGGACGGTTGAAAAGCGTAACCGCTCCTAAACCTGACCACCATGCCCTCATACAAAACCGTCATTCACTGGTTTCGCCGCGATCTGCGTCTCACCGATAACACCGCGCTGTTCCGTGCCTCCGACGCCGCAGAAACTGTCATTCCCGTTTATTTGCTGAGCGATTGGAAAGCTGATCACAATTGGACCGGACCGGCTCGTCAGGAATTTTTGTGCGGCTGTCTCGCCTCCCTTGCCAACGATCTTAAGTCGCTCGATAGCCGACTGACTTTGCGCGACGGCGGACAGGTCGAAGCGATACGGCAACTGATCAAAGACACCAACGCTGATGCCATTTATTTCAATCGCGATCCCGATCCGTTTGGCAAAGCGATGGAAGCAAAAATGCGGGAGCTCGCCCGCGAAATTGGAATCGAGATTCATGATTTCAAAGACGTCGTCCTTCACGAGCACGATGAAATCGCCAACCTTTCCGATAAACCCTACAAAGTATACACGCCATACTCGAAGAACTGGTTCACCCACGACAAAGCCGATGCTAGTGGCCGCGTGCGCGTGTTAGGAAAAGTTCCGGCCAATCTGAAATCAGAGTCTGTTCCGACGCTGAGCCGTTGGGGTTTGGATTCCAGCGGTGCAGATCTCATTCCCGCTGGAGAAAAAGCCGCTCACGATCGACTCAAAACTGCCTTCGACGGAATTTTGCAACGCTACGCAGATGATCGTAACACGCCCATCGGGCAAACCACCTCGATGCTGGGGGCTGACCTCCGTTTCGGGACCATTTCACCAAGGCAGGTTTTTCATCGGGCGGAAAAAGCAATCGCGGAAACTAAAAGCGGTTCCGAGCGGGAATCGCTGCACACTTTTCAAAAACAGCTCGCGTGGCGGGAGTTTTTTATGGCCATTCTCGGACATTTTCCTGAAGTTCTCGAAACTGACTTTGCCGAAAAATGGCGCGGCCTGAAATGGGATCAGCCCGAAGACTTTCCCGACAAATGGGAAGCCTGGAAGACTGGGAAAACCGGATTCCCCATCGTCGATGCGGGAATGCGTCAGCTCGTCGCCACCGGTTTCATGCACAACCGCGTGCGGATGATCGTGGCGATGTTCCTGACCAAAGATCTCCATTTTCACTGGATTCACGGCGAGTCCTTTTTCATGCAATGGCTCCTCGACGGAGAGATCGCCAACAACAACGGCGGCTGGCAATGGTCCGCCGGAACAGGCGCAGACGCCGCCCCGTATTTCCGGATTCAGAACCCCTGGACCCAAACCGCGCGCTTTGATCCCCAAGGTGAGTATGTCAAAAAGTGGGTTCCCGAACTCGCCAAATGCGACGCCAAATTCTTCACTAAACCACCCGAAGGCAAGTCCCCGATTGCAGATGACTACGTCCTGCCAATCCTCCAACACAAGCCCGAGCGCGAGGAGACCCTGGCGCGATTTAAAGCTCATGCGGGTGGGTGAAGGCACGTGGTAATTGGCAGTTCCACGAACCAGCAGGATAAATTCGATGAAAGCCCCCTATCGGTTCGTGAAACTGAGATTCCGAAGAGCAAATCACATCACCTCAATTTAGTCCAAATCGTTGATTCGATATCTTAAATCTGTTAGGTAGTTACTGTGAATCTCGGTTAGGGTGTGTTCGAAAACTTAGAAAAACACTTATACTATTACTAGGGTGGGCGAGTCTTCCTTATGAAAGAAATTCGTATTCATCGTAAAGATAAGCGGGCCGTTGCAACTCGATACGAAAAACTTGCCACCCGATTCTTCGACCTCGTTACCCTTGCCTCAATCTGTGATTGGATCCTGAATTGAGGTTTTCGAACACACCCTAGTAATCGGATTCTGAAAAAATGGTGGAACAGATTTCACCAATCGCCGTTGCACTCGCCTTTCTTAGCTCATGTGAAAAAACTCAGCCGAATGCAGAATTCTGGGATTGGTTTTCAGAAAACTCTCAAGAGTTCCTGGAAGTATTTGAATCTGAGAATCAGGAGAAAAAGCAAGACGATGAAACGCTCAGGAAGAAAAATGAGCATTCATTCAAGGTAATCGTGGAACGTTTGAAGACAGTGAATCCTGCGTTTTCACCCTACATCGGTGGATCAAAAGATGAGTTGAACCGAAACTTTATTATTACGGTTTTTGGAGATGCCGAACTTTTTGATGAAGTGGATGCATTCGTCAATTCGGCACCACAAATTGAAGGTTGGAACTTTATTGCGCTAAAGTCACACCAAACTCCAAGCCCAGCCTCGGTAATCAGAACAGGCACATTAGAGATCAAGCTCGATGACGCCCGATTTGTTGCGACTACAAACTCAGGAACGCATGATGTGACAATATTTCTCCACAAAGGAATAGATGGCGACACCAAAGGGGCCACAGGATTTGCCCGGACGATTACCATTGATTTTCTGGGAGAACGCCTTGCTGGAACCATTCTCGGCGAAGTTCAGATTGAAGGCCTCGAAAACGTTCCTGACGATGCCATTCCCCTCCTGGAAATTAAGGCGGTGCTCGAAGAACGGGAGTAGATCTACCGCCGCGCAAACGCCAGCCACTTCTTCATCCACTTCGCAACGGTCGGCGTGAGCCTTGTCCGGCCATACAAATCACCGGCTTTGCGAATCGCTTCGCCTTGAGTTGGATACGGGCTGATGGTTCCTCCGATTTTCCCGAGTCCTATCCCGAAAGCCATGGCCTGACTGACTTGGCTGATCATGTCGCCGGCGTTCTTAGCGACTACCGTAGCTGCGACAATCTTGTCCTTCCCTTTCAGAGTGTGAATTTTCACGAAACCGTTGGTGGTTCCTTCCAAAATCGCGCGATCCACTTTTTCCATGTCGACGCGGTAGGTATCGTGATCGCTCTCGTTGATTTCTGAGGCGAGAATCCCGACATGGGCGACTTCGGGATCGGTGTAAGTCACCCAGGGAATCACCAATTTGCTCGTTTTTGAGCCTCCAAAAAAGAGGGCGTTACGGACAACGTTCCGCGCCATGAAATCGGCGGCGTGAGTAAACTGAAACGGGGAGCAAATATCACCAGCTGCGTAAATGTCCTTGTTCGTGGTCTGCAATTTGTCGTTCACTGTGACGCCGCGTTTGTGATATTCGACGCCGGCTTTCTCCATGCCGAGTTCTTCAACATTGGGCGCGCGGCCAACAGCAATAAGCAAGCGATCGACTTCGACATCGTGCTTCTCACCGTGTGAATTCACAACGCAACGAACGCCGGTGCCTTCGGTTTTGGTGAGCTTGAGATCTTTTCCGCAGCAGACAATATTCACGCCGTCCTTCTTGAGGCTTTCGTAAACGATCTCACCAGCTTCTTTGTCTTCTTTGGTCAAAACGCTGTGCTCGGATTCGAACAACGTGACTTCAGATCCAAGCCGCGCAAAGCTCTGCGCCATTTCACAACCAATCGGTCCTGCTCCGACAATACCGAAGCGCTTGGGTAATTCAGTGAGGGAAAACAACGTTTCGTTCGTGAGAAATTCGACGCCGTCCAAACCATCAATTGGTGGAGCAGAAGCTCGTGCACCGGTTGCGATGACCGCTTTCTTGAAATGCAGCGTTTGCCCATCGACCTCGACCGTATTTGGCCCGGTAAATTTGGCATCGCCCAAAAAGACATCCATTCCCAAATCGCGAAAGCGAGCCGCTGAATCATGCGGCGAAATGTCAGCGCGGAGCTTTCGCATCCGCTCCATCGCGTGTCCAAAATCAGCCGTGACGCCATCAGGAACATTAATTCCCATTTCGCCGGCATCGCGAACGGATGCTGCCGCGTGAGCCGCTGCAATGATCGCTTTTGAGGGAACACAACCGACGTTCAAGCAATCACCACCGAGCAAATGGCGCTCGATCAGCGCTACTTTTCCACCCAAACCAGCGGCAATCGATGACGCAACCAAACCGGCCGTTCCCGCACCGATGACAACCATGTTGTATTTCCCTTCGGCTTTCGGATTTTCCCAATCCGTCGGATGAACATTCGATTCAAGTTTCAGATTGTGCTCATCTTTAGGAAAAAGTGGGCCGAGTTCTTCGGTAGTGGGATCGCTCATGGGAGAAGGGAGAAGATAAAAAAGTTTCGCGGTGGTTGGTTAGATAGCTTAAAAACAGTGGGTCGCCTGCACCAGTCTTTTCTTACGAATCACATGAAACGCCTCAAACGTCACGTGCTGAGCATCAGCTTTTTGCTGCTGTTCGGGATCGTGATGCTGGGCTGGCGCGAAAGCACGCGATTTTCGGAGCGCCACATCATCAGCTTCGGTAAATTTTCGATCGATACCTTTTCGGCGAGTTCGCTTTTCAGAATCAGTTTTGTAAAAGGCGATATCGCCACGTGGGATGTCGCCACAAACTACCGTCATCCCAACCCCCGAGGGAAATACCTGCTCGATCCCGTAGTGCCGACGTTTCGAAAACCTGTGCCACAGATCTTCGAAATCACCATGGGATTCTGGCACTTGGGGTTGTTTGCTTTCATTCTGGCCGCTTCAACATTTGGATTCGAACGGTGGCGACTCCTAAACCCAAAAACCGAATGAAGCGTTGGAAGAATCACATAGCGAGCAGCCTGCTGTTCATTGCGTTTGCTGTTTCACTCTACGGGTGGAATCGAAGTTCTCGTTGGCTTGAAAAATGGGAGTTTTTTACTGAGCAGATCTATGGCTCCGTATCTTCGCTAGACTCAAATTTTGGAATTAATGTGCGGACTCTTGGCATTCCTAATTCAAATTTTGATCTGAAAATCACTCAGAAGTTTCGCCTCCGCAATGATACAAGAAAACATAAACTGGATGGTAAATCTCCTCAATTTGAAAACTCATTGCCAATGATAAGCTTTCCAAGCATCGGGCACGGTGGAACGAAATCTTACTCTTTTAAAATCGACACTCACTATTGGAAGATCGGACTTTTCTTTCTCTTGAACACGGCGATTGCGTTCTGGATTGAGCGAAAAATCTGCCAACGCCGACTCAATAGCTAGCCTCTCGTCCTGACTCCTTCCACTACCCCATTTGAAAAAAGTCCCATCCGATATACTCTCATCGCAATTTTCCCCAACAAATGCTCCCCTGGTTTCAAAACGACAAATTCCCACTCTACCTCGCGCCGATGGCGGGAGTGACTGACTTGGTGTTTCGTCGGCTCTGCAAAGAACTTGGGGCCGATGTGATGGTGACGGAGTTTGTATCAGCGGAAGGCATTATCCAGGCCGATGAACGCACCCGGAAATACACCGAGTTCGACGAAGGCCAGCGCCCTGTTGGCGTCCAGCTTTTCGGAGCGGATGGCGAACGCATGGCGGAAGCAGCGCGGCGGGTGATCGATCGCGAACACCCCGATTTCATCGACATCAATTTCGGCTGTCCGGTGAAGAAGGTGGTTTCAAAAAACGGCGGGTCGTCCCTGTTGAAAGACTGCCCCGTGCTTGCTGATGTGGCGGAAAAAATTGCCAAAGGCGTTCACGATCAGGTGCCGGTTACCGCAAAAATTCGTATCGGATGGGATTCCGACTCAATCAATGCGCCGTATGTCTGCAAATTGCTCGAAGACGTTGGGATGCAGGCCATTTCCATCCACGGCCGGACTCGTGCTCAGGGCTATTCCGGCGAGGCCGATTGGGATGTGATCGACGAATGCGCTCAGACGGTTTCGATTCCCGTGATTGGCAATGGCGATATTTCCACCGGCGAAGACGTCGAGAAACGAAAGAACAACACTGCGGTCAGCGGAGTGATGATTGGTCGTGCCGCGATGCAGCACCCGTGGGTTTTCAAAGAAGCCAAGCACTACCTCGAAACCGGAACACACCTCCCCGAAGTGACGGTCGAAGAGCGCTGGGAGCTGATCTTTCGCCACGCGCAGATGCTTGTCGATTGGGGGAAATTTCCCAAAGAGAAGTTCGCGATGCAAGCGATGCGTTCGCGCCTCATGGCTTACTCACGCGGCCTGCGGTTGGGGAAAAAACTACGCGTTCGGTTTTCGACCGTGGAAAAGGTGGCTGAGCTCTACGATGTCCGCGACGAATACATGACATGGCTGGCGAACGAAACCGATGCTAGGCCAGTTGCGGTGGCGTGAATTGCACGTGATCAACAATTCCCGCCAATTCCAAATAATTCCTTCAAATTCCCGTTCTCTTTTCTCGGGCTTCCTTTAACGGGAATTGAAAAGAATTTTGCGGGAATGAACGGGAATTTTCTGAAACCGAATTCTTTTAATCGTCACCCTCTCCGTCGCAGCAGTTTTCGAAAATCTTCTTCAACTTTGCTTCACGCAACACTTCGCGATCAGGCAGGCCTGAAAAATCATTCCAACGAACAAGCCGAATCGATTTCTCGGCGATCTCAATTCCATTGATCGTTCCGTCAGAATACGAACAACATCCCGAATTAAAATAACAAGGCCGCCCGCCATCCGCCAAAGCACTCCTACTTTCCGCGGTTGCCGCTTCCGCCCAACGAAGCTTTGCCTCCGCCATCGCCAGCGTTTTAGGTTTGGTTTCCGGATCGCTTTTTAGCGCTTCAAATTGCGCCCGAATCGTTTCCTGCCATGCCGTCGACATAAAAACCGAGTTGTGAGTATGCCCGGCAATTAGAAGCAAATTCCGATCACTCTGCGACGCCGCCCATTCATACAGCGCCTACTCGTGCTTCTGACGAATGGGCTGATCATGCGACGGCAGTTTTTGCGGCTTCGCCCCCGTCACTATCTGGATGGGAGCCCACAACCACGACACCAAAAATCGATGAAACGCGTTGTAGCTCTGCCTCTGATGTCCATGCGCAAAATAGATTTCACCAAGCGGGTCTTTGTCTGAGACCTCTTTAAAAATCCGCATGCGAAGCGATTCGATCAGCTTTTCACCAGCCAAATACTTTTCAATTTGCGAATAGTTGATCTGCCATTGCAGCGCCTCGTCGTGATTTCCAAAAAAGCGAACACCCCTGCCCCGTTCAAAAAGCGCTGCTCCAATTCAAGCGTTTGCTCATATCTCCGAACGACCGAAGGCAGCAGCCGCTCCCAAATCTCCTCGACATCGCCCAGCGAAAACAGCCGGCAATCCAGACTGTCGTAATAGCCCAACGCCCCGTGATACAAACGGCGGCAGCGCCGGAAGTCGTCAGCCCGATCACCCGTTCCCCGATGGAGATCCGAAAACACAATCAGCTTTACATCATCCAGCGCTACATCTTCAGTAAACCCTCATGAATGAGCGTCGGAAAGCCCTTCGGCTATCGTTTCCCGATATCGTTTATTTCGATTTCCAAACATTGATTGCGAAACTTTTGCGCGGTTCCGGTTTTTTAACTCCAGAAACCCCTTATCTTAACCTCATGCGGGAAATGGCCATGATAAAATCCACCTGTTTAAAAATTTCTACACTCCTCGCGGCGATCTGCCTCGCAGGAGCAGTGTTTGCTCAAGAAGACGGCAAAAAAACTGAGCGCGGCCCCGACAAAGGCCCCCATCGCCCGGGCAGCGACCACGATCCGATGCGGAACCTCGACTCCGACGAACGAACCAAGCTCCGTGAAGCGATGAGAAATGTCTGGGGCGACCCTTCAGTGGTTCAGTCGCGCGAAGATGTCGACCAGTCTGTGAAGGCGTTCAAAGCCGCGATTCAGCGAGCCCTGTTGAAGAAAGACCCGAGCCTGCAGCCCATCCTTTCCAAAATGGAAAAAGAGGACAAAGGCGGCATGAAATCCATGATGGAAGGAAAAGGCGGCAGTCGCCGCTACGGCGGCAGCAGCGGAAGTGGAAGCGAAATGCGCGGGTTTGAGCGCATGACCGAGTCCCCTTCGTTTCTCGAAAAGCTCTCCAAAGAGGAAAAGGACCAGTATTTCAAAGTTCGTGAAAAGGTTCGTCGATCCCCTGAAATTCAGGCAATCATGAAAAAATTCGTAGGGTTTCACGAGCAGGACGACACCATCCGTCGCGAACGAACCAAAGTCTTTGGCGAACTCCGAAAAACCTTCCAAGCCAAGATGATCGAAGCCGACCCGAAGATGGAAGCCGTTCTCAAAAACGCCGGACCTCCCCCATCCCGCCCTGAAGGCGAAAAACGTGGTCCGAAAAAAGAGGGTCCAAAGAAGGACGGCCCTAAGCCCGTAAATTCCTAATCCCCGGTTTTTCGAATCAATAGGGTTGGTTCATTGAAGATACCCTGTTGCTTCGTGAAATTGGCTTTGCAGCGCGTTTCGATTTCATCTACGATCGGGACATGATCTCACGGCGACCGCTTTTAAAACTTCTTGGTGGCTCGGCTGCTGCTCTTCCAGCTCAATCTGTTTTTTCGGCTTTATCGGAGAGCAAATACCAGATCGGAGCGTGTGATTGGTGCCTTAAAAAAAAGCAGGATATCGCGGCGTTTGAGGTGGCGAAAGCGATTGGGCTTGAGGGAATTCAAGTGAGTTTTAGCACGCCGGGATCGGAATTCGACCTACGGGATCGAAAGGTTCGCGATGCGTATTACAAGCGGGTGGACGAAACGGGGATTCAGATGGCTTCGCTGGGGATGGGCATTCTGAACCAGCGGCCTCTGGCGAGCGATCCGGAAGCGATCGGTTGGGTGAGCGACGTGGTTGATACGATGGCGGCGATGAAGGCGGAACAGCCGGACAAAGCGCCGAGTGTTTGCCTGCTGGCGTTTTTTGGCATAGGCGACATCAACGGCAAGCCGAAAGCGATGGATTCAGTGATCAAAAAGCTGAAGACGGTTGCGAAAAAAGCGGGGGACAATGGCGTGGTGCTTGGGCTGGAGAGTTACCTTTCGGCGGATGATCATTTAAAAATTATCGACGGAGTCGGTTCAAAAGCGATTCAGGTTTACTACGATTCGGCGAACTCGGCTGCGATGGGTTACGACATTTACGAAGAGGCCATCCAACTTGGCGGCGAACGCATTTGCGAAGTTCACTGCAAAGAAAAGAAGACGCTTCTTGGAGGAGGCGACATCGATTTTCCCAAGTTTGCGGCTGCGTTGAAAAAGGCGGGATACGACGACGGCTGGCTTATCATCGAAGGCGCACTCCCGAAAGGGACCGATCTGGTTGAGTCTTATAAAACGAATTTCTCCGTGTTGAATAAGTCTTTCCGCGGCGCTTAGAGGTGAATCTTTCGCGCCTCTCCCCTCGTAATTTTCATCCGACAGTGAGAGTCAGGTAATGAATGACATTTGTTTCATGTGTTCATTGACAGGTTTTCTTGCCCGCGTCTCTTTTTCCAAAATTAACGAACCATGAGTAAAAGCCCCGACACTGTCCCCTCTCCACAAAACAACTCTGACGAACGCATTGTTTCGGAAGGGTTGTCGTCTCTTGAGGAGGACGTCCAGGAGATCATGGAGGCACTTCGAGAAGTGCTGGAGTCTGGCGGCAGCGAAAATCTCGCGGCCCTGCTTCCATGGGTAAAAGATGAATCGGTAGTGCCGGATTTGAAGGATGCTGAAGACATTGCGGAGGTCTATTCGATTGCTTTTCAGCTGCTCGATATGGTGGAGGAACGGGCGTCTCTGGAGGCTCGCAAGGAGCGGGAGATTTCGCTTGGAGCGGATGCTGAGAAAGGCTTGTGGCCCCGCTGCCTAAAGTCGTTGAAGCGAGATGGGTTCTCTGAAGTGGAAATTGCCGGAGCCATGAAATCGGTTCGCGTCGAGCCCGTTTTTACGGCGCACCCCACCGAGGCAAAACGTCCCAGCGTTCGCGAGCGTCACCGCAGCGTCTACGAACGCCTGCTTCGGCTGAAAGCGCCGGGTCATTCGTCGTATCAAAAAGATCGGGCGAAAGAGGAGTTCATGACTTCTCTCGAAGCGCTTTGGAATACTGGAGAAATTCACGAAGAGCGCCCTACGATTGAGCGGGAGTTGCGGAATGCGCTGTTTTATCTCCGCGAGGTTTTTCCTGATACGATTGAAGAGATCAATCAGCGGCTCGATCGATCGTGGAAAGAGGCTGGGTTTGACCTCGAGACGCTACGAGGATCCGGTGATGGCCCCAAAATGCGGTTCGGGCTCTGGATCGGCGGCGACCGTGACGGGCATCCGTTTGTGACTGCGGAGACAACGCGCACGACTCTTGCTGAACTCCGTAGACAGGCGATCAAACTCTATCGTCGGGAACTCGCGGATGCGGCGTATCGCCTGACCGTTTCAGCAACCACCCATCCGGTTCCAGCGGCACTTACGGAACGAATCGATGAGATTGCACAGTCATTGGGAGTTGAGGGTGATTACATTTTGGGCAGAAATCCTGAAGAGCCGTGGCGTGCGTTTGCGTATCTGCTGAGGGCAAATCTTGAGGCGGATAATTCGATTACGATCAGCGGTTTTCGCTCGGATCTTGAGCTGATGAAAAAATCGCTGGTGCAGATCGATGCGAATCGTCTCGCTGACCGGATTGTCCAGCCGATCTTGAACAAATTGGAGACGTTTGGGCTTCATCTTGCATCACTGGATGTCCGGCAGAACAGCGAGTTTCACGATAATGGCGTTGCCCAATTGCTGGCCGCAGCTGGAATTGAAGATGGAGAAAATTTCGCAAAGTGGCCGGAAACGAAACGGGTCGAATTCCTGTCTGAAGAACTGGAATCATCCCGTCCGTTTTTGCATCCGGATCAATCCGCCGGCCAGCAAGCCGATGCCGTTCGTGATTGTTACAAGGTTCTTGCCGAGCATCGTCAGAATCGCGAAGCGGGTCTGGGAGCGCTCATTGTCAGCATGACCCGTCAGCTTTCGGATCTTCTGGTGGTGCACCTTTTTGCACGCGAAGCCGGCCTCACGATTGAGCAGGATCGGAAGCTGACCTGCGCCCTGCAAGTGGTGCCTCTTTTTGAAACGCTCAATGATCTTGAAAATGCGGCTGATATCGTTGATTCATTTTTGCAGCATCCCGTGACAAAGCGGAATCTCGCAGCGACAACATCATCAGACAAACCGACCCAGCAAATCATGTTGGGATACAGCGACAGCAACAAGGACGGCGGAATTCTCGCGAGTCAGTGGGGGCTTCGCTCAAGTCAGGATGCGATCACCAAAGTCGGTGAAAGACATGGGGTCAAATTTCGGTATTTTCATGGCCGAGGCGGAACGATCAGTCGTGGTGCAGGCCCGACCAATTGGTTTATGCGCGCCCTTCCTCATGGCTCTCTCTCGGGCGATTTTCGAATGACGGAACAGGGCGAAACCATCGCGCAAAAATATGCGTATCCCGATAATGCGGCGTATCACCTTGAGGGGTTTGAAGCCTGCGTTACGCGAACCGCTGTGTATCACTTGCGGAAAGAAGAGAAGCAAGATCCTGGGCTTGAACTGTTCCCAGAACTGTCTCGCGCCAGTCGTGAAGCCTATCGCGAGCTACTGGAAGCTGATGATTTTATGGCATTCTACAGGCAGGCGACTCCGATCGATGCCTTGGAATTGACCGAAATGGGATCACGCCCATCACGAAGAACCGGCGGCGGAAGTCTCGATGATCTCCGAGCGATTCCGTGGGTATTCAGCTGGACTCAAGCGCGTTTTTATCTTCCCGGATGGTATGGTGCGGGAAGTGCTTTGGATAATTTGAAAACCAATTCGCCAAATGACTTTGATCATCTTGCTGAAACGATTTCCTCGTCGACCTTTGCCCGTTACGTATTCACCGGAGTCGAGACGAACTTGCTCAGCTCCAATCTCGAGTTGATGCGAAGCTATGCCTCCCTGGTCGAGGATGAAACGGTTCGCAGCGCCTTCATGAATCGGATTGAGAATGAATTCCAGCTGGCTCGCGCGCGGCTGGCCGAGCTGTTTCCAAAGCCAATCGAAGAGCGTCGGCCTCGCTACGCAAAGACCCTCGCCTTGCGAGAAAACCCGCTTGAGATTTTGCATCACCAGCAGGTCGAGTTGCTTCGAAACTGGCGGAAGGGCGGCGATACCGATCAACTTCCCCGGCCATTGATTTTCTCAATCAGCGCGATTGCCAGCGGACTACGGACCACGGGTTGAGCCCAGCCGGTAGGTTCAGAGTGAAGTAAAAGCTTCACTCTGATTAATCCTGACCTCCTTCCTCCGAGAAACTACGGGAGTTTAACCGTCTGCGCGTCACCCCCGACTTTTGCTTCCTCCGAAACAACGGTGTCAGGAACGTCCTTGCCGGCTTTGACGATGAATGCTTTCCCTTTTGGAGCACCGGGAGTGAATGTCTTCCCGCTGGCCCGAACCGTGTAAAGGATTTCGTTCGAATCAGCGTCGATCAGTTGAACCACGGGATTTTCGATATCGAAAACCAGCTCTCCCAAATTGCCCCATGAAGGTGGGTTGTAATTGTCGAACTGGGAAATCGTTCTAGGCCAACCGGGATACTGTTTGGCCTCGGGATCGGTCACATCAACGTTGCGCGGCCAACATTCCATGCGGATCTCGCGGGTTTTTGTGTTGAATCGAACGATTCCAAATCCAGCTGACCGTGTATTGAGGACATCTCCTCCCGCAGGTTTTTTCTCCGGATTCGCAGCTGCGTAATTGGTGACTTTGTTAGCAAATCCATCGAGGTGGTCGCCCGTGTATTCCGGAGCGCCTTCTTCACGATTTGGCCCGGCTTCCAGTGGCTCCCACCAGCGCAGGTAAAGGTTAGCGATGGACGGAACGCAGAACGACCAGATCGCGTCACGATACTCGTCAACGCCCTGATGAAAAATCGTCGCGAGGTGTTGATCACCGGCAAAATGAAACGCATACCCACGACGCAGAGAGCGCAGCGCGTTGTTCCGACCGGTCTGAGGCCAGCCGTTTGAATCCATGTCAGCATGGAGACGTCCGTTTGCAGAGCCGTGAATGTGAGCGCCTCCACAGAAAATCGTGGCCGAAAGAGCAACTTTCATATCGGCGTGACGCCAGTCTTCAGCCCACTGGTCGATGAATTTGAGCTGGTGGGAGCCGAGGAGAATCGCTCCTTCAACATCCACGCTGGCA
>Ga0307488_10001746_pt1 | contig 18214 bp, 15 predicted proteins | sample SB02metaG_FD_202248 | JGI IMG/M metagenome (GOLD analysis project Ga0307488, IMG submission 202248) | Sea-ice brine microbial communities from Beaufort Sea near Barrow, Alaska, United States - SB 0.2 | ecosystem: Environmental > Aquatic > Marine > Coastal | place: USA: Alaska | collected... | reverse complement strand
GTCCGAGTGGCTTAAGGAGCACGCCTGGAAAGTGTGTAAGCGTTAATAGCGTTTCGAGGGTTCGAATCCCTCTCTCTCCGCCAAAAATAATCCCCCGCATCGCAGATGCGGGGGGTTTTTTTTGCGTAGAAAGAGGGCCGAGAACCCTAACCGGTTCGACAAAACGCGAAGCGTTTTGGACGCCGCAGGCGGTCCGCAGGACTTGTTATCAAGCTTTAGCTTGATAACAATCAATCCCTCTCTCTCCGCCAATTAAAAAACCCCAGTGGAATCAACGCCTCTGGGGTTTTTTTACGCCCGTTGTGTAGCAACTTTGTGTAGCAAAAACTACTGTTCCAAGCTACTCCTTTTCTACTGCTACACCACCCCCAGCCCAGAGCCATAAAATCTTACTAGGCAATCTTACTAGGCACTCATTTAAGGTGCTTTACGGCGAATGATTTTTTGCGGGCAGCCTTTTTTCTAACGCCGTACGACTTACTAGCCACGTTAGGTGGCGTAGCTTCAAATTTCGGCCTGCTCCAGGGTTTTATCTATTTGAAGCGGGTCCGGTCGATAGTGTTCAGTTGAAACACGCTTCCTTTTGGCTATCATCACCTCTGGACTATCCCCTTTTTTTCTATGTTTACCCCGAGTTGAATCATTAAAATAAAAAACAAAACTGTTTGTTTTTAGTTTATTTCTGTGCAATATTGTTTTACATGAATGGTTTTGGCTAAGTAGGTTAAGCGCAGTACACACTGCAGGATGGTGTCCGTGAACATTATAAAAATACCTCGTAATTATAAAAATAGTTATAAAAACAGCTATAAAAATCGTATTCGTTTTTCACTTATTTTCGCTCTACTTGTGTGGAGTAGCCATTCTGTTATGGCTACTCCCGCAGGTGGAGTTGTCGATGACAACTCGACTTCTGCCAATGCTACCGATGTGGGGGCAGAGGTTTACGACAGAGCATGCACCTTGTGTCATGACTCGGGCATGCCTAAAGCGCCGAGCAAGGGCATGCTGGGTTTTATGTCAACCAGTGCCATTTTTCATGCGTTGACAGAAGGCGTGATGGCGCCGCGTGTCAGCCATGTGTCGAGGGCAGAAAAGCAGGCTGTTGCTGAATATCTTACTGGCAGGTCGCTAGACCTGGCCGCCGAGCAAGCTGCTTTTTTACTGTGCGAGGGGCCGGCAGCCGAATTTGATATAAACCAGCCTCCAAAGGCAACCGGCTGGGGGGTGACGCCGGACAATAAAAATGTCTACTCCAGCGCAATTACCCGTATTGATGCCGAGAATATCAGTGGGTTGACCTTGAAGTGGGCCTTTGGCTTTCCCGATGCTGTAAGAGCACGATCGCAACCGGTGGTCGCTGGTGGCGCGGTTATTGTCGGTAGTCAGGACGGTAGAGTATTTTCACTGGATAAGGAGACCGGCTGTGTACGCTGGGTCTACCGAGCTAGAGCTGAAGTGCGCACCGCCATCATCATGTCTCCCTGGAAGGCGGGTGATGATAGCGCCAGCCCCGCTGTCTTTTTTGGGGATTATCTGGGTAATGTTTATAGTGTCGACGCGCGCAGTGGTAAATTGCGGTGGCAAGTAAGGCCTGATGATCACTCGAATGCGACCATCACCGGCTCCCCAACGTTATATAAAAATCGCTTGTACGTGCCCGTTTCTTCACTCGAAGTGGTGTCCGCCGCCGACCCCAATTATGGCTGCTGTACCTTCCGCGGCTCAGTGGTTGCTCTGGATGCGCAGTCCGGCGATCGCCTCTGGAAAACCTATACCATTGCAGAAAAACCTGTCGCTCAGGGGAAAAATACCCAGGGTGTAACGGTGTATGGCGCTTCCGGTGCGCCGGTCTGGAACAGTCCGACTATTGATAGCGCTCGGCAACAGCTATTGGTCGGCACCGGTGAAAATTATTCCTCACCCGCCTCAGCTACCAGTGATTCTATACTGGCTATGGATCTGGAGAGCGGGGTGATTAATTGGGTGTTTCAGGCGACTAAGGGCGATGCCTGGAATGCCTCCTGTGAAGTAAAGAATTCGGCTAATTGCCCCAAGGAAAAAGGCCCGGATTATGATTTTGGTGCGGCGACGATTCTGGCCACCGCCAGTGATGGCCGTGACTATGTGTTAGCTGGGCAGAAGTCGGGCGTGGTGTGGGCGCTAGATCCTAAAAATGGCCGCTTGCGCTGGAGTAAGCAGGTGAGTAAAGGCGGCCTTAATGGCGGTGTGCATTTTGGTATGGCGGCTACCGGTGATACCTTGTTTGTCCCCATTTCTGATGCTCAGACTTCGCTCAACCATGCCGCCAGAATACCCAACCCGGGTGTGTTTGCCCTTGATATAAAAACCGGTGAGTATGTCTGGAAGTGGCAAGCGGTTACGGACATTTGTGGTGACCGTAAATACTGTATGCCGGGTAATGGTGCCGCCATTTCAGCAACTGCAGAACTGGTGTTTGTCGGTAGTCTGGATGGGTATATCAGGGTGCACGATGTTGCCACTGGCAAGGTTGTTTGGCAATTTGATACGGCCAGAGAATTTGCTACGGTAAACGGAGAAATAGCTAAAGGCGGCGCCATAGAGGGCGGTGCAACGGCAGTATTGGATGGCGGCATGATGTTTCTGAACTCCGGTTATTTCTTTAATCCATATATGCCGGGTAATCTGTTTTTGGCCTTTGAACTAAAATAATTGCTTGAGGATGTGGCTCACGTTGCCGCCTGGTTATGACATGACGACAGTTATATTACCGGTCAGGTCATTCATGCCAATGGAGGTAATCATCTGACGCGTCTTCCTACCATGGCAGAAATGTCCGCACTTTTTGAAAAAGGATAAAATATGATTAATGGGATTCATCATGTCGCCATCTCTACGGCGGATATTGAGGCCACGGTAAAATTTTATACTGAGGCACTTGGAGCGGAGTTGGTGATGGAGGCTGACTGGCAAGACACACCGGAAATCGATGAAATTATTGGAATGAAAAACTCTGCAGCCAAACAAGCCATGGTACGGCTTGGTAATACACATATTGAGGTTTTCGAATATCGTTCACCCGAGCCGACACCTGCAGACCCGGAACGCAATGCCGCCAACCATGGCTATACGCATTTTTGCCTGGATGTCACCGACATTGAAAGTGAAGTAGAACGTCTCGGGAAATGTGGCATGACCTTTTTTGCTAAAAAACCGATGGCGGACACGGGTGGTGGCATTCGATCGGTCTACGGACGCGATCCCAATGGCAATATTATCGAGCTGCAGGAAGTGTTTCCTCATTGTGATTTTCCTATTCACCTTGACCGCGCAGAAAATTAAAAGTGATGGCAATGGATATAAAAACTACTTTACAGACACTGGTCGATATTGAAGCGATCAAGAATGTGCTGGCCTTACATTCTCGTGCGATCGATCGCTGCGATGCGGAACAATTAAAGTCCACCTACCATGCTGATGCAAAGGTCGCCTACGGATTTTTCGACGGCATGGCCTATGAATTTTGCGACATGGTGACTTCCGTTACCCGCGGTGGGCCGGTGACCTTGCATCGTACGCAGAACATGTGGATCAAGTTAGATAAGGATTCAGCTAAATCTGAATCCTATGTCATCGCCTATCTGCACGTCGAGGGCGATGAGGGTAGCGTGCAATCACTTATTGGAGGTCGCTACCTCGATCGACATGAGCGTCGCAATGGTGAATGGCGTCTTGCCCATCGAGGCTATGTGATGGACTGGAATCTAAATCAGACCGGTAGCGGGACGGCTTTGGCAGATTATGTGTCGCCCTTTACACGCGGGGCATATGATAGGGATGATCCGGGTAATCAGCTACTCGAGGCATGGAATACACAAAAAGATACCACGGCAGAATTGGGAGATAGAGAAATGCAGGTACCAGCAAGTCTGATTGTTGCGGCTGAAGCCGCTATGGCAAAACAGGAAATTCATGACCTGATCATGTCCCAGGCACGCGCCGTTGATCGCAGTGATGCAGAACTGTTTAAATCGGTATGGCATGAGTATGCAACAGCCGATATCGGCATTTATGAAGGCAGCGCAGAAGATTTATGCCCCTTCCTGATGGATGCCACAAAAGATATGAAATGCATGTTCCATTCTGTGGCGAATGAATGGATAAAGGTCGATAAATTGACTGCCGTGTCCGAGAGTTACGTGATTGCCTACTCACGTAATGAGGAAGAGGGCGCAGAAGTCGATAGGATCACTGGTGGCCGCTATCTGGATAAGTTTGAAAGTCGGAACGGCGTCTGGAAATTCAACCATCGCAAATTCATCATGGACTATGTGATTGAGCAGCCCTCAAGCTTTCAATCTGATGGCGCCATGTATGAAACCTTAAAAATTCGTGGTGCACGCTTCCCCGAAGATCCGGTATATGCCTTCTGGAATAACTGATGATAATTCATTACAGGATCAAATAACGACATGACAAACGACGCTCTACAGGTCTTGCTCGATAAGCAGGAGATAACAGAAATACTACACTCGTATTGCCGTGCCCTCGATCGCTGTGACAGGCCATTGCTCGAGTCGATTTTTCATTCCGACTCCACACATGAAATGGGTGGTTTCAAAGGTTCATCGTCGGATTTTTGCGGCTTTGCCTTTGATTCCCTGGACACCTTCGACTATAGCCAACACTTTCTGGGCAATGTTCTTATAGAAGTGGATGGTGATAAGGCAAAAGCGGAATGTTTTTTTCGTGCTTATCACCGTATTGCGGCCGATACCGTGGCCGAAGGAGTGCTTTCTGATCACACGCCCGGTATAGATGAAGATCTGTTCATTGCGGGACGTTATGTAGACAGGCTGGAGCGACGTGATGGTGTCTGGAAAATTTCTCATCGCTGCGGCATTCTGGACTGGTGTCGGTGGGAAGCCGCTGAGGCGAGGCGGTTTTTTGATCTTGGTGTTGGGCCTTATGGTACACGAGACAAAACAGATCGACTCTACACTGTTTAGATACTAATTATTTTTCTTAAGGCTTTGATGCAAGCATGAGCAGGTTAATAGTCATTGTATTTCTCTCGCGACTTTCACCATTACTCTATTCAGCAGAAGCAGCGTTAAGTGAAAAGGAAAAAAGTTGGGTTTTTCTGTAGCTGAAACATCCAGTGCGGGCTACAAACTCTACCATCAAATCGGCTCTAATGAAGTGAGTCATTAACAAGTGAGGAGAAAGTCGATGAGTATGACAGGCAGAATTTCCAATAAGATAGCGTTCGTAACCGGCGGTGCATCAGGTATTGGTGAGGGGATTGTAAAAATGCTTCTCGCCGAAGGCGCGAAGGTAGCCTTCACTGACATTCAGGTAGACGCGGGTAATAAACTCGCTCAGTCATTGGGAAGTGATGCCTTGTTTATTGAGCAGGATGTCCGTCTTGACCCTGACTGGAAGCGCGCGATTGAGTTGACATCAGCGACCTTTGGTCCGATAAATATCCTCGTACAGAGCGCGGGTATTTCCTACCCGGGGAATATTGAGCAGGTCAGCCTCGATGACTGGCGTGATCATATGGCCGTTAACGGTGAAGGTGTACTACTAGGTTGCCAGCACGCTATTGCTGTGATGAAAAACAATGGTGGCGGCTCCATTATTAATATCTCTAGCATCGAGAGTATTCGACCGGGTGCGCCTTTCATCGCCTACGCGGCTAGTAAATCTGCAGTCGATGCGATCACTAAAATGACAGCATTACACTGTGCTGAGCACAGTTACGGAATTCGCTGTAATTCAATTCACCCTGCAGCCATCAATACGCCGATTTTTCATGAATATGTCCAAAAGGCTGCCGATCCAGAAAAACAAATGGCTATCTATGCCGGGATGCAGCCGTTGAATCGCGTCGGCACGATCGATGAGGTGGCCTATACCGTCTTATTTTTGGCCTCTGATGAGTCGAGCTTTTTTACCGGCCATCAGATGTACGTTGATGGTGGCGCACTCACTAAACCTTATCCTGCAGGCCAAGGGGTATAAGGACGTTGATTCAAGCTGATGGGACTTGACATGTCATTGCCGTTTTAAGACATCAGCGAGTCTTTATGATTCCTGATGTTGACAGTCCTTTAGTCCTTCAGTTCATTGTCAAAGGCACATCTACGCCTACCATCAGACTGACAAAATCAACTACTTAAGTATTCCTCTGCCCCGGGTAATTCGTAGGGCCCCGTGGCACTCTTTACTCATCCGGTATTGTTGCTGTACCTGCGTAGATACAAAAAAGTTAAATTAAAAAAACTGCTTATTTTCCAGCCTCTATGCACTCTTGCGTAAATACGCATGTTCTATATTGTATTCCATGTAAGGTTTAGTGGGGTTTGGTCCTCTCCACCTCAGCAAAAACACATTTGGTATAAGAGGTGACCTTCCTTTAGTCACGTTATGTGATGACGATGAACAGTATATGGAACTACCTGATGAGTATATAAAAAACAGAACGTTATTAACGAACTACCACCACCCTCAACAATCATTACAATCTACTGAGTAGAAACTCTATAGTTGATAAACAAGGTAAGCCCTTAAGTATAAGTATGATGAGATACAGAAGGAGATTTAGAACCAGTATGGGTATTTGGGGACGTTGCTATAGCCCATTTTGTAACATGCCCAAGAACCAAAGACTCAGCATAACTATCGATAACGAGCCAGTTGCGTCTCTTGATTTTAGCCAGCTCCATCCCACGTTGATCCTTCTGTTAAGACAAGGCACAGGAAAAGAGACTAATCTGTTTGCCACGGATGATGTTTATCACATGCCTGACTATCCAGGGCCTGCTCATAAGAAGTTCATCAACACCATCCTCAATGCCAAAAGTATCGATGCAGCTGCTCGCTCTATATCAACAGCAGAGCAGCATTGGGATATTATTAAAGATTGTGCAGTATTTAGAGCTCACAGCGGCAAGGGTAAGTGTTTAGGTGACCCTATTTGGCCGACAAAGCCTCTGAGTCACGCTAAGCAATACGTGCAAGACTTTATGTTTCTCGACATCCACACCTTAAGTATGCTGCCTCTAGCGCAATTTACGGCACGTTACAGTTAATTGACAGCGCGATCTTGCAATACACCATAGCTAAAGCCACATCGAGCGATATACCTGAATTCCCTGTGCATGATGAAGTGGTTATCCCAACGCAGCATAAAGGGCGTGTGGGTGGATATATGATGGATGCTTTTCATGCTTTGACAAATAATCACCTCAAAGACCATGTGGCTAAGATCACTTGACGATGTTTCTATACGCCGCATGGCTGCCGGCATCTTTTTTATTGTCCGGCGTCACAGGCAGTAACGGTACTATCTACCACTTGATCGAGCACAGTGTTGCGGCACTGAGGACCAATTTAACAACAGTGCTATTGGCGCAGTCACACTACTCTGAGCAGGGTACGCATCAATCGGTCCGTTTCTTTATAATCAATCGCGCCGTTTTACCTTCGAGGATAATTGCCATTACCGTCAGTACGGGTACCGCCCATCTGTTGAAACCATAGTGGCGGGCCCTCATGGCCGGAAGTTCTTTCGACTAAACTCCTTCGATACCCATCCCGTTTGCCGGCGCTGATCCGCTGCCGGCAGGCTAGGCTGGAAAGGGGCAGTTAACAATTGATCTCAGCTAGTAAAAAATAAGCACAGTCACGCAATTTGTTAGGCGTCGATAATCACAGTAAAAAAAATAGACTTAACGACCTATTTATTATATTGTCTCTAAATCAAAGGAGTACAAAAGCTTCTCGCATATCTATTTTTTTGCTTCGTTGTCGTTGAGATCCTAATAAAAACAAATTTTTAAGCTCTAGGGGAATATATAATTGAAAAAAATAAATAAAAGCAGGATTTGTATGTCAGCCGTTATTGGAACTTTCTTTCTGTCATCTTTAGGTCTTGCGGAAGAGTCTAAAATGGCGCTTGAGGAAGTAATTATTACTGCGCAAAAAAGAGCTGAGTCGCTACAAGATGTACCTATCGCTGTGTCAGCATTATCCGGTTATCAAATGGATCAAATTCATGCAACCACATTGGAAGCCTTGCAGGGGTACATCCCGAATATGCAGGTACAGTCGTTTGCCAACGTCTCTCATGGAGCTGCGTTTAATATCCGTGGTATGGGCGTAATTGAACCGGATCCAAACGGAGGCACTACCGTCGTTGTTGTGGAAGACGGTGTTCCTCAGTTTTTTAATATGACGTCATTTTTAGACACCTTTGATATTGATCGCGTTGAGGTTCTACGTGGACCCCAGGGTACACTTTTTGGCGCCAACGCTACTGGCGGCGTGGTTCAGGTAGTCAATACTGCGCCGAGTGGAGAGTCAGGTGCAAAAATAGAAATTGGTATGGGTAACTATGATCTGGTCGAGGTCAAGGCAGCAGTGGACTTCTCCGTCACCGAGAATCTAGCGGCCAGAGTCACAGGCACTAGTCAAAATCGGGAGGGCTATGTGACTAATATAGTCGATGGCGACAGCTTGGGCAGCCGCGACCGATCAGCCATTCGAGGCCAGCTAGCGTATGATGCTGATGGCTTTACTGCCCGACTTATCGCATCAGTGGTGCGGCATAGAGATGGTGGTCAAGATACCGTGAATGGCAGTTTGCCGGGTGAATTAACCTATATGGCGCCAGGAACGATTTTCCCATCAGACGGTCAGGCTAACTCATCTCTTGCACCTATGTATCAGCAACCTTGTCAGGCAAACGCTCGTTGTAAAGCCCCCGATAAATACCTGTCAGCAATCAGCGACATATCAGGTGTGTCAGACATGGATACCTACTCGGCAACTTTGCAAATGTCTTGGGAGACCGATCTGGGTGAAATGACGACGATCACTGGTTTCAAAGATTTTAATCTGCACGATGTTAATGATCAGGATTTTACGCCCGCTTTCATTGATGATACTGAGCGAGTGACTAGTGGTGATCAACTGTCACAGGAAATTAGGCTCAACATGGAGTTATCCGACGCGTTGACCGTAATGGTCGGTGGGTTTTATGCCGATTATAGCTATGACCATCTGCAGGATTTTCGTATAGGCTGGGTACCGGGATTCCGACAGCTCACCGAGTATGGTGGCAGTACAGAAACCTATTCGGTTTTTGCACAGTCTTATTTTTCTGTGAACGAGCGGCTAAGGTTGCAGTTGGGTCTTCGCTACACAGCAGAGGATCAGGATTTTTATACAACCGTATCTAACTTTATGGATAGCAGAGGCATACCGGCTCATTTACAGGGTTTGGGTCGTAATTCGACACCCGCTCCCTATGAGACTTTTCTCGGCAGTGTGCCTGTTGTTAAAAGTGAGTCCTGGAACAACGTGGGAGGAAAAGTAGGCGCCGAATATACCCTTAGTGAGGACGCCATGCTCTATGGTTACTATGCGCGAGGGTTTAAATCTGGAGGCTTCGTTGGCCGGATCGTTATTCCCGATGATTCAGGCCCGTTTAATGAAGAGTATGTGGACACCTATGAGATCGGCCTTAAAACCGAATTGCTCGATCGAACATTGCGACTCAACGTGTCGGCATTCTTTAACGAGTATGAAGACATGCAGTTGGCCAATATCTACTTCACAGAGGATGCATTCGGTAATGTTGTGAACGGAAACACAATTCTCAATGCGGCGAATGCTGAAACATTAGGCATGGAGATTGATGCACTATGGGTTCCAAGTGAAAATTTACGAATTAATGCTTCCGTGGGTTTACTTGATGCTGAATATAAGGAGTTTCTCTATGGTGCAGATCAGATCGATCTGGCCGGACAGGTATTGCAAAATGCGCCTGAAACTACTGCCAATATTGGGTTTCAATATATCACTAGAACGGCAGGGCTCGAGATAAAATCGTCTGTTCAATACAAGTATGTGTCGAAGAAATACACGGGGAGTATCGTAAATTCTCTGAGGTCTGAGATACAGGCAACTGATTTGGTCGACGTTAATATCGACATTTCAGCTCTCGGATCAAACTGGTCGCTGGGAATCTGGGCGATGAATGTTATGGACGAGCGCTACATCTCGAACACGTTCGTTGCGGCCGGCGTGGTGGGTCTTGTTGATTATCAGGATCCAAGAACAACCGGTGTTACGTTGACCTTACAGTTTTAATAAAGGAGAGCCGCGCACTTTCTATAACGCATTAGCTTTTTAGGAGGCGGCAATACAAAAGTCTTCAATACGTTATCGCGGTAACGCGGTGTTAGGGAGGATAAGGGCAGTCCCAAGGGGCGGCCCTTTTTTTATTGGCCCCAGCGACAGAATTACACCTGCGTCTGGCACCTGAGTCAGGCCGCTGAGAGCGAAGGTGGTTCTGTCTTAGGGTTATTGGATAATTTGCTCAGTTAGTAATTCACTGGTATCGCCAAGCCCGCCCGTATTAATCACTTGGATGTACGCCATATCTTCTAATATTATCTTAGCCTGCCCTGATCTGTTGCCACTGCGGCAGTAGAGGTATAGCGGTAGGTCCTTGTCAGCGACAAGATTGTGAATGCTCGATACCACCAGTTCTAGTTGAAGGTGCTGGGCCGATAATAGGGTGACCCGCATTCCACTCGTCTATCTTTCTAACGTCAATAATCATGCTCTTTGCTCCGCTGGCACAGGCCACTGCCCATAAAAGCGTGGTGGCCCATATCACTTTATTTAGTGAATGCTTCATCTATTGTTGTCATAAACCCTGCCGCGTCGACAGCGCTGCCATCTTACTATCAAGGGATAAGCTCTTGCTGATAATACAAAGGGCAGAGATCTGTGTGCGCGATCGGTCGAGTCTGCATATGAACTTGGGGCAACCCTTGCGGTAGAGTAGCGCGGGGAAATGGTTGTCAATCTCGGGGGCGGCTTTCAGGACGCAGCAAAGTCGAGGCTTTGGCAAGAGGGCACTTTCGTAAATATCTTTTCGCTGACCAAGGATATTGTTGCGACCTGTATTACACGGCTTGTCGAGGAAAAACGCTTGGATATTTACCTGTCTGTCTCGCATTATTGTCCCGAGTACGGATGCAACGGTAAAGAGAACGCAACAGTCTATGATCTGCTGTGTCATTGGGCGGCAATGTTTGGCTCTAGAGACGCAATACCCGACGAGCAGTGGCAGAACTAGGCGATGTTTACTAACATACTGGCCAAGCAGGCCTTCTATAGACCTCCAAGTGAGTCTCAGATTCATCACTATAAGGGCCGATTTGGCCACTCGGGTATCGGTGGCGAGATGACTTTCGGTGACATCATAAGAGACTCGGGTTTGCCTTTCTTAACAACCAGCATGGCATAGTCAATCGAGATAAGACTGCCAATAACTTGCGTCGGCACTGTATAAACTATTGACGTTAATGATATTTCCCTCTTAGCATCTCTCTTTGGTCCTGTCCAAGTTTAGAGGTTTGCGCTATAGTGGGGGGAATGCTTAGACGCGAGTCATTAGCGTGATTATAATTCAATTTTAGACTAAACTATTATGTCATCTAGCCCGGCCACCAACGTAAAATCCTCTCAACAACGATCATTGAAGACCAGGAAGGGAATCCTCGATGCCGCGGAGCAGTTGTTTGCTGAGCGGGGGTTTTATGGCACCTCAATGAGAGATATTACGGCTCTGTCTGGGTCGCGCACATCACTTTGCTATTATCATTTCGGCACCAAAGATGATGTTCTTCAGGCCGTCGTCGACCGTCGCGCCAAAGAGCATATGGAATATATGTTGGCCTCACTTCGGCGGGCGTCCGATGCTTATGGTCGAGTTGTACCTCTCAGTGTATTGATTGAGGCTTATATGCGTCCCTGTCTGGAGCATCATCTTAACTCGGGGCCTGGCTGGCACAATTATGTGCGACTGCTCGCGCACCTGGCCAGTGAATCTGCGTCAAGTGAGTACGCTAAGAAGTTTTTCCAATATGATTCGGTTAACGAAGCATTCCTTGCAGCATTCAGCCGCAGTAGTCCAGGAACTGACGACGCCTCGATTCATTGGGGATTCTACTTTTTGCAAACAGCGACTATTAATTTGATTCTAGAGACACACCTGATTGATCGTCAGTCAGGCGGTCTATGCAACTCAAGTGATATTGATATGATCATGGCGTCGGCTAAGCAATTTTACAATGCCGGGTTCCGAGGCATGTCAGATACCTCTCCCTCAACCCCGTCTGCGTAAGCTGGCGGCCCTCGGCTTCGGGGATGCCTCCTACGCTGCCCAATAGAGGGGCTGTGCTGCACGTTGGTCTCATACTTCTTTGAGGCGGGCTGCAGCGATCAACGGGGCAGACTGACCCCTATTGCAAGCCGCTGGCGACCGTCATTTTTAGCTCGCACTGAGCGCGTCTGATCATATCACTCGATCCCATTTCATTTCGAGCCGTACTAAACGGCAAGCCTATCTGAGGCCGCAAGGACACTTAGTCATGTAATCGGTCGGGCGTGTTATGTTGGATAAGATCATGCATATGCCGCCCAACCAAAAAGTACAGAGCCCCTCGATATCCTTCATGTTGAAAAAGGTTTGATTTATAGCTTGCTGTCGCATAATATAAATAAACTGACTGACCAATTTATTTTAGTTAGAGTAGGTTTACTGCTATACAAACACTATTGCGCAATAGGCCGGCCTTTGAATGGGACTGTGACGCTGTTTAGAGGATTATAAAATGCATCGTTCAATCTATCAATCCAAGCCCTTAATAGTGACATTAGCAGTATTATTATTGATGATCCCTGGGGTCGCGCAGTCAGAATGTAACAGCCATAACTTGCCTACTGCAGATCAATTACATATCACCGGGTTAATTCATTTTAATCTGAATGTTCGAGACTACCCGCGTTCACGTGAATTCTATCGGGCTGCAGGGTTTACCGATCAAATTGGGCCCTTCCCTGAGACCAATACTCTAGCCGTCTCCAATGGCGTTGGCATCGACAAGCTCTACCTTATGTATGCAGAACTGATTCATCTAGGCAAACTTCCTAAGGGCTCTGTTGATTTAACGGTACCGACCGGACGTATGATCGACATTATTCAATGGAAAGATCCTGAGCGTTTAGAGCCCCCCTATGCAGCAATCAATCATATGGGTATAAGCTATTTTTCTTTAAAGACTCAGGACCTCGATGCACATTTGATTCGATTGACTGAAGCGGGCGCCACCATGATCGCTGGTCCTGTTAGCGAAGCCTCTGGCGATTCAGTGGCAATGGTTCGCGATCCCGATGGCACCTTTGTTAAGTTTCGCCAGCCCTTCAAAAAGGAGGCTGCTACGGCTGAGAGAAGTGTCGATTACCTCAATATCAACGTGAGCGATGTAGCCTGTTCAAAACGGTTTTATGCGATGCTTGGGTTTCAGGCACAAGGGGCTCCAGTGGGCGATGCGACAGGGGCGGTCGACGATCCTCTGGCCGAAGCCTTAGGGCTTGGTTCCGAGATCGTCAGGATCACCGAGAGCATGGTCCACCGCGTGGATGGCGCCAAGATAAAATTAAACCAATGGATCAAACCAGCAAGCATGGGCATTCCCTATCCCGCTCCAGTGACTCATTTGGGTCTTCATAGAATCAATTGGGCGAGTACCGATGTTGAGGCTGATATGGCTTTGTTGAAAAGGCATGGTATTAAGTTTTTGTCGCCAATTACGCCCTGTTGTGAGGGCGCCGCATCGACCTTTGGGTTCGTAATATTTGAAGATCCGGACGGTATTTATAATCAAATTATGGGAACTATCAAGCCATCTGTAGTTGCCGAGGGTCAGTGATAGCTAGCGAGTAAAGGTTAAAATAATATTTCATATAGGAGCGAAAATCTTATGGCAGTTCCAGATGAAACCAAATTGCGGATGTACAGGACTATGTTTCTCAGTCGGCGTTTCGAAGAAACCATAGAAAAATATATCTAGAGGGAAAAACCCCCGCATTTAATATGGCAAATGGCCCTATTCCAGGTGAAATGCATCTATCCAATGGTCAAGAGCCGGTCGCGGTAGGCGTGTGCGCACATTTGAGCGCAGAAGACGTGGTGACAGCCACCCATCGGTCGCCAAAGGTATTGATCTCAAGCGTATGACGGCAGAGATATTCGGCAAGGTCACGGGCTTGTCCGGGGGCCGTGGCGGCCATATGCACCTGTTTGATCCCGCAGTAAATTTTACATGTTCGGGCATTATTGCCCAGGGTATGGGGCCAGCCTGCGGCGCAGCGCTGTCACGCAAGATGTAAAATAAGCCGGGCGTTGCGGTGTCCTTTATCGGTGAGGGTGCGGTTAATAAGGGCGCGTTTCATGAGAGTCTTAACCTCGCAGCCGTGTGGAACTTGCCAGTAATATTTGTGGTCGAGGATAATGCCTGGGGGATATCAGTGTCTAAAAAGGATTCTACTGCAGTCGCACGCAATGATGTGCGCGTTTCCAGGCATGATGCCGCTCTGCGAGCAAGTTTAGCCTTGCGCAGCCCGACCGGCAGCAATTGAGCCCTCTGTGGACGAATCTACTAAAAATACCGTTACGGAATTGCAGGCCACAATCGAACAAACCAAAGTATTTTTAACCACGATGTCTGCCGATAATATAAATGGGAATGAAAGCACTCTAAGTGTAACGAAATTCGGACCCACCCAGCTTTCCTTTAGCGGCCGTGACTGGTTACATATCTGGATTCTGCCCAATCTATATTTTCATGTGACCACTACCCACAAAGGCGTAGCTATAGGAAAAGCCGATTGTCTGGGGAAATTATCATTTAATAATGGCGTATTCCAGCCAAATTGATCACCCATTAATTGACTATCGATGCTAATGTACTCAACGTCCATTATGAGTGACTCTGGGACCTGAATAATCGAAGCCCTCGTGCCCCAGGCTTTTCTGTACCTGTGAATTGGCATATGTCCAAACCCACGTATAAAGTATCTGCGCAGGAACCGTAACAATACCGGATGAGTAAAGGGTGGGCCGGGGCCCTAGTGGATGGCCAGGTACAGAATTACTCAAAGGGCGCCTTGTGTCAGTGTGATGGTAGAAAAAATAGTAGGCGTAAGTGTATCTTTGGCAATGAACTGAAGGGCTCTCAATGTCATTAACCACGAGGATAAATGGTGTTGCTAATGCCCAGCTGAGGCACTAAGGCCAACCGGAGTGCACCACATTATTACGTAACTAATTGATTTTATAGTATATTCCTGAAATTATATAGATAGGGTACACGGCAACTAAATTATGACAATCTGCTTCATCCGCTTGCTAAGAATATTTACCTGATAACCACCGCCATAACCTTGCCCAATAAAATTAACCATATCTGTCAGGTGACATTAGCGATTTTACGACTCAGTCATTTGATAGGCATAGCCAGCTAAAAATACTGGGTCCGCAAAGGTTTGTGCAACTCTAATTGACTGAAAGCGCCAGCCTGCGGCTGTGCGAGTAAAGGTATCCTTATAAATGTTAGAGAGCCACACCGGCGCTTCTCCCTGGTTGGCCACGAATGCGAAAAGGCCAGTGAAATTTGCGGTGGCATTATCCCCATTGATCTCAATCACCGGGTTAAGCATGTAGTGCATGGCGCAATGCCATTGGGTAGTCAGCTCTTGCATCATTGCCTCAATTTCTGTTGGTCCGATTGCCTCTCCCATACCCAAATCAAAACTTGCATCGTCTGTAAATAAAGCTGCAAAGGCTTTCAGGTCTCCCGGATTGCCGTCGACAATATTGGCACTATAGGAATAACGGTATTTTAATGTTTTGATATCGTGAAGATCACTGAGCTGCTGCGCATGGTTCATGGGGCTAGTCCTTTGTAAGTTAATGGTAGATTGGCTAGTTATGGACTCTGTTGGCGGAGGCTCCGCTAACGCCGGCCCTCCAGATAATCATTCAGCACTTCGTGAAAATAGCGCACGCGGGTTTCCTGACCGGCCAAATAGCTGTCCTTATACCCCTGAGATTGCCAGCCATTTTGCTGGCCCTCTGATAGCATCATGTCCTGCCAAACAATGGAATCGATAATTTCGGGGATCCCTGCTCCGCTGTCAAATTCACAGGTCTCAGAGTCGGCTTCCTGTAATGGCTGAGGACCCGCCATTATAGATTCTACCTCTATAACGCCGTCAACTGGGTAGGCCAAACACCATAAATCAAACGTGCATTTGGCGGGGTCTTTAGCGTCGGGTTCGGTGCGGAAAAATATTAAATGGTCGGGCAAAAACGAAATAGTGATATTAGGGAAAATCACCGTGTGTGGACTGTCTGTCAACTGTTCGTCATCCAGTTTCTCGTAGTGTTTGTAGCCACGCTCTTTCCAGAGGCGCTTTTTAGCGACTTTTAAATCCAGCCAACCCTGCATCGTCTTTGTCTCAAAATCGGCATAGCTGTCAGGATCGATATCCCACTGCCGCAACAATAAATCAAAGGGGTGAAGTTCACCTTCGGGTAATCGGTCGCGCAGTGACGGGCGCATCGGTTGAACGGTACGACCATGGCCATTGGGGTACATTTCATGCCGCGAACTCCAGTAATCCTGATCAATCCAGGGCGGGACTTGCGGGTGAGCGGTGCGGGTATGGTAGGACTCACTGAAATTGTCCGTGGCAAACTTCCAATTGCAGTTAAGTTTAATTTTGCGTGAAAATACCCGTACGGCGGTGTCCATCGGATAATTTTTGTAGAGCTCTGGAATCGGGCTCAAGTAATCCTCTAGAGACGGGGCCTCAGAGTTCATGGTATACCAGACCATACCGCCCCAGATATCACAGCGTAATTCCTGCAACCGCAGTTTGTTGCAGGGATTACCCTGAGGAAAGTCTCCCGGATCACTGATTGCTTTTAATACGCCATCACGCCCCCATACCCAGCCATGATAGGGACAGGAAAAATCATTGTTATAGCCGCTTTCAGTGACCAGTTTCATTCCTCTGTGCTGGCAGACATTATAAAAGGCCTTAATACTGCCATCGTCCTGTTTCACGCAGATGACTGATTCACTCTTGAAATTATGCACCACAAACTCGCCAGGCTCCTCTAGTTCCTGAACACGACCAGCAACGTGCCAAATTTTAGTCCATAGCTGATCCCATTCACGCTGCGCAAATTCTGGTGAATAATAGCGATTTCCAGTGATGGGATCTCCACGCAGCTGTTTGGGATCCCGACCATCAAGCGTTAGCGGATGGATAGGTATAGTTTTCATGAAGTGCCTCATCGAAATTAGTAGGCTTTCGCCCAGTTATATTATCAGCCAAAGCAACCTCACTTTCCTTTGATCATGCGGTGTACCCATAGTCGGTGCTTAAGCCATGCCCGTTAACATAAACAAATTGTACCCTGAAATAGTACGACTGGCCAATTTATTATGGGAGCTCAAGATCAGATGCCACCGCACCTGTAGCATAGTCCTCTCACATTGTGTCGCTTGCTTAATTACGTACACACAAACGTTCACACGGTTATGATTGCAAGGTAGTTGACAATAAAACGCTTTGGGATAATCATAGAAAGGGGTGCGGAGGTACAGTCTTTGCGGAAGTTGGGCAAGACTCGGGTGCACTCAGGATGCGCAAGTTTTATTAGTAACCCATTTTTTTCCTTGTATATTTCACTAATTACACAGATAGGGTAGACAATGCGGTATACACAAAAGGCTACTCATCATACTTACGTTATGTGTGATATGTATTAATTTTCAAGAGTAATTCCTAGTGATTTAAAGCACCATTACAGTAAACCTCGCATCATTCAGAGCCTCAAGACCAAGTCAGCGCATAGAGCTACTGTTGCATCCAAGATGCTTTCAGCAAAGCTTGATGACTACTGGTTAGGCTTAAGACTTAAGCAAGTCGATGTTCCTGCAGCTCATTTTCTGGTCAGCGGTGCTACCGTCAACCTTGAGTCAAAGCTTCCAACCATTGACGATGCATTAGAGACTTATCTCAATGAAACAGGGCGTGGCAAGTCTGACCTGTTCTTTAGTCACACCGGACGCTCAATTAAATACCTTACAGATTGTTTAGGCTCTCGCTCTTTAGACCAATACACTTCAGCTGATGCTGCACAATTAAGAGACTGGTTTGTCTTACGAGGTTTAGCCATTGCATCGATAAAACGTAACTTTGGCTCTATTAAAGCGGTGGTTAACTTTGTCATCCTTGAGCAAGGACTAACATGTAGTAACCCATTTAATGGCGTTTATCTTCACTCAGACAA
>Ga0307488_10001743_pt1 | contig 18228 bp, 18 predicted proteins | sample SB02metaG_FD_202248 | JGI IMG/M metagenome (GOLD analysis project Ga0307488, IMG submission 202248) | Sea-ice brine microbial communities from Beaufort Sea near Barrow, Alaska, United States - SB 0.2 | ecosystem: Environmental > Aquatic > Marine > Coastal | place: USA: Alaska | collected... | reverse complement strand
CTGTTTTTTTTCCTTTGTTCATTTTTAAAACAGTCCAGAAATACTTTGAAAAAGACAATACTTGATCAATCATTCCACTATTATGTGATGGAAGAGAAATTCTATGTATTCTTAAATTACCTATTTCCTCATATTTTGGCGCTTCTGTTTTAAACGTATTATACCTATTTGGTGAGGTAGTATAAAGATCAATAAATGTATTTTCAAAATTAGCTTGACGAGATAATTCAATAGCAAGTGGTGAATTACGAAATGACCCTGCACATAAATCTGGTTTAAAATAAAAGGTTAAGTATACTATTCTTTTCATAGTTTTATTATTGTCTCTAAATTTGATTCGAAAACAACTTTTAATTTAATAGCATTTTCTGTTTTATTAAAACCATGTGCGAATCTATAAAATTCTTTATTTATGGAAATATTTTTTCCTTTAAATGATATTTCAACACCTAAGTTTTCAAAAAATACACTAGTATTTTTTATAACTATATTTTTTATAGATGGATGAAAATGAAAATGGGCTATTTGTTCATACACATCTTGTTTATTTAACTTATCATAAATATGAATTGAGTCTATGTTTGTAATAAATTTACGATTATGAACAACTCCAATATTCTTGTAGCCGTCATGGCTCGCTGAAAATTCATTCTCACTTTCAGTAAATGATACTATTTTAGCTCTTTTTGCTACTCTAAACCCCCCCCATATTTGAGTTTGCTCATAATCACCAATGGTTATAGTATTATGAGATGAGGTACTTCTTTCTAGCTGTCTTCGTTCATTTTTTTCGTAAGTGGAAGTACCTGTGTCTACGATAAATGGTTGATTATTCACATATAGAACAAAATTAAACGTATCCGAATGCACATGTCCTGGTTGATATGAAGCTCCAACTTCTCCCATGTCCATAATCAACTCATATTTATTATTTTTAAACATACGATAGCCTGAATCAGATAATTTAATATACTTTCTATTAATACCTAAAGATTTTCCATAATTTAAAAGCTCTTTTGTAGACGGGCCTATTTGAAATGCAGAATCGTTAATCAGAGGTATATCCCCATTATTGAATGTCATATTATGCAACCATGACAACATTTTTGAGCTCCTTTCTTCTAATAAATTTAATAAATTATCATTTTTCCAACTATTAAATTTTATTAATTGAATGCAATCTAAAATTCTAAATAATATTATTTGATGATACATAGGCGAAAGCTCGAAATGAGCTCCATCATCAAGAATTTGTTCTTTTAGTTCACTAATTAGTATTTTTTTAGATTTATTATAAAACTTTTCATCTTGAAAGTAATAAGCTGCAAAGAGTAGTGAAAATGCATTTTCAAGAAGATGATTTCCTAAAATATGATATTCAATATTTTCATTTAAAATACAATAATGGTCATAAAGATTGTTATTAATCGTTTCATTTTTAACTTTATTTATAGTTAAAAACTTAATCCAATTAATACCTCTCAATGAAATTGTGTAGGGTTCAATCCCGTCTACTAAATTGTCATCATTTTTTATAAAGTCGTTGATTAATTTTAATCCATTTTTTTTTGTAATCTTATTTTGATTCAAATAATCAAAATAATTCAAATTGTATGTCCATAGTTTACCATATTGATCTATATTCCAATTAATTTTTTCAAAAAATGAATGATGAATATTTAAAAAATTAAAATTGTTATCCTTTTCACAAAAGAAATTTTTGTTGGTGAGGCCATTTTTCCAAATTATGGTTTTGAAATTTTTTAGAATGACAGTTTTTTTTCGATTTTTATAGATTTTACTTTTTACAAAGTAAAATATACGATAACCAATCTGGGAGAACTTTAGGTAAACTAAAGTGTTAATTATTAATTTAATATTTTTCATATATTTAATTTCAAGTACTTCTTTTTTAATTTACACATAAAAAACATTTTAAGTCTTAAAAAAGAAGATACTAGATGAAATTCTGACTATTTCAAGTAGTACTTAAAAAAGATTTAATTTCACTTATATCAAAAACTAACATACCGTTGCTTAAGTTTTGTAAAGCTCTACCTTCAATAACTACAAATTTATCTAAAAATAAATTCTCAAGTATTTTTAATTCTGAATACCTGAAATATTTTTGAAATTTAATTGGAATAAAATCTTTTTTCGCTTCAAATAAAATAGACCAGTTAATTCCATCTAAACTACCGTATAGTATTGCTTTTTTTGATCTATTTATTTCACTTGGTTCAGTAACGGTTGAAATAAAATAAATATCTTTTATTTTTTTCGCATGAAAAACACTTCCGTTTACTTGAAATACATCTTTTAAAACCTCAGATTTATTGTGATAAATTCTTATTTTGTTCTTTTGAAAGGGAGTGTCTGATGGTATAAATATTTTTTCACTTTCTAAAATGATCTCAACAGCTCGGTACTTTTGACTTCCACCAGCAACTAAAGATAGTCTTCTGTTATAAAAATAAATATTAGATTCACTATCATTATCTCCAGTTAATATCCACCAGCCTTTTCTATGTTTATCGAATATACAATTATGAACATGCCTTATTTCATTTTTTTTAAAAGTATGAACTATTTTAGGAGATTCATTATTTCTTATTTGATATATATTTGTTTCATCAGTGCGTTGTCGATTTGAGTGATATTCACCAAAAAGAATTTCATCTTCGGAGCAATTAAAATTTAGTGGCCTACTGCCTAAATAATTATTGAAATAAAAGGAATATTTACTTTCATTTTTTTTTCTTATATAAATAGCCTTATTAAAAACCATATAATTTGTTCCATCTAAACAACATAAGTTATGTGCACCATCTCTAAAAAATCTTCTTGTGATAGAAAATGTATTAAAAAGTAAACTAATTATAGATGTATCAGGAATTTTAGATTTTTTTATAAATTTAAATTCTTTATTCAAAACGCCAAGATTTGTTCTTTTTTGAACAATTAATTCATTATCGATTATTCCGATAGGTACAATGTTTTTTACAATTAATGGTTTTATCATTTCTTTTTAATTAAAAATGAATAAAATGGTAATATCAACTTATAAATAAGATTAATCCCGTTAATTAAAAGACTTAATAACAAATTGTGTTTAGTCAATTTATACTTCAATTTTTTAAAAGCTATCGGAGTGAAAAGATCTACTTTAATTTGTTGTTTGGTAGTTAAATTTTCCTTGTACTTTTTTGAGTAATTTGTTATTGGCTTAAAAGTTTCTAGTTTCCATTCTTTTTCTTCCTCACTTACAATGTTATTTGATGTTTTATGAAACGACAACATTTCTTGAGAGAATTTAACATTTAAAAAGTCACAAAGTTTTATGATTGTTTCCTCGGGCCTTTGAACTAAGTCTTCATATCTAACATTGTGAATATTTTCATGAAAATTATCATATTTTTTATAGAATAATAGTAATTGTAAATTATAAATAATGGAGTGATAAATGACAGATTTAATTTTCACCCATTTTACTTTTAAACGAGAACTAATAACAGATCTGGGGTCTCTATAAATATGTATAATTTTATATTTATCATCAATTTTTATCAATTTTTCAAAAAGATCAATAGATCTAGGATCTTTTTCACATACACCTAAATTATCTTTTTTAAAGTACAATAAAAGGTTTTGGTAAAAATGGTTATAATTTAACGATTTTGTATGAAGAATTTTTAAATCAATATCAGAAATATTTAATCTATCAAAATTACTATTTTTACTAAGAAATAATTTAAAGTCCGAATAATCAGTAATTAAACTATTATAGCCATATTTTGAGATAATATTTCTAAATATCTGATTTTCAGTTAAACTAATGATATTCGGATGACTACCAATAATAGAATGAATCAGGCTTGTTCCTGACCTCCCAACTCCTACTATAAAAATTTTTATCATGAATTATGAATTTGTAAAAAGTCTTCTTTACTGATTAAAATTTTTAATTTTCCAGCTTTAGTTTTTAATGATTTATCAGTGATTAATACCTCTGATTTCAATTCCGGTGCAATTATTTTATCAAGTATACTTTTTGTTTTAATAATAGATTCTTCTGGAATAGTTGAATGGGAACAGATAATTAAATAAAAACTGTTATTATTTACATACACCTGTATCGAAATTGAGTATTCAAAAATAGGCAAATGTTGTCCATAAATAATCCCAGTTATTGAAATAAATTTATTATTTATTTTTAAAATCTCTGATTCTCTGCCAACTATTTCATTTGTTCTGATAAATTTATCTTCAAATATTAATTCATTACATAAATCTCCTGTATCATACTTAATTAGAGGCATAACTGTATTAACAAATGATGTAGCTATGAGTTTTCTGTTTTTTAATTCCGGGTATCCATATGAAGGAGAAAACTTGTACCCTTCTTTGAAGTTATCTCTATGAGCGAAAATAGTACTTTCACTTTGTTCGAACGTAGACAAAACTTTTGAATTAAAAATAAATTCTAATCTTGTTTTATCAGGAAAATTAATCATTTCTGAGGCAGTAAAAATACCACTTATAGGAAATTCAATTTTAAAATTCTCAATTAAAAAAGCAAAGTTTAATAAATTTGAAGGATAACCATGTAAATATTTTATTTTCTTTTTTTTAATAAGTTTAATGAGTTCAAAAACATTTTCCTTATTTAATTTATATGAATCTACATAATAAAAATTATATATGGTTTGATGTTGAAATAGCTCGTTGAAATTATGTCCTCGGAATGATAAAACACTATCGCCTAGGTCATAACCTAGTTTATTCCAAGCTAAAATTTTATAATTCCAAATTTTAGAATATATATCACTTGGAAGAAAAAATCTAAATGGCTTTCCTGAACTACCACCTGTATTTGCTGGATAAAGATTTATGTTTTTTCTTTTTACTTCATCTATATAATTTGAGTTTCTAATTTGATTTTTTGAGATTATTGGAAATCTTTCAAATTCTTCTAAACTATTAATCTTAAAGTTAGTGATTCCATTTTCTTTATATAAATCTTGATAAAATTGATATCCTTTAGCTATTTTAAGAACTTCATTTATTTGTGATACATAATATTCTTCTAAACTAAATTCGTCAATTATACGTGAACTTTCATTTATCTTTTTTAATTCATTATTGAAACTAGAAAAACCTATCTTATATTTTGTAGGTATTATTAAAAGAATTTTTTTTAAAAATTTAGGCGATTTATAGAATATTTTTCGCTTTATGAAGGAATTTATCATTAAATATTGTTGTTAGATATATAAATACAAACCACGTAAAGGGGTTCGATGTTGAGCCATCTTGAAATAGGAGAAATAATGAAAAACTTGTTAGGAGAACATATTGCTTATTTGATTTAAATACACCCAGGTACTTTTGAAAAATAAAAATAAAAATTGGTATTGAGTAAAAACCATACATCAGTAAATATTCAATCGCACCACCGTAATTTCTTTGATGTAAACGGTAATCATATTTTCCAAATAAAGTATCTATATAAGTGTAATTAGGGTTCGAGAATTCAATACTCTGTGAGCCAGTATAATTAAATTCGATAAAATTATTTAAACTAATTTTCATATTATAAAGTCTTCCAAATGCTCCTTGGTTCATCAATATTGAAGGATTGTCTAATAATCTAAATAATAATTTGAAAGCCCTGTAATTCGAATTTTCACTTAAAAAATCATTTACATAACTAGTGTTTAACACTAACAAAAGTGATGGTATTAAAATTAGTAAAAATAATTTTTGTTTAAAACTAATAATAAATATTAAAATAAAAATAAAATGAATACCTATTGAATAAATAGACTGGCTTAATAAAATATTTAAAACAAAAAATAAAATAGAATATTGTTTTGCTAATTTATTTTTCTTTTTAGAAATCAACAAAGAATAAATCAAAATATTAGTCAATAATATTTGTTTTCCAAATGTTGCTGGTTCAGGAAAAACGGACCTTACACCTCTACCTGTCTCAATAGATCTTTGAATAGCATCTGAAGATCTACTCACCAAAATTGTTAAAAACTCTCTATTAAAAAATAACTGAATTAGTCCTACAGAAAAAATTATTAAACAAAATATAATAATTTGTTTTTCAGTGATTTTTAATCCATCATTAATTGCATGAGTTATTAAAAATGGTGTTAATATTGAGGCTATTCCTTTTGCTATGGTAACTTTATCAAAATCATTAAATAATGCAAAAGCTAAAAATAGTACAATACATAATGGAAATAGTATAACATCTTTTCTCTTAAATTTATTTCTAAGAGAGAAGAATAAAAAAGTTGATAATGAAAATATTAAAAAAAAAGGTTGAACATCTATGCCCGGAATAAAACCTAGAAAAGGAAAAAAAATTAAAAAAAAAGTTAATTTATTTTTTAAATTCATTTATCTTTTTGATTAAAGTTAGCATACGTATATCCCAAGAATTATTTGCACTTATACTTTTGCAATCATTAAATATCTTTTCCCAATTGGGTTTATCACTGATAAAGTATGACATAGTTTCTTTTAATGATTGATCTGTTAAATCATATTCTCTTACTATGTCTTTATTATAATTCTTTTCTATTGGCACTTTATTTGAAACTATTACAGGACATCCCAAAGATATGTACTCAAACATTTTAATAGGTGATCTAAAACTTGATAAGTCATCTTCCATAGGAATAATTCCAATTACCTTATGATTTAATAAAGACAAGCTTTTAATCTCGTCAAGAGTTTTACTACCGAGGAAATTAATTTTTATATTTTCTTTAGAGTTCTCTAATATCAATTTTTCTTCTTCACCATAACCAATAAAATTTAACTCTACCTCATTATACTCTGAAGATAATTCTTTAAATACTCTAATTATCCTATTAAAATTATTGTAGGGTTTAAAAACTCCAAAATATAGAAAAATGATTTTATTAGATTTATCTAGTATGCCTTTAAATTTTGGACCTCCATTTGGAATTACAATTGTTTTCTCTTTGAAGATTATTGAATGTTTTATTAGCTTTTCTTTTAAAGCATTTGTAACAACATAAATTAATTTACTTTTTTTCAGGACATAAACATTCAACTTGAATGTTAAATTATTAATGGCCTCAGAAAAAAATACTTTGTTATTTATATTTGAAAAATTATTAACTTCCCAAATGATTGGAGGTATGTTTTTCCCTATAAGTTTTAATTTTAATGAAATTATAAATAAAATAATACCGCTGAAAGATTTTCTTATTAGGAAATAATCAGGAGCATCCTGTAAAGCTAATTTAAAGATATTGTAAGAAAAATATATATCAAATATATCAATCTTTGGTTTTTTTAAAACATTAGCTTCCTTAATAAATTTTCTCAAATCAGTGTGACCATACAATTTAACACAAATGCCATTTTTTTTTAGCCCTAGGAATACTCCTTCTGCGTGTGACATCTGACCACCCTTATTGTTTTTTTTTATAAAATTTGAGTTTAAAATCAAATAGCTTACATTCATTTTATTATTTTTTAAATTCTGTAATGGGAAATTATTCTTTCAAGATCCTAGATTAATTAATAATTTTTTCTGATTTTATATAAATCTATAGGATTCCTAATTATATGAAATAAATTAAAAGTTATATCAAAATTAAAAAATATTAAATTTTTAATTATGTTTTTAATTATATATAAATTTGAAATTAATAAAGCTTTTAAATAATTTTTATTTGGATTTAATATTATATTTAAATATGTCGATTTTTTTCTATTAATATATTTTAGTTTTGAAACTTTAGTTAATCTATTATATTCTCTGTCATGATAAATATTACAATTTGGATAAATACCTATTCTTAATTTTTTAAAAATTAGTCTCTGTACATAATTATTATCTTCGCCATACATAAAAAACAATTCATCAAATTCGCCAACTAAACTTATAGTTTCTCGCGGCAATAACCAACATGCTGCATTAACAAAATCGATTTCAAGTAGTTTATTATCTGTGGGTATGTTTATTGTGTCAAAATTATATTTATTTTGTTTTAGGTATTTATTAAACTGGTAGTCTAATTTATTTTCTTTAGGATTTAGATGAATAGGACTGATAATACCAAATTCTTTATTTGTTTGATGAATATTAACAAGAGCTTCAATTGTGGTTGATTCTACCCAAGCATCTTGATTTAGTAAAAATGCATAATCATATTTATCTGTTAAAACTTTTCTCAAACCTACATTGTTAGCAGCTCCAAATCCTAAATTTTCATCATTAATAAACAATGAAATATTTTCAAATTCTTTTATGATTTTAATTGTGTCATCTGTAGATCCGTTATCTACAACGATAATGTCATTCTTTAAAGTAGATTTCAATAGTGAATTTATAGTATTCAAAATCCATTTTTCTCCGTTATATGTTACAATTATGGTATATACTTTCATGATATGTTAAATAAAACTATAAAATTTTTGGTTTTAAATATTTCTAATATTTATTTTTAATTGTAGGATGTTTGACTTATTTTCTTTTATCCTCGAATGAATAATTAAAAAATTCTATATCATCAAAATATTTTTCTCTAACTAATTCAATTTTTTCATCATTATAAAAATGAGAATAATGAGAATATTTTTTTTTACTTTTTTTGTCGTGAGGAAGTATTCTTGACTCTAAATTAAATTTTTTCGATAGTATCTCAAATTCAAGTTTAATATTTTCAAAATGGATTATTTCATCAACTACTATTTTATTTTCAATACATATAAAATCTTTTTGATTTATAAGGTGATCACCTCTATATTCTTTGTTGCTTGAGTTGGTTAAAATATTTTTAAATCTTCCTGATGAATTTAGATATTTTTTAAAATTACTTTTAAAAGTATAATTTCTGTTCATCCATATATAATCAGATAAGGCTCTAGACCATGGATTTCTGATAATAGCAAATTTCTTGTAAGAATTCCAGGTTTGCTGATCTATCAAATCAAGTTCTAATAATTGTCTTGAGGTAGCATGTTGAAGGTGTATTTTTCTTTTAGGACACCATCCAGTTAAATTTTCATAGTTAGGTTTTGTCCAATCAAATGGTTTTTGTTTAAAATAAACTTCTATGCTTGATCCTGCACATTTTGGGATATGAATAAAAATACTTTTTTTTTCGTGTGATATCATTTTTATATACGTTAAATTTTAAATTCCAATATTTTTTTTAGCATCGTAAAGTTTTAATATGTTTTTTCTATCATCTCAATTAAAGTATATACTATCGCACACACAATAAAAACAAGGCTTACTTTTATGAATCTTATTAGTATTGCGGTACCTGACCTATGCATCCCAATTACTTGTACTGACTCCATTTTATTTTGCATTAATCATTTGAATATCTGGGTAAAGTTAATATTCCTGTTTTACGTTTTGCCATAATTACTTTAGAAATGTTAGACAAAATTACAGTTATCGCCGTTGCTGTGGCAGCACCTAAAGCACCATAATTTATAATAAATATCACATTCAAAATAATATTTAAAATTACTTCCACTAACGATATATAGCCATGAATTTTTTCATAACCACACATAACCAACAACGTTCCAGAGCAGCCAGTGGCTATATTAAAAAATTGTCCCACAGATAAAATTACTAATATCCAATAAGCCTCTATAAATTCTGTTCCCCAAAAGCCTAATATCCATTGTCCTAATGTTAGAAAAAAGATAACAAATAATAAAGCTACAAGTGTTAATACTTTCGTGACACGTTGCACCATCAATCTTATTTCGTCAACTCTATTATCACTAAACAAACTTGCCATTTTAGGCTTTATAGCAGAGTTAGTTACTACTAAAAACAATGATGTCATCATTGCCAATTGCGCTGCTACGCTATAAATACCTACATCTTTAAAAGTCCCTAAAGTTCCTAACATAATAGCATCTGCGTTAGTAGCAATAACAGCTGTACCCGTTACCAATAACATCGGCTTAGCCATTATAAACATAGGCTTAAGATTAAACCCTCCTTTGATTTTACTTTTAAAAGTTTGTTTCCATAATGTAATGACAACCAATACTATTAATACTCGACATATCGCGTATAATACTAGTACACTAGTTGGAGTAAATTGTATGTCTAAGCTATAATAAATTATAAGTCCTATCCCTACCAGTATTAAATTTAATGTTTGGTTTACTAAATTAGCCTGCCAAATTTTACCATAACCATTTAAAGCTGAACCATAGACCCTAGAAATGGTTTGTGGAATAAGCATGACAAATACAATTAATAGTGGAATATATAAGTCTTGGTTGTCAGACCATATGTCTAGTATTAATGGCAATACAATAGCTCCTATACAAGCAATACATAATGAAAGTATCCCATTAAAGATTAAACTTGTTTTTAGTGCAGTAGCAATACCATTATTATCTAATTTCCCTTTAGCAATGGCGATAAACTTTATAATGACATTTTGAAATCCAAACATAGTTAGGATTAATAATATCATTCCCAATTTATTAGCATAGTTTACCACTCCCAAGCTTTCAGCTCCTAAAGTGCGTGCTAAAAAAACACTAATTAACAGACCCGAAATCAGACCAAGTACTTTCACCAGCATGGTTTTAGAAGACTTGATAAGTACTTCTAGGGTATGTATATCAAGCTTGGATGTGATTTTTTTAAGCATTAGATTGTTTTTGAACATTTAATCTTTGCAAACAAACTATCAAAGAATCTTTCCAATTTGGGATATTGATTTGAAATTTATTTTTAATTTTACTTTTATTTAATACACTATAAGATGGTCTTTTAGCAGCTGTTGGGTATTGAAATGTTTCAATAGCATTTACTTTCACGTTAAAACCTTTTATCTCAAAAACAGCACTTGCAAAGTCATACCAACTACAAGCACCCTCATTAGAGTAATGAAATAACTCTACCTTTTCGTTATTTATATTAGGAAGAATCTCTAAAATTGTCTTGGCCAAATCTCTCGCATACGTTGGAGTGCCTATTTGATCAACAATAACTCCTAATTCTTTTCTTTCTTTCCCTAAGCGAAGCATAGTTTTTACAAAATTATTTCCATAATTAGAATATACCCAAGAAGTACGTATAATAATCGTATTGGCTGGGTTTATTTTCTGAATCGCCAACTCACCATCTAATTTAGTTTGCCCATAGACAGATTGTGGGTTTGACTTATCTGTTTCTTGATAAGGAACGTGATTTGTGCCATCGAAAACATAATCTGTAGAGACGTGAATAAGTTTAATATTGTATTCTTTTGCAATACTTGCAAAGTTTTTAACCGCTAGATTATTAATGTTATTAGACAATTCAAATTGTTCCTCGGCTTTATCTACCTCCGTATAGGCTGCACAATTTATAATAATACTGATCTCGTTTTTAATAATAAATTCTTTTACAGCCGTATGATTACAAATATCTAATTCGGCTACATCGGTAAAAACAAAAGTATTATTAGGATATAATGAGGATGTATCTTTTAATTCTGAACCTAATTGCCCGTTCGCTCCTGTTACTAATATATTAGACATAAAGCTTTTCTTTAAAGTTGAAATAGGTTGCTTTTTCAAATATCGGTTGTTTTCTGTCTTTTTCAGACAACTTCATTTTAGTAGCAGGAATTTTCCAATCAATATTTAGAAATTCATCATTAAAAGCCAACCCTCTGTCACATTCTGGACTGTAGTAATTGTCTACTTTATAGGCGAACACAGCTTCTTCACTAAGCACTACAAATCCATGTGCAAAACCTCTTGGGACTAGTAATTGTTTTTTATTTTTAGCCGTTAATTCTACTGCAACATGCTGCCCAAATGTTGGTGATCCTTTGCGGATATCTACAGCAACATCTAAAACAGCTCCATGAATAACCCGCACTAATTTAGTTTGGGAGTAGGGCGGTAATTGATAATGTAAACCTCTTAATACACCATATGATGATTTAGACTCATTATCTTGACAAAAAGGAATCTTATAGCCTAAAAATTCTTCTAATTTATCTTGACGAAATGTTTCAGAAAAATAACCTCGATCATCCCCAAAAACTTGAGGCTCGCATAAAATCACATCTGGAATTGATAATCTTGTAAACTGCATTTTATAATTCTTTAGCGCGTTGTATTAAATATTGACCGTAACCATTCTTTTTTAAGGGTTCTGCAAGTGCAAAAAGTTGTTTTTTTGAAATATAGCCCATTTCGCAAGCAATTTCTTCCAGACAAGCTACTTTAAGTCCTTGACGATTTTCGATAGTTTGTATAAAATTAGATGCTTCTAGTAGAGACTCATGGGTACCTGTATCTAACCACGCATAGCCGCGTCCCATCACTTCTACTTTTAAATTCCCTCGTTCTAAGTATTCTTGATTTACTGTTGTAATTTCAAGTTCTCCACGATTACTTGGTTTTATGTTCTTTGCTATTTTAACCACACTGTTGGGGTAGAAATATAATCCGATAACTGCATAATTGCTTTTTGGTTTATTTGGTTTTTCCTCGATAGATAAAGCTTTGCCCTCTCTATCAAAGTTGACCACTCCGTAACGTTCTGGATCGTTTACATAATAACCAAAAACAGTTGCTTTCTTTTCATCTTTTACATTGGCCAATGATTTTAATAATAAATCAGTAAAGCCGTGGCCATAAAAAATATTATCTCCAAGTACCAAACAAACATCATCATCTCCAATAAAGTCTTCGCCAATAATAAAGGCTTGTGCCAACCCATCTGGAGAGGGCTGCTCTTTATAATAAAACTCAATACCTAAATCCTTACCATCACCCAAAAGGCGCTCAAAATTTGGTAAATCTGTGGGCGTAGAAATAATAAGTATTTCTTTAATTCCCGAAAGCATCAATACCGAAAGCGGGTAATAAATCATGGGCTTGTCATAGATAGGTAACAATTGTTTTGAGGTTCCTTTGGTAATTGGATACAATCGTGTTCCTGAACCTCCTGCTAATATTATTCCTTTCATGTGTCTTTATTATTTTTTAAAAAGGTCACATGCTGTTCGCTATTTATTATTTTACAAATTAATAAACTTTTTAGCATGCTCGTTTCATGTGTTATTGGTATAGAGATTTATAATAGTTTTGGTAATTTCCTGAAGTAACACTGTCCAACCAGTCTTCATTGTTTAGATACCAATCAATAGTTTCAGAGAGTCCTTCCTCAAAAGTAACTGTTGGGCTCCAACCTAATTCTTTATTGATTTTTGAGGCGTCAATAGCATATCGTAAATCATGACCTGGCCTGTCTTTGACATAAGTGATTAATTTTTCACTAGTACCTGCTGGGCGCTCTAATTTTTCATCCATTTGTTGGCATAAAATTTTCACCAAATCAATATTTTTCCATTCGTTAAAACCGCCTATATTATAAGTTTCATGATTTTTTCCTTTATGAAATACCAAATCTATAGAAATGGCATGATCAATTACATAGAGCCAATCTCGTGTATAATTACCATCTCCATAAACCGGTAGTGCCTTATCATTTAAAATATTATTTATAAATAAAGGAATTAATTTCTCTGGAAATTGCTGTTGCCCATAATTATTAGAACAATTGGTAATCACATAAGGCAAACCATAAGTTTCTCCATAAGCGCGCACAAAATGATCTGAACTTGCTTTGGATGCAGAGTAAGGTGAGTTGGGATCATAAGAGGTAGTTTCTTCAAACAAGCCTGTTGCTCCCAAAGACCCATAAACCTCGTCTGTACTTACATGGTAAAACCTTTTGCTCTCCCAATTATTTTGCCAAAGAGTTTTAAATGCATTCAGCAAAATCATGGTACCTAAGATATTTGTTTTAGCAAAAGCTAAAGGATCTGCTATTGATCGATCTACATGAGATTCAGCAGCAAGATGTATCACCTTTTCAAATTTATATTTTCCAAAAATTGAATTTATATAATCTTCATTAGTGATGTCACCATGTAAAAATGTATAGTTAGAGCACGCTTGAACATCTTTTAGGTTTTCTAGGTTTCCTGCATAGGTCAGCGCATCTAAGTTATAAATATGATAATTTGGATATTTATTCACAAATCGTCTAATGACGTGAGATCCAATAAAACCAGCACCTCCTGTAATTAAAATATTTTTCATTTTTTTTATTTTACTAAAAACCAATTATTCAACAATTCTTCGCGGTTATATAACATATCCTGCTTAGTACCCCAATCTATTATCTGAAAACCAGCATGTTCACAGATTGCTTGCCCTGCAGCGGTATCCCACTCCATAGTGGGTGCAAATCGAGGATAACAATCTGCGGTTCCTTCTGCCACCATACATAATTTTAAAGAGCTTCCTTTAGAAATTAAATTAACTTCTCCGTGAATATTACGCATTTCTTGAACAAAGTTCTCGGTCTCTGCAGACATATGTGAGCGACTTGCAACAATGGTAAAGATTTTATCTTCTCTTTCTAATGGTAATTTATTTCCGTTCAAAATTAAAGTCTCAATATCAAAATTATCCAGATCAACGGTCACTTTAAAAGAACCCATTTCTTTGGTAGAAAAATACAATTCTCCCGTTACAGGGACAAAAATAACGCCCATTAGGGTTTTTTGGTTTTCTATTAAAGCAATATTTACTGTAAACTCTCCATTACGCTTTATAAATTCTTTGGTTCCATCGATAGGATCTACAATCCAAAGTTGGCTCCAATCTTTACGCTCTTCGTAAGCCATGGCTTTACCCTCCTCAGAAAGAACTGGTATATTTGTCTCTGTTAGGTAAGACATAATGACATTGTGTGAAGCGGTATCTGCTTTGGTTAAAGGAGAATTATCTCCTTTAATTTCTATATCAAATTCGCCAGAATGGTAGATTTCTAAGATGGCCTTTCCCGCCTCTAAAGCGGCGGTGATAGTTGTTTTTAATAAACTCATAATTATATAATCATACCAGCCCCAATGGTTTCATTGGTTTGTTCATCAATAAGAATGATACTCCCTGTTTGTTTGTTTTTCTTGTACGCATCATAAAAGATTGGCTTTGATGTACGAATTGAAATTTTTGCAATTTCATTCATAGCTACTTCTTGAATTTCCTCAACGCGATGCAATGTATTTATATCTATTTTATAGTTTAATTCTTTCACCACAGCCAAACATTCGTTTGTTGTATGCTTAATAATTACCTTTTTACGGGCCTGCAATGGAGTTGCACTCATCCATGTAACGAGTACCTTTAAGTCTTGTCCTACTTCAGGTACGTTGTTTTCACGAACAATCATATCACCGCGACTGTTGTCTATTTCATCTGCTAAGGTCATAGTAATTGACATCGGTGCAAATGCCTCAGTAATTGCCTCTCCGTTCAGCTCAATAGTTTTAACAGTAGATACAAAACCAGAAGGCAGCGATTTTACTTTATCTCCAACTTTAAAAACTCCCCCATCTATACGTCCTGCAAAACCTCTAAAATCACGATGTTCATGCGTCTGCGGTCTAATAACAGACTGTATTGGAAAGCGACAGTCAATATGGTTATAATCACTTGAAATGTGTACCGTCTCTAGATGATACATCAATGTACTACCTTCGTACCAATCCATATTTTCTGAACGGTTCACTACATTGTCTCCTGTCAATGCAGAAATAGGGATGAATTGTACATCTTTAATTTCTAATTTCGATGCAAATGCTTTGAAATCTTGCACTATTTGATCATACACTTCTTCGCTATAGTCTACTAAATCCATTTTATTCACACACACAATAGCATGCGGAATCCGCAATAAAGAGGCAATAAAAGAATGACGATGTGTTTGCTCTAGCATTCCCTTTCGAGCATCGATTAAAATGATTGCCAAATTTGCTGTAGATGCACCGGTGACCATATTTCTGGTGTACTGAATATGACCTGGAGTATCTGCAATAATAAACTTACGTTTGGGTGTAGCAAAATAACGATAGGCTACATCAATCGTAATTCCTTGTTCACGCTCTGACTTTAGCCCGTCTGTAAATAATGATAAATCCAAATAATCAAAACCTTTGCTCTTACTTTGCTCTTCAACCGCCTCTAACTGGTCTTGAAAGATAGATTTACTGTCATATAATAATCTTCCTATAAGTGTACTTTTACCATCATCTACACTTCCTGCAGTGGTAAATCTTAATAATTCAATATTTTTGTATTCCATTTTTATTTGCTTTATTGATTGGATAGTTTGTTTAAAAATTAGGCTTTAGCTTTATTTAATTAACAATTATTATTCCTTTTTCCTAATTTAAAAATACCCCTTTTTTTTACGATCCTCCATCGCCGTTTCAGCACGTTTGTCATCTGCACGTCCGCCGCGCTCTGTGGTTCTGGTTGTTGCTATCTCTTCGATAATCTTATCTAAAGTATCTGCTTCAGATTCTACAGCACCGGTAATAGGCATGTCTCCACAGGTTCGGTATCGAATCGTCATATTCACCACTTCTTCACCTTCTTTTAATTTAATAAATTCTGAATTCGCAAGGATAACTCCATCTCGCACCACACAATCACGCTGGTGAGAAAAATACAACATCGGTAAATCAATATTCTCAAGTTTTATATACTCCCAAACATCCATTTCTGTCCAATTAGATATTGGAAAAACTCTGAAATTTTCTCCGTAGTTCATGCGTCCATTGAATAGATTCCACAATTCTGGTCGTTGATTTTTAGGATCCCATTGTCCAAATTCATCTCTATGAGAGAAAAAACGCTCTTTGGCTCTCGCTTTTTCTTCATCTCTTCGTGCACCACCCATGGCTGCGTCTACCTTATAAGCCTCTAACGTATCTAATAGCGAGACAATCTGCAATGCATTACGAGAAGCATCTGCTCCTGTTTCTTCTTTTGCACGTCCCTTGTCAATTGCTTCTTGCACAGAGCCAATAATTAATTGTACTCCTAATTTATCTGTTAAGGCATCGCGAAAACTAATAGTCTCTGGAAAATTATGCCCTGTATCCACATGAACTAATGGAAATGGAATTTTAGCAGGATAAAATGCTTTTTTTGCTAAGTGTGTCAATAGTATAGAATCTTTACCTCCAGAAAATAAAAGTACTGGGTTTTCAAATTGTGCTGCAATTTCCCTAATGACAAATATAGCCTCTGATTCTAATTCTCTTAGATGATTGATTACATAATTTTTCATACTTTTTATTTTAATTTACTATTTAAAAATGTTAAAACTTCTTTTACGGAATCTTCGATGGATTGCCCATCTGTTATAATTTCAAAATCTGGATTTGTTGGTGCCTCGTAAGGAGCAGAAATTCCAGTCATATTTTTTATTTCTCCAGCGCGTGCTTTTTTATACAATCCCTTAACATCTCTGCGCTCACATTCTTCAAGGGATGTATTGACATATATTTCAATTAAATTATCAGCACCCACAATCTGTTTAACTTCTTCGCGATCTTTAATATATGGAGATACAAAAGCAGCAATTATCAACACACCGGCATCTAGCATCAAATTACTAATTTCAGCTATGCGTCGTATGTTTTCAGTTCGGTCTTCTGGAGCAAAGTTTAAATCCTTGTTAATACCTTTACGAATATTATCGCCATCTAAAATATAAGTTGATAATCCTTTTTTGTGCAAGGCAACTTCTATTAAGTTGGCTAAAGTAGACTTTCCAGAACCAGACAAGCCAGTAAACCAAAGCAGATAGACTTTATGCCCGTGCAGCTCCTCACGCTGATTTTTAGATGTTTTATAGTTGTGTTTGAACGTACGTAAACTCATTATTTGTTTTTTTTATTTCTTTCTTTACTAAGATTTTTCAAGCGTTTTCGCTTATTTCGCAGAGTTAACCCATAATTTATTTTATACCATAGCTTTTCATGCCCAAAGTAGAGTAACATCTTAGAAAAAACCTCTGTCCCTCCTATTTTCAATGCTGTTAATGGATTCCCTGTAATCAACCATCCTATTATAATTGTATCGAGTGTGCCAATGGCACGCCATGAAAAAGTTTTGAGAAGGTGTCGTTTGTTTGTATTGGTTATACTTGACTTAAACCAAAGTTGTTCATGAAAATAGTATAACACCATTTTAGAAAGCAACTCGAAACCTCCTATTTTTAAGCCTACGTATAAATCTCCTGATATAAACCAAGATAAAAACATAGTGTCTAGAGTGCCTATTAACCTCCAACTTATCGTCTTAGCTATATGTCTTTTACTAATT
>Ga0307488_10001742_pt1 | contig 18231 bp, 27 predicted proteins | sample SB02metaG_FD_202248 | JGI IMG/M metagenome (GOLD analysis project Ga0307488, IMG submission 202248) | Sea-ice brine microbial communities from Beaufort Sea near Barrow, Alaska, United States - SB 0.2 | ecosystem: Environmental > Aquatic > Marine > Coastal | place: USA: Alaska | collected... | reverse complement strand
GACAACAAACTGTGCCTTGAAGAATTCTCGGACAGCATGAAGGTGGGGCCGGAAGATGATGCTTCCCCACGTCTGAGGTTGCCTTTCAAGTCATGAATCGAGGGTTTGCAACGCGATGGATGACATGGCAAGCACTGGGACACTATGTGGTGAATGGGCGGGGAACGCCGGTACTCATGCGGTGGATGACCTGGGGAGCACCGGTACACTATGTGGCGGATCATGCGGTGAGCACCGGTACACTGGATGACGTATGACGTGGCTCCGCATGTTCTACCCCGGGGCCCTGCACCAAGTATCTGCTGGGGGAATCCATGAAGACGTATGAGATCCGCGCGCTGTTCCAGTTCTTCGACACCGACTGCAGCGGCACCATCAGCAAGGCGGGGCTCCACTATTTGGCCAGATGACTATATGGCCATGTCTCTATTTGGTCAGGTGTCCATATCGCCACATTGTAGGGGGGGCATGCCTGAGTGCTTGGTCAGGTGCAGGTTGAACCGATGACGCCCATGTTACAAGAAACTGGAAGGAAGCGCTTGAAACTAGCTCTAAAATATCATGAACTGCTTTTGAGTTTTGCTTACACATTCAACTTGTGCCGCTACAGCAAGGAGGAGTTCATCGCGGGGGTTCGGGGGCAGCTCAACGCGGGGCGCCTCGCCCTGGTGGACGCGGCTTTCAAGGCAGGGCCACGCATGCCACCTCAACTCCCAACCAATCCATCAAGCAACCATCCACGCAACCAACCAACCAACCAACCAACCAACCAACCAACCAACCAAACAACCAAACAACCAAATAACCAATCAACCAAACAACCCCAAACAAACAAACAACCAACCAACCAACCAACCACCCAAACAACCAAGTACCCAAACGAACAAACCGATTTGCGGGCGCGCACCCTGCTCGCCGATAATGGACCGGGACGGCAGCGGCATACTGGACCTGGACGACCTGATCGGGCGGTACAGCGGGTCCGAGCACCCGGACGTCATCGCCGGCCGCCGCACTGAAGCCGAAATTCTGCGGGAATTCCTGGACACGTTCGACGGGGGTGTCAAGGCAGGGGGGTCATTGAGAACGAGCACTCCACCGCCGCTGCATCGACGAATCAAGTGCGTGCGTCTATATGAGCATTCACCCTGAAGGCAAGTCATGCTTCGATGGCAGTTCGAGTGCTTGTCCTCAATGACCCTGCAGCCTCATTCACCCTGCAGGTAGATCATGCTCCGATCTCAGTCTGTGTGCTTGTTCTCAATGACCCTTTGGCGAGGACGGCAACGTGACCCAAGACGAGTTCCGCGCGTACTACACCAACATCAGCGCGTGCATCGACGACGACGACTACTTCGAGCTCATGATGCGCAACGCCTGGCACATCAGCGGCGGGGAGGCAGGGGGTGTATTGAGAACAGGCACTCGACCGACAATGAATCGACGAGCCTCCTCCGCGCGTCTTTATGAACGTTCACGCTGAAGATAAGTCGTGTTCCGAGCTCGGTTAGAATGCTTGATATCAATGGCCCTCGTCCGAGGGTTGGGCCGCCAACACCACGTGCAAGCGCGTGCTGGTGACGCACCGCGACGGGCGGCAATCCGTGGAGGAGATCAGTAACGACTTCGACATCGACGTCAAGGACCGCGAGACGGCGGGGCCTGACCGAATGTCAAAACCAAGCCTCAGCTTTCGAACCAGAGTTGGTTCATGATGGAGGTCGGTCTTCCACTTTGTGACCACACTCCAAACTCGACGAATACTGAGTTCGGACATGTAAGCCGACGTGACCAAAGTCTGAACTGTGGTGACGAAGTGGAAGGCCACCGTCTGGTACGGTACACGCCAATAATGATCTCCTTTATCTAATCGTGTGAGGCCCTGCGGGACGGTGATGAAGTGGCTGCGGGAAAACGGGCACGACCCCATCGCGGTGAGCCTCAACGGCGACACCAACCACCGCGCCCCCGCCAACGTGAAGCCCCCGCCCCCGCTCTCCTCCCACCAAAGCCCCACTCCGCGGAGCACACCGGCAGCGGCAGGGGTATTAAGAACAAGCACTATACCGACGTTGAAGCGACGACCTCCTCATCCACGCGTCTGTATGAGCATTCACTTTTGACGTAAGTCATGCTCCGACATCGGTCGAGGCTTTGTTCTCAATGACCCTCCTGCCAGAGCCCGCGCAGTGCACCGGTACAACAGCCGCAAACTGACCGGGGCCCCGCGGGCACTCCCAGTGAACGCGTCACTCCCAGCAAGGTCACCCCCAGCAAATTCCAGCCGGTGATCTTCTAATCAGCGTCACTTCCGCGTATGTACGGAGGCACCTGACGTTTGCACTGCCCCCCCTGCCCATTGTCTATTGACTTCCGATTTCTGACAGTCTGACTTCTGATGCTCGACGCCACCAGGAGAGGAAGTTGGATTGACTCGTCGAATAGTCGAAGCTCCCTGTTTACATCCCCCTCAACCATCCCTATTTTATATATCCCTGACACTTCAGAAGCCTGACATTGTTAGTTAGCGCGCGTATTGCATAGCAGCAGAGAGAGATTAGGCATTGTAAATAAAATCTCTCTCGTCTAATTATCAACCCCAGTTATATGTTAAACCCCGTTATATACTGAATCCCCTACATCCGCCCGCCGCCGTCGCCCTATTCCGCTCAACGAATCTCCGCGGACAGTCCGTACGCTTCCTCTGCCGGTGGCCTAAACTCGCCACCCAACCCCGCCGCCGCTGCCGTCTCTGCTGACAGTCCAAACTCTTCCGCAGCCGCCGGTGCCGCCGCCGCGGATTGGTTGTTCTCCTGCTCACCACCCGCCGACGTACCCGCCATCGACGACCAGAAGCCCCCGCCAAACCCGCCGGTGCGCGGCGCGGGCGTTGGGCGGTCGTCGTCGTCGATGCTCTCCACGCGCGCAGGGCGCGCCGCTGCCGCCGCGGCAATTGGAGCTGCCGCCGCTGTCTCTGCCGCCATACCGTACTCTTCCGATGGAGTATACCCTGCACCCGCACCTGCCGCCGCCGCTGCCGTAGTCTCCACCGACAGACCGTACGCTTCCGATGGCTCATACCCGCCTCCCGTCGTCGCCGCTGCCGCTGCAGTTGTTCTCGCCGACGGTCTGTACTCTTCCGATGGCACATACCCGGATGGCGCCGGCGCCGGCGCCGCACCCACCTTATCCCCCTCGGCGCGGGTGATGGCGTCCAGATTCCCGCGCTGCAGCGTGTTTGCCAGTAGCAGAGCGCGCGGCGCGATCTGAAGCGGCGGGTCGCGGCAATGGCAGGTCAGTCTCTCGGTGATGGCATGTACCATTTCGCGTTCATGGGATGTGCGAGTCCACATTAATGGGTGACGGGATGTGCCGGTTCAAGTTCGAATGACCATATGCATTTTAATGGCATTTGTTAAGTCCACATGTACATGATGTGCTGGTTCCTGTTGATAGGATGTGGCCGTTCACTTTTATGGGATGCCAGTCTCACGTTGCAGTGAAGTGCCGGTTCACATTGATGGGATACCAGGCTCACGTTAATGAGATGTGCCGTTCCACGTGGCGGACAGGATAAGATGTACAGTACCGACACATTCTATCAAAGTAGACGGGTTTATTACCTGGGGATTGATGCGGCCCTCCGCCCGCGCCTCAGCCAGCCGGGCCCGCGCCCGCTCCACCACCTCAGAGCAGGGATCGACATAGACTGAGACTCGACACGTCGCTTGGATGCACTCAAGGTGACATGGTTGATTCTTCGACGTAGCCTGCGTTTGGATAAAATACATGCACACGCCATGCTCTCACACACGTGAAGGCGCTCAGTCAATTAGTCAAGAGACGAGGGTTTATAATGTAGCGAGAAGTGAGGCAGGCGTGTTCGTAATCTGTAATGCCCCCCACCTCGCTGATGTTTTTCACCGGGGGCAGCCGCCGCCCGTCCGCCTGCCCCCCGTCGCCCCCACCGCCGCCGGTGTTGCTGGCGCGGAGCGACGCCGTCATCGCTGCAAACCCCTTGGCGTAGCGCCGCAAGCTGAATTCCTAAGCAAAACATGAAAACGGTTCATCATGTCCTACATTCAGTGCCTGAAATCAATCGCGTTTAACCCGGGGCCAAGCTGGGGTGAAGCTGGGGTGAAGCTGGGGTGAAGCTGGGGTGAAGCTGGGGTGAATCTGGGTCAAGCTGGGGTAAACCTGAGGTCAACCTGGGTTCAACCTGGGGTCAACCTGGAGTCAACCTGGGGTCAATCTGGGGTCAACCTGGGGTCAACCCATGGTCAACCTATGGTCAACCTGGGGTCAACCTGGGGCCAACCTGGGGTCAATCTTGGGTCAACCTTGGGTCAACCTTGGGTCAACCTGGGTTCAACCTGGGATCAACCATGGGTCAACCTGGCGTTAACCTAGGATCAACCTTGGGTCAACCTGGGGTCAACCTGGGGTCAACCTGGGGTCAACCTTGGGTCAGCCTGGGGTCAATCTGGGGTCAACCTGTGTTCAAAGTGGGTTCATTCTGGGGTCAATCTGCACCGCCCCCGCCTTGGACGCTCCCACGCTGAGCGCCCCCTTGCTCTGCGTCATCACGTGCGTCCGCACCTTGATCTCACCGCTGGAGTCCGCCACGAACCCCATGCGTGAGTTCACCTTGTTGTACAGGCACAACTTAAAATTCAAAGCAAAACTTGAAAACGGTTGATCAATATTTAGTTACAAGCGCAGAAACCGGTTGCTTTAAACACGGGTTTCAGCTAGCATCACCCGACCTTGTCATGCTTGACACTCGCCGGCGTTCCCACGTACGACAAATCTCCCAGCTCTGGCGTACCACCGACGAAGTGTGTCGCCACGCTGGAGTGGCGCAAGTTGAAGTTGAAGGCAAAACTTGAAAGCAGTTCATTATAATTTGGCTTCAAGCGCAGAAACCAAGCGCGGTCAACCCGGAGTCAACCTGAGGTCAACCTGCACTGCCCTACCACGCGATCGCGGATGGTGCCGCCCGCGCGCCACGTTTTGATGCGGTGCTCCGTGCTCCCCACCGGCACGCCCCCGAGCTGTAGGTGCCCGTATCCCTTTCGCCAGGGCCTTGCAATCGCTCGCTTTCCCGCTCAATGCCAGCCTATTCGTCGCTGAAACTATATTTATCCTCTCCATTTAATGCCCCGACGATGCGTAAGCAACTGTGTGAAGTGTATAAAGTGTATTAAGTGTATAAAGTGTATAAAGTGTATAAAGTGTATAACGTGTATAAAGTGTATAAAGTGGTAGCGAGTGTATAAAGTGTAGACCCTGCCTCACAGCGGTAGCGGTCCCACGAATCGTAGCTCGACACCTGAAAGTACACCGACGGGTACTGCGCCGGCGCCTTGGGCCTGACAGATAATCCCTGGCACGTCATCATCCATATCACATACCCTCCTTTCTACAGTTATCATGCCTGCCACGTCATCCTCCTTATTGTAGACCCTCGTTGCTAAATTTAAATTGAATCACAAAACGTGGCGAGAATCATTTATCAGGCCCTACCGGCGCTGGCTCCTCCTGCGCGATGAGCTCCAGCTCGAAGGGCATGGCCCAGTGCGCCACGTGGTAAGGCCTGATAGATAATGGCTTCCACCTCATCCTCCTCATTGTGTGCCATCGCTTTGTTGAGTCGAATGAAATGACATGACGTGGCGAGCATTATCTATCAGGCCCAACCACTTGGCGGTCGGAGGAGAAGGCCCCGTCACCCTCCCCGTCCCCCGTGGCTGGGTACAACGTTGTGCGCGACACCTGCGTCACGCCCGCCGCGTCCCCGCCCTCACCCGCTGCCGTAGCGTAGGGCCCGACATAATTTGCTCGACATGTCATAGGAACTCAAATGGGCCTGGCAGATGATGCTCGCCACATCATTCCCCACCTCATAGGATTCCAGTTTTCTCCACAAGGCCGGGTGAACAAATCTGACCGCGTCACAGGATGCCAGTTAAGCCGAGACACGTGCGTATCGATGATGACATATCATATAGGATATGGAAGCCGACATCTACCAGGCCCTACCGTGGCGCACAGCTTCCATACCAGCGGGTCGGCGTCAAGGACCCACTCGCAGTACAGGTTGTCGTGCTCGAACCCGCGCCCGGCCACGATCTCCCCCAGGATCACCCGTCCGGAGGGTCATTCAGAACAAGCATGGTCTAATAACTCAAGGAACGCGTCGACTCGCCATGAACTTATCACGTGCCAACACTCTTGCAGGATGGTCATCCAGAACAAGCACTCGACTGATGTTGAAATTCCTGCCCCTCCTCCGCGCGTCTGTATTCGCATTGACCCTGAAGGTCACCGGTGCGTCATGCGGGCACGTCCAAATTCGATTCGATTGCTTGTTTTCAATGACCGGTTCGTCATGCGGGCACGTCCGATGTCGGGTCGAGTGCTTGTGATCAATGACCCTCCTGCCAGGCGCATTGCGGTCTTGCTCGGGCCCGGCGCCGGCGCGAAGGAGCCCGCCATGCCGTGCCGCCGCAGCAGCTGCGCACGGCGGACAGGGCCGGAGGGACATGACGCTAAACACGTCATACATAGGGCAAGTTACGCGAAGAAACGAGGGTCTGCATGTGGTGGATGACGCGGTGAGCAACGGCTTACTATGTGGTGGATGACGTGGCGAGCACAGGTACACTATTTGATATAGCACGTGGCGACATATGGTGGATAAAACGGCGAGCACCGGTAGACTATATCGTGGATGCATTGCATGGCTCGTCCGGCCCCACCGGCGCAGCACAGCGGTGGGCGTGATGGCCGCGTCGCGCTTCTCCAGCGGCGTCACCGCGCGCTCCGATGTGTAGCGCCGCAAGTTGACATGTTTACTCACGTTCATCGAAACCCAAGGCGATTCACATGGAGAGCATCAACCTACCCCCTCCGCCGTTTCAAGCGGACATTTCCTAAAGTCTGTGAGGGCTTAAGGCCGTATTTGAAAGCAAAACTTGAAAGTAGTCGATCATATTTTAGTTTCAAGCACTGGAACCAACGCGGCTACCTGGTGCAACCTACACCGCCGTACCGAGGCGTTGCGCACGCTGTACTCGAAGACGCTGCCGTCGCGGCGCTCGATGCGGTAGGTCTCGCCGTCACCCTCGGGGTTGAAGTCCGGGCACAGCGCGATGGACCCGTCCGGGTATGCCTCGATAACCATCAGCACCTGCTCGCGCTCCGCGTCGTGCCCGCCAGGGGGCAGGGCCGTGACAGCCAGAACCTTTCCCGGCTTAACTTGAGCAAAGCATGCTTGAGAAAAGTCAGAAGGACAACGCACATCGTATCAGTGTGAAACGGGAGAAACGGCCAGCATGGAAAGGTTCCAGCATGGGACAGTTCTGCCTGTAAAGCCCCGAATCGGCGAGTGTGAAGTGGTATGACAGGAGCAAACAATGATGTTGAGCTAGAAGGAGTGGTGGGTATGGCGGCCCTGCCGGGTCCCTGGAAGACGGCGTGGTCGGGCGGCAACTGCAGCGCGCCGCAGTCGGCCACGATGGCGAAGGTGGAGGGCGCCGCGCCGCCGCGCCGCCGCCGCCCGCGCGCCAGGTCCGTGCGCATCCGCGTCGCCATGGGTCAGGGCCGGACGCAGCATCGTTTTGTATCTCAGCTTGGGCATCTTCGAGGTGCCAAGTTGGGATAGTAGCCAGAGGTTTCCAGGGACGAACCACACTATGATGAGGAGGTCAATGTGCACGGGCACACTATGAGGAGGAGGCGGTCGGTGTGCACGGGTGTAGCATGCTGAGGAGGAGGTCATCAATATGTACGGATACTGTATGATAAGGAGGAGTTCGATGTGCACGGGTACGGTATAAGATGCACGGGTACAGTATAAGGAGGATGAGCTCAACGCATACGGGTACAGTATTCTGAGGAAGCCAAAGTGTACGGGTGCACTGTGAGGCGGATGAGAATATGGCGGAGGAGGTCAACGTGTACACGTTGTGTACACACATAAGCTGCGAAGTTGGTTGCTAGCGGGCCCTGCCGAGGGCCCCGTGGCGGTTTCTGCCGCCGCGCGCGCCTGCGGGGTGCCGAACACCGCCTTGAAGTAGCGGCACAAGTTGAAATTGGAAGCAAAGTCTGAAAGCGGTTCATCGTAATTTAAAAGCAGGCGCTGAGACAAGCACCAGCAACCCTGGGTCAAGCTGGGGTCAAGCTGGAGTCAAGCTGGGATCAACCTGGAGTTACCCTGGGGTCATCCTGGCGTCATCCTGGGGTCAATCTGGGGTCAAGCGTCACCGGCCGCGCCTTGAAGAGGCCGTTGAAGGGCTCAGACTTGGAGGTGGTGACGTGGCGCCCGGCGCTTAGGGACTCATGATTAGTGCTCGCCATGTCATCATACGCATTTTGAACCCTCGTTTCTTCAGTTGCATGGCATCCTATGACGTGGCAAGCACTATGCATCAGTCCCTTGAACCCTCGTCTCTGGAGTTAAATGGCAGCCTATGACGTGGCGATCTCTATCGATCAGACCCTACCGGCGTCCCGCGCGTCCGCGAACGAGTCCGCGTCGCAGTACGTGTAGATCGTCTCGCCCGCCAGCTGCCCGTCGAGCAGGGTCCGGCGCGTCAGCCTGGATGCCATTCACACAAGACTGGATGCAGGATCAGGCTGGATGCAGGCACGTCACGGGATGCCATTCAACTCAACAAGCGCAGACGGGGGCCAGGGCGAAAGCCTGGTGCCTCATTATACACGCGGAAGCGTCTCTCTTTCTCAGTCAGTTGACTAAGTTTCCAAACGTGGTAGATGGGATGACGCGGCGAGCAGAATGACAAGTCATGATCCGATATCGATATGGGAGATCGAGTTGGGAGATCGGACATCCTGGAAATCGATATGGGATATGGGCTGATGATATGGGAGATGACAGTATCGATATGGTCATCTTCCATATCGATATGGGATATCTTGTCACTCTGGCGGCGAGCAGTCGAGTCCCTGCCATCGTTGATCATGGTGATGTACTTACGGTCAAGCTCCGTCTCCGGCTGCTCGCGTCTCCGCGCCTCCGCTTCGGTGGCGCTGAATATCTTCTCCTGCCACGCCACGACGCGCTCAACGTGCAGCGGGGGGTCGCCCTGGTACAAGAGAGCACCCCCCAACATGAGTGTTCGGTCAGGTTTTCACCTTGCCACATCTTGTTGAGTCAGGTGACCACACAGTCTCGTCCCTTTTGGTAGATGCATGGGGGATTCACAGTCATAGTTAGAGAACGTGCAACATATTGGCGATACGTTGTTCGGTCAGGTGTCCACATTGGCATAGCCTCTGTTTGGTAAACGACTCAAAGTCATCGGTGTATCGTGACACAAAGTGAACACGTGCCTGATGCAAGCGCGCCTGGTTTTCGAACATGGAGGACAACGCCGCGGCACCCCCCGCGCCCTCCATCACGGGCCCGGCGCTGCCTTCGTACTGCGATTCCTCCACGCAGGGTCATCGTAGACATTGCTAGGAACGCGTTATAGGCAGCCATATACCTCAACGGACGAGGGTTGGAAATGCGAGTCACGATGCCAGGCCCTGACAGACATTGCCCAACACGTTGTAGAATATTGCTCACCAAGCCGTCACCAAGCCATTTAAGTCAGTAAATGAGGGGTAACATTTCGGGTCGATGACGCGGTGGGCAATATATGCGTGACCCAACCTGCACGGCTTCCATGACGGGCCCACCCCCGCGGGCGGCGCCGTAGGGGTCATATGTGGACGGCTGCGGCGACTGCGACTGTTGCGCCGTCGCCGCGCCGCCGTACAGCGTGGACGGGTCATAGCCCCCGACGGGCTGGCCCTGCCCATAGTGCCTGGCATCCGTTGTATCACACGTCAGAGGATACTCGCAGCATACACGAGCATTCAAATGCGTTGGACGACATGGCGAGCAGTGGCGAGCAATACATGTCAGGCACTTGAAGGCGCAACATCATTTCGAGCAAGATGGAGAACGCCCTCGAGGCGATAGGCGTGGGCGTGGGCGCGGGTGTGAGCATGTATGTGGACGCCCTGCCTGTCCAGGTGCCTGCTGCTGGTTGAAGTGCTGCTGCTGCTGCTGCTGCTGCTGCTGTTGTCCCTGCTGTTGTTGTCCGTGTGGTTGTAGGGAAAAGGTGGGCGCGTGCGCCGGCACGGCACCGGCGCCCGGCGCCGGCGCGGCGCCGGTCGCTGAGGGACCGAGCGAAGTGGCGGCAGCGGCGGCGGCCTGCTGCGCGCCCTGCTGGTTGTACCCGCCCCCACCCGCGCCCGCGCCCCCGGCCCCAGCCCCATCCCCGCCCGCGCCTCCGCCACCGCCGCGCCAGAAGCTGGAGTTTCCGGCGCCTCCAGGCGCGCGCATGCCCGCGAGGCGCTCCTCCACGGCATTGTCAGCGCGCGGCGCGCTGATGCGCGTGAGCGTCACCCGCACGCGCAGGTTCTGGAGCGCGTCGGGGGAGCGGTACACCACGCAGCCCTCCGTCGCCGCCATCCTGCGAGTCCTGTCGCGCGCGGAGGGATGAGGCGGAGGCGGAGCGGCTGCGATGCGGGCAAGGAAGGATTGAGAGGGAGCCGTGAGGTGGAGGAGTGAAGAAGATGTGGAGAGATGCGGAGGAGTGTGGCGGACGAGTGAGGCGGAGGTGGAGTGGGGCGAAGGAGTGTGGTTACAGAGTGAGGCGGAGGCGGAGGAGGCGGAGGCGGAGGGAGGCGGAGGTGGAGGAGCGAGCCAGCAGAGCGGCTGCGTTGCAGGCGAGGAAGGATTGAGGGGGAGCGCAGGCGTGAGACTGAGGCGTGAGGTGGAGGCGTGAGGAGGCGCTCAAGGAAGGAGTGAAGCAGAGGCAGAGCTCGAGTGACCTCGGGCGAGAACGGAGTCTGGCTCAGGAGTGTTACCTGGTACTTCCTAAGCCGCCGATGCGCGATGCTACGCGCGCTCAACTCTCAACGGCAACGGCAACGGAAAGGCACCCGTTACCGTCCTGTATGTCAGCTCAATTTGCTAAATGTTTTGTTCCCGTCTACAACGGTTCTCGCGGGGGAAGGTACTCCCGCCCGAGAACGCGCTCGCCGATATACCTCACGGAGACGACGCAGTCTCCGCCGTTTCTGCTGAGGGAGTGGCACGTACACAGGGCGGCGCACTCTCTTTTGGCGCGGCTTGCCGCTCGCCGGCCGAAAGATTTCAATTTTAAACCGAACAACGACAAAAAAACGGAAAGGGCAGAAAATTGGTTAGGGATCCCTTATTACGGCAGTGTGGCCTGTGCGTGGCTCGTCGCGCGTCGGCACGAACCCACGACAGCTGCCGCGCTGTTTACTGTATCTTTCGCCGCCACGTGCCCCGACCTCCCCCCCAGCGTGGACACACCTCCCCCAAGGTGCGTGCCCGGCTAGTCCGAATGTACCTACACTCCCCGCACATCACCGACCGAACCAGGGAACCCTTGTAGGCACCCTGTATTTGTCATCGGGACTGCAGGACCTGGTCAGCGCGCGCCCTGCGGGCGACGCCCGGCCTCACGTGGCGGCCCTGGCACGGGCTTCGCTGGCTCCACGCAGAGTGCTCGATGTAGCTGACATTCGTAGTGACCTCCCCCCATCGCACGCAAGCCGCACTCGCAGCCTCGCAGGTTGATCGCACCTTGGAGGTAGTTGTTGGACCGTCCAAGGGACTATTGCCGCTCGCTGCGACGCCCGACGCGCAGCCGAGCTCTTCGCAACAGCTTCAGCAGCGCATCCAAAAACCCTTCGAAGATGTCAACTTCGGCAGGCTGCATCAGAGATGACGTTGTCCTCACGCGGGGGGACGTCATCGAGCTGGTGGGGTCATGGGGAGGCGAGATGGTGCAGTCCTTGAGAAGCGAGATGCTTCAACTTCGCGGGAGAGTGCACGAACTCGAAACGCGGCAGCCCGCACCAGGACTTCCGGTTGGTAGGGTCAGATGGATAATGCTCGCCACATCATAGGATACTATTCAACTCACGAAACGAGCGTTCAACATGTGATTGATGACGTGGCACGCACTATCCATCAGTCCCTAGCAGATGGAGCTCCGGGTCCGGTGGGGGTTGGGGGTTGGGAGGAGCGGGTGTGGGAGTGGGAGCGGGAGCGGGAGGCGCGGGGTCCAGATGCGGGTGTGACGTTGACACCGGTAGATGCTCGGAATGCGGAGAGGGCGAGGCTTATTCTAGGGGCAGAGAAAGCGGCGGTGGCGGTGGTGGCACCGGAGGAGATGGAGGAGCGGCTGAGGGCGGCAGTGGCAGGGGCTTACACTCGTCCACTTTTCAGCTCAACGTCAGCACTTTGAGTGGGATACGTTGGGTAGGGGTCAGTAGATAGATGGGTCACCACCCGTCACAAACTGGACACTTCACGGCTCACTGACCCAGACGGCTGAGGTTGAGCTGAGAAGTGGGCGAGTGTAAGCCCCTGGGCAGTGGCGCGCGCGACGAAGGCGGAGGAGGCGGAGCAGCGGGCACTGGCGCGCGCGGTGTTGGCGGAGGCGCGCGCGGACGCGGCGGAGGCGCTGCTGGGGCTGGCCGTGGCGGATGCGACGGCGGCGAGGGCGGCGGCGGGGGCAGCGGCGGCGGCGGAGACTGGCGGTGACGAGGTCGGACGCAAGCGACCGAGAGGCCCTCGAGACGAGAACGGCGCATATACCGGCACTGAATGTTCCGCGTCGGATGTAGCGGCGCTTCAGGTGTGGCGTGCGGTTTGCCCTGAGCTGCGCACGCTGTGGGACGAGGCAGGGGCTTACACTCGTCCACTTTTCAGCTCAACCTGAGCCGTTTCTGACACAAAGAACACCCTAGACAACCCCTACTGCCCCCTAAACACCCCCTGAACAAGGTTGAGCCGAAAAGTGGACGAGTATGAGCCCATTGGACGAGGGCGAGCCTATATCGGAGTGGGAGGGGGTCACATTCGGCGAGGAGGGCGGCGCGGACGCGTGGCGGGTGGTGGCGATTGATCTTCAGGACAGAATGTTGACGGGCGAAGTGCCGTGGGGATTGGGGGAGCTCACCGCGCTGAAGTCGTTGGACCTTCTTTCGAACCGGCTGACGAGCGTGTCGGAGGTGCTGGTGGGTCTCACTGCGTTGACGGAGCTTAACCTCAGCGATAATGAACTGACGTTCGTGCCGGCGGCGTTCGGGAGGCTCACCGCGTTGTTCAAGTTGGACCTTAGCAGGAACCATCTGTGGAGCGTGCCTGCGAAGCTCGGCAGGCTCACCGCGCTAACAACCTTAAACCTCGGCGCGAACCGGCTGACAAGCGTGCCGGCAGAGCTGGGGGGTCTCACCGCGCTGACGACGTTGATCCTCCGTGAGAACCAGTTGTCGAGCGTGCCGCCGGAGTTCGGGGGTCTCACCGCTCTGAGGGTGTTGGCGCTGAACGACAACCCGAGTTTGGGAAAGTTGCCAGCCGAGGTAGAATCACTGCGGAAGGAGAACGGCGGCATTTGTCACATCGGCACATAAGTGCGTAGGCGTATAGCAGGATCTCATAATATAGCATCATGTCACGATGACCTCAAAAGGGCACGAGTTTGGAATTTGATGTGCAAGTAGTCGGTCCTCGAGCACAGCGGTTACGCGCGCCCGCCCCTCTTCTGCGCATGCGCGTACACCCATTACCGGAATTCAGTCGGTTTCTATGCCTCCTCATGCACGCGGAAGTGTATCTCTCTTTCACGGGTCCTAGGGCGAAAGCCTGGTGCCTCCTTGTACACGCGGAAGCATCTCGCTCCCTCACAGGGGCCAGGGCGTATGCCGGATGCCTTCATATGCACGCGGAAGCGTCTCTCATTCTCTCTCATGCCACGTGCACTACGTGCAGCTGAGCGCCAGGCGCGATGACGCCCAGATGTAGCGGCGCAGGTTGAATTGAAACCAAAGTTGGAAAGCGGTCCATCACATCTTAGTTTCAAGAGCATAAATCCAGGCGCTTTCAACACGGGTTTGGTTCCATTGGGTCAACCTGCACCGCTGTACCCAGGATGAGCTCCACCGTCCCCGCGTACTGCACGGGGGCGTCGCGCCGCTCCACCAGCACTGCGGCGGAGATGTCCGACCACCCAACCCCCTCGGGCCCCTGTCCCTGCTCCTGCTCCCCCCCTGCGCCCTGCCTATCCCCCCCACCGCCCAGTCCGTTCGACCCGACCGCCGCCACCAGCGCCGCGTGCAGCGGGCTCATCGTGGGGTTATACGCCGCGCTCTCCACAGAGCGGCCGGAGAATATCCGCCCCGTACTGGTCAAGAGCGCCAGACCCGCCGGTGCGTAGCGGCGCAAGTTTTTAAAATTAAGCAACGTTTGAAAGCGGTTCATCATATTTCAGTTTCAACACGATTAGTTCCAGGCGCTTTCAACTTGGGGTTGATAGGGGCGACCTGAACCTCCCCGCCGGAGACTGGCTGTAGGGTGCGTACGCGAGGTTGACCTCCCTCACCGCCGCTGACAGCATCGCGCCCAGCGCACCGGTGCCAGTGCCGTCGTTGGCGAGGGCGGGGTCGTCGCGCGCCTGAAGGAGGGCTTCAACGTCGGGCGGAAGCGCCACCTTGTTGTCGCGCGGCTCGAGCATGAGCGGCGCCGCGGCGTCGTGCGTCAGGTCCAACGGGCCGAACGCCAGGGGCTTACACTGGTTTACTTTGCAGCTCAATGTAAGCCCTCTCTGTAGGATAGGGGGTACACGTAGAGGTTCATCGGGGGTGTTTAGGAGGTCTCAGGGGGTGTTAGGAGGTGTAAGGGGGTGTCTAAGGTGTATTTTGTGTCAGAAACGGCTCAGGTTGAGCTGGAAAGTGGACGAGTGTAAGCCCCTGCCGAACGCGTGCGGCAGCAGGTCCGACAATGAAAGGTCCAAGTGCCCGCCGCGCCCGCCCATGGCGGGGGTGCGTTCGTCGGGGATGATGACGCGCATGGCGGCGGCCCCGCGCAGCTCGTTGAGGAACTGGCGGCAGTGTCCGCACGGCGCGGCGGTTGCTGATATGGCGGCGAGCGCCGCCTCGCCCGCGCGCAGCGCCGTCACTACTGCGAACTGCTCGGCGTGAACGGACGCGTTGAGCGGCAGGCCCGGGAGCTCCACGTTCACGCCCAGATATACGGCGCCCGAGGCGCCCAGCGCAGCGGCTCCCACGTGGAATCGCGACGTGGGCGCGCGCGCGTACGATCGAACGGCGCGCCCGAACTCTGGCAGCATCGTTTGCACCGTCACCCCGCGCTCGCGCGTCAGCTCCGCGATCTCCCATGTGCTGATCACGAAGTTGTGCTGCTCGGCCGCGCGCGTCACGACCGCCGCGACGAGCGCGCATGGCTCAGATGGCGGGGTCCCGGGCGTCGCCGCGTCGGGCGGCGGCACGTCGGGCGCCACCGCGCCCGCGCACGCGATCACTCGTTCCCGCTTCACCTCAACTTGACGTCCTGCAGCACCACTCCCTCGTTCCCGCCCCCGGCTCCCGCCCCCGCTCCCGCCCCCGCCCCCGCTCCGAGCGCGTGCGGCGCCGCTCGAGGCCGCTGCCGAGGCCGCCACACGTCGCTCGCTACTGGGGACGGGGCCGAGGGGGCCGAGGGGGCTGCCGATGCCAGGGCTACCAGCACCGCGCGCCGACCCGCGCACGTGCCGCACGCGCCTGCTAGTAGGCACCAAGGGCGCCGCGCCGCGGGTGAGCGGCGTTGCTAAAGAACACGGCGCCATCTCGCTCAGCGTTCGACGACGACACGCGCGCAGAGTTCCACTAGCACGAGCGTATGCGTCACGAACCTGGCGTCGGCTGTAGTGAGCGTCGTCGGCGGATGATGGTGAAGGTTAGTCTCACCGAACGACGAACGGAGACGGCACCCTTCAACGGCGGTCCAGGCCGCGGTGCCAGTTCCCAACGCGCACGTCAATATGTCGACAGTGTCCCAAGTGATACCGCGTTTGCTCGCGAGTTTCAGCCTCGGCTTGGCGACGATTGAGGGGGCATCCCTGGCGCAGGGCTGCTATGGCACACCCGTGGACGCGGCCGCTGAGGCGGCGGCTGAAGCAGGCACCCCCGCTGCGATCGTTGACTCGTCCGAGAAGGAAATCCCTGGGAAGCTCTGGGGAGCGCGGCGGCGACGTACCAGCGCTCCCAAGTGCGTCGAATGCACCCCCGCGCCGTTCGTGCTGCGTGCTGTGGCATGGGGGTTACTGATACCGAGCACTCGACCGCCGTTGAAACGGCGAACAGTGTCGCGCGTCTGCATCAGATGGTTCTCGAGGACGTGCACTCGACCGACGTTGAACCGACCAACAGAATCCAATCCGACGACTGCATGGGCACTCACGCTGAAGGTAACTCACGCTCCGATATCGGTGGAGTGCTTGTTCCCAATGACCCTGCACGGTGGAGTCGCTGTACCTGAAGGGGCGCGCGGATTACGCGGCTCTGGCGCCCAACGTCAAGTTCGAAGACCCAGCGGTGAGGGGCATTTGTGATAATCTTAACTCGTTTCGTGAAGCTGCCGCTGCCGCTTGTCGAGTACCAAGCAAGTCCCCCCCCTCGTCTGCTCAGCACACGAGTTCACACAGCACGTATTGTTGTTCGCGCGGGTGGCCAACTCGCTCCCCAGCCCGTGTCAACTCGCTCCCTACCACCCCTTGTCAACCCATTTGTGAAACTTGTACAGAAATCGTGTAGCCTTCCGCTTGCCTGGAACCAAGCAGTAAGCCCCCATCCTCCAGGTCCACTCACAGCAGCTTGCGTTTCTTCACATCGCCCCAGCCCCCGCGGTCGCCGCCGTCTCTTCTGCACCACGCCCCTCGACGCTGCGACTTGTTCGCCGCGGGTTGCGCCGCCTCGCGAATCTTGACAAATGTTCGGGTGTCAACTCGCTCCCTACCCGGCGGCGCTGTGCGAAGGCATTGCGGAGGTGCGCGAGGCAGGGGCTTACTCTCGTTCCCATTTCCGCTCAACTTGAGCTTACTTTGCCCCTTTTCGCTCAACTTAAGCTCATTTCGTCTCCCGCATGACCCATGTTGACCCGGGGATGAGTCCCGAAGGTCCTCGAGTTGAGCTCTGACGTGAGCGATGTGTCCCGAAGGTCCTCAAGTTGAGCTCAGAAGTGAGGGAGTGTAAGCCCCTGGCGCGAGGCGTTCCGCGCCGTGCAGGCCTTCCGCCCCACCCCGGCGGTAGTGCCTGACACATAATGCTTGCCAATTCATCCACCTTACATCATGAGTTAAATTGCATCCTATTACATGGCGAGCAATGCCATGTCATTCACCACACTTCAAACCCTTACATCATGAGTTAAACTGCATCCTATGACGCGGCAAACAATGCCACGTCATCCACCACCCTTCCAAATCAACGTTTCACGAGTTGAAGTAATGAACTGCATCCTCTGACGTTGCGGGCAACATCTGTCAGGCTCCACCCTAAGGCACCGTCTGAGATAGAGCAGATCGGGCCCAACACATTCGTCGTCAAGACCCGCTTCAGGTACATGATACCGGGGCTGGGCTCGGAAGCAGGGGCTTTCACTCCTCCACTTCACAGCTTGACCTGAGCCGCCTTTGTCACTGAAACCACGCAATACACCCAACGTACCTCACAAAAATTGCTCACGTGAAGCAGACCAGTTGACGAGTGCAATCGTCCGTTTTCAGCTCACCCTGCGCCCTCTTCGTGGCCGAATCCACGCAATACACCCAAGGTATCTCACAAAAATTGCCTAAACCCTGAACCCTAAACCCTAAATTCTAAACCCTGAACCCTAAACCCTTAACATGACCATCGGACGAGTGGAAGCCCCTGGCCGGAGGGTCTAGTGGTGCCCAGCGAGGTTGGGTGGTGCAGGTTACCCCTGTCAGACCCACGTCGAAAGCGCCTGGAACTGAGCGCTTGAAACTGAATTATGGATACACTGGTTTCAAGTCTTTCTTTCAATTGCAACGTGCGCCGCTGAAGCGAGGTTATCGTCATGACGACATCGGCGGAAAAGGCGAAGGCGGCGGCGGAGGAGGCGGTGGACGCGGCGGACGCGGCTACGGGGAAGTGGGCGGGGTCAGCCGCAGGGGTGTGGGAGGTGGAATGGCAGGATGGCACAGAGACTAGCGCGGTAGGGCCTGGTAGATGTTGCCCGTCACGGCACCGACCCCCGACGCGCATTTTGTACCCTCGCTGCTTGAGACAAATGGCATCCTATCACGTGGATAGGTTCGAGCTAGGGCTGGTAAAGTGACCCCAGAATTTACCAGTCAAGAGGGGTATATTTTG
>Ga0307488_10001740_pt1 | contig 18253 bp, 11 predicted proteins | sample SB02metaG_FD_202248 | JGI IMG/M metagenome (GOLD analysis project Ga0307488, IMG submission 202248) | Sea-ice brine microbial communities from Beaufort Sea near Barrow, Alaska, United States - SB 0.2 | ecosystem: Environmental > Aquatic > Marine > Coastal | place: USA: Alaska | collected... | reverse complement strand
TTGGAGAGATGTTTCATTGAGTAAGCTTTATATTTAAAAAACAATTGTGAAAAGCATACTTTAATCAGGAAGAAAATTCACTAAGAGAAAATTTAAGTATCATAATCTGGCGTAATAAATCCGATGGATATGGGATAAAAGATAGCTGCTAATATACCGTGGGTTTAGGAACTCTCTGAGCCCGTAACCAACTCTATGTCACTTTTTCAATAGACTTGGTTCTATGTTACTCCAGTTTTTCAAAAAGCAGTATAGACTGGTTCATTATGCTCACATTATTCAATTAATAGGGGAAAGTTACAGAAGAAAAACAGCCATGAAAGAAGGCAAATAAAACGGTGGCAACCGGTCAAGGGGCTTGACGCGCTATAGTCGGCGTCCGTTCAGTCTGAATTTTTTCCAATACTCTTGAACGCTTTTTTTCAGACAGTTAGATGAAAATGCTTAATTGGTAGACTGTTAATATCTTTTGAGTACATAGGGGGATTGCTTTTAGCTTACAGTTGTCCACCGAAACTGGAGTTGGAAAATTGACTAGCCGACCTCGGCAATTGTAAAATTTAGGGTCAGTGACTTTTCGTCCAAAAGCCTGAACTTTTTGGTATATTTGGTCTAAAACGTCGTCTACCCTTTCAGTATCATACTTTTGTCATTATAAACTTGTCGCAATTGTAGGGAATGGTATTTCGTGAGAACGTTTATAATGATATGAGAATGACAGCGCAGGCATTACTTGGCTTTCAGGGGAGCATAAGAATGGTGCTACAAATCTTTATACTGAAATAAGAATAAACCCCATATCCATAATAATTAATAGCAGGTCGTTATAGATTAGAATAGCGTTTAGGAAAACTGTCAGACGTCTAAAATAAGCCATCAATTCTATCATTCGCTTTAATAGTTAGGACCAATGTATTTATTTCAATTACCGTAAAGACGTCTATATATCGTCTTAACATTTATATTCACAAGAAACAGTTGATCATTTCTTTTTAACTTGGGAAATTAGCAAACTATGGGAACTTTATATTTTTTATATACTTAGATTGAATTCGCATTGTTGTTCTGATCAAAATTGTCTATTTAGCTGGGAATTTTGCAATTTTTTATTTTATCCCTTCGATTTGTATATTCAATCATATCCAGTGAAATTAGGAGTTTCTGCAACCTAGAGAATGAATACGCTCCGATTTTCCACCAGCATTGAACTGTGATGTCTGTGGTAATTGAAATGTGATTTGGTCTTATCCCTAGGTTATAGAATTTTAGAAATCGATGAGACTTGTGTCAGTTTCGAATGAAGTTTGTGTTGGTTAAATAAAGTTTGTGAAAAGGGCCGAAAGGCCCTTTTTATATTCGTAATAAATGCAATATAATCATTTGAGCGAACAATCGTACACTGATGACATCGTTTATTAAAGATTGGGAACCCCAATCTTTAATTCCTATTGAATACTAGAATTTGGCTTGTACAAACAACTGGTTTCGAATAATGACATTAGAAATTAATTTTAACAGGGTAGCCTAAGGCTCGTAGTGATTTGTTGGTTCTGCCATTCCTAGGTGGAGATGTTTCTGGCTGTGCCCAGCCTACAACTTCAGCTATTGAATTTATGCCGTAGTGGGGAATACAAAGCTCATCAGTTTTGCTGGCAGAGTAGATCCTCTCCCATATGTTTTCAGGTTTTCCTGTGTACAGAATATCAGATAAAATTTGGCGTATATCTTGGCCTTTCTTGTTGCGTTGGTTCATTAGCCAAATAGCGAACAAGGGCAATCTCTCCTCACGAGATAACGTTCGTATATCTGGCCTTCCTAGAGTTGTGGTGCTCATTTTTATGACATGATCCTTTGTTGCATGAGTACACCGACACACCTGCTCTATTTCATCTATTGATAGGTTTAATATCTTATCCTTTGCAAGAAGCTCTCTTATTTTTGGGGCACTATATTTAAATGTATCGTCTTCATTAGATGGTGCTTCAGTTTTTCCTTGCCACCACCTAAGCGCATTCACCAATGCCGAGTTAGGATTTTTCTCATGTTTTGAATAGAATTCTTCAAATGGATAAGTATTATTTTTTTGCTTCACTTCATTGTAGTAATAAGCATGCAGAAATTGATCAACTTGCCAATACGCGGGGGTGTCTGATGCAATCCAGTTAGGACGAAAGTCATTTATCTGAGATGCAATGTTATCAATTGTAGCAATAGTGGATTGCCATTCTTTTCTAAAGCTCTCTTTTTTCTTATCGATCACAGTTCCTTTTGTGTAATCGCTCACACCGTTAAAAACTGGCACTTTCCTATTTTTTCTTGCTTGGTTTTCAATCTCATCAATGCCAGACTTTTTTCTCAGCTCTAATAACTCTTTCTGTTCATCGATAATATCTTGAGACAGTGAAAATGACTCTGATAAATCTTTTAGTTCATCAAAAAACATTTCGAGCTGCGGCACAAGGTTATTAGCAATTAGTTCTTCGTCGGTAAAAAACATCCCTGTTTCAATGTTTGTCCACCAAGCTCTGTTTGTTAAATTGGCTGAACCAATATAAGCGCCGTAGCCTTGCCACCAAATAATTTTGGCATGCAACACATCGGGAATAAGTTGGCAAAATATGTTGTTTCCAATATTTTTTAAAAGTTCAGAAAGCAGCCTTGGTTGCACTGGAACCGTATGGTCATAGCGCATCCAAATGTCTAATCGAAACTTATTATCAAGGCAGTTTTTCAGCAACGTATCAGTATCATTTCCATAAGCGATAGCAGCTAAAACGCCATCCACTTCGTCTCCAACCTTTGGTAAGTAAGAGGTCAAAAATTGTTTGTTTATTCCACTGGCGATTAATTTCATGTATTACCTTTTTTACTATCGCTCAAACACTCCTGCAATGACTTGTTCAGGGGCTTTTTTTATTTTTTTGAATGCATGCTTCGGCTACTAATGAAAACTCAGCTGCATAGGTTTTTTATTTTTTAAATGACCAATTGACAGTGCTTTCGTGATCCATATATATCAACCTTCTAATTTATATAGCTATTTCTTTTGCAGGCTTATAGTTCCGGCTGTCTGCATATTTCTTTGCCAACCTCGGTTTGTCCAATACTTTCCTACTAACTTGATGTCATTATCTTCAAACCTGACATGTAATCGAGCCGCTCCATCGAATTTTGAGTCATCTGTTTCTTTTGGTTGATCAACAACCGATTCAAATATATAGCTGAGATAAAATTCCCCATCACGTGGGTCTTTTAAGATCTCACTTTGCATAACAGTACTTCTCTGGTACTTATCAACAGATACAAGACGAATATCAAAATCAAAGAAAGTTGCTTTAATAACCATTTCGACTTCTTTTTCGTATGGGTTACCATGCTCATTTTTATAAGTAGAAATTGTTTTGCCTATCCAAGAGCCATTTAAATCAGGACACACCTTTTCATTCAGTAGCGACCCAACGAATGGAATCTTCCAAAGCCAACGCCAAACGTAAACACCTAACAGCCAAGTAATACCCACAAAGCAAATTAGAACAGGAATTAATAAACTGGATATAACGCTAAAACCATCTTCGGTAAAAAAATCTGTTACACCCGACCAACCTTTTGTAACCCAAATGACACCTGTCGTTACTATGACGCACAATAACAAAACTAATAACTTTGCTAGCCCAAATTTGGGAAAAACTTTCCACATATTTCTATCTCACTGGTCCAAATCGTTTTTTTGGAGGATTGCGAACTGGCCTTTGTTGGTTGTGAATATTAACTGCAACAGCAGATACGCCAGCAATTTTGCCACCATCTAAAATAGTACACTCCATGTAGTGCTTGCCACGATACTCACAGTTTTCCGTTACTGATTTAGATATGTCAAGCCTTTGATTGTGTCCCAAATCATTTTTTAATGCTGCATCCTTATTAGTATTTCGCACCATCCATATAACTTCCGCACCTTCTGAATAGTGACTTTTGTTATGTATTCTGAAGCTAAGAGTATCGCCTCGATAAACAGCTATAGTATTTAGAATTTGTTCGGGTACTCCTTTTGAAGTTTTCACGCTAACTTGTGGTGGTGTTGTTATTGCAGGAAAGTTATCGCTGCCTCTTTCCACTTCCAGTGAATTTAATGGTGGTAATGTATGCTCAAATACAATTGACCAAAGTTGATGTGAAACCACGACTGACCCAGATAAAGGAACCGCTCTTAACACACTTTGGAATTGAGAACATGCAATTTTTAGTTTATTTAGCTCTTCGCCTTCGGTACTTATTAGGTCATCACCATTGATAGGGCTAATAATTTTTCTACCAGACTCGATGTGTTTTGTCAGGGTATTTGATAACTTCCATATAGCATCTTCTTCTGAATCAAAGCCACCATAGTTTCTAGCTATAAATGTTGAGATAGCAATTGAAGGTAACTTTATCTTCTTCAGACTAACCCACGTTTTTATTACTTTAATTACCCTACGCAATCGTGCTTTTTCATTATCTGACAAGTGCTTGATTTGATTATCAAACCAAGACTGCATTGCTTTAGGATCACTATCTATCCAGCCATTAGTTTCGGTAGCTAAGCGACATATCCTAGTTTTCTCGTTCATGTTGTAGAGAGGTAGATCTATATGAAAACTATCTGGGAAACTTATTCGCTCACAGTTTGGTTTGGAATCTTTGAGTTTCGCGTTGCTATTAGATTCGCAATAAACCTGTAAAGCTTTGTTCAACAAACTTTTGGCATAGGATGCATCAACTCCTTGCGCTTCTGCATCAGCAAAAATGTAAAGACCTACATCTACATCAAACTCATCATTGCTGCGAACTGGGCGTACAACGGTGTGGTTTTTAAATGACCCCTGAATCCAATAAGCCACCTTAAAGCCTAAATATTCTGACAACTCGCTTTTTAAAAACAGCAATAGTTTATTTTTTTCTTGTCTAGCAGAATTTATTTGCTCTGTAAGCAATGTATTTCTTGTTGCTAAAGTCTCTTTTTTTTTGTCATTTGAATAAAAACCATCACTAAAATCCGTTTTCATTTAAACCCCTTTAAATCACTTACACGCTATATATAGTCTCATTATCTCAACTCAATTGTCTGTGATGTTGAGTTATATCGGTAATTAACAATCTGTCCATTTACAATAAGATCAATTGCAGTATTAATTTGCTCTAGAGGTACGCTGAACCATTCTCTTGGTTTACACATATTGCCTTGTAAGTTAGCAATTTCTACATCAATACAAACACCTTTAAAAAAAGTATGAATGAGGTTTTCAAATTTTTGCGTGTTCATGTTGTAGCATTCATATTCAGCAACAACGTTCACTGGTGCCATTAGGTAGGTTGGTTCATTCGCAGCATTGGCAATACGTTTTGCAACTGGCGTTGTTGCATAGCCAATTTTAAATAAGTTTGCAATTGCACTAATGCGAGGGTCGTGGCTTTCGCTTGATAAAATATAAATAAACCCTGCTGATTGATCGTCTTCATTTATTTCAAAATCAAGCTCAGTAGGTATAATTCGTCTTCCTGACTCATCTTTATAAAGCTCAGTGGCCAAAGAACGTAACAGCATATTTGATTCTGTGCCATTTTCAAAAACAAGATGAAGTCTTGCATTAACTTTCCCGCCTTTCTTTTCTCTTTCTCCCATGTCAGCCACAAAACACATGATTCCATTTAGGACAAAGAATTCCCCTTTTTGAATTTGCTGTTCACCAACAAATTTCGTCATTTCAAGATAGCCAGAATTCACCTTCGCATGACACTTTTTGAAAAGCTCATCATACTCCTCAAAGTTTTTACACCCTTCCCTTCTGGCCACTGTTTTAGGCATAGTAAGCGATGTTTTTACATGTTTAATTTTAAAAATACTATCTGCCGAATCACCTAATAGGCCAAAATCATCATCTTCGAATATATCTTCAACCGAATTTATCTCTTTTACTACAGGCTTATATTCTGCTTTTGGCTCTGCTACCTCATGTGTGAGTGGTAATAAGTTAAACTGATCAAAATCAACCAATGCATGGCACTGTGTGTCGTTGCCTCTGATAGAGTCTAAGCGCTTAAACAACATTAACTCGCTAATGTTGACCATATTGTTTTCAGGCAAACGTCCATTGGCTTTATAGAAGTCATTTATTTCTTGGAACTTAGCTACTAAATGCTCGTCTGCCGTTGGTGGTTTCGACTTTACCTTAACCGCAGTAAGTCCTAATTCATCATCGTCATTAATGAAGCTTAACCAGTCTTCCATTTCCATTGACTTTAATTTTTGCCACTCTTCATTCTTCACTACGCTTGCATCCTTTTGCGCTTTTCTTGTTTGATATAAATTAAGCATTCAGCCAAACGCTTTTCGGTAAAATCTGAGGCGTTTAAATCAGGTTCTCGTCCTTTGTCATGAAAAAACTGCTTAACTTTAGGCCACAACAACTTAGCTTCATCAAAATCCATTTGAATCCGTGTTGTTTCAATGGATTCTTGGATCAGTTTTAGTACGTCTGTTGTTACCGATTTCGACAATATCTCAAATGCTTTTTGGAACGGATTAATTTCGTCAATTAGGTCGATACTTAATTCATCAATATTGATAAATTTATCAGCCATACGAACAAACTTTTTACCGCCTTGCTCGGTTATTTCCGCTGCGCTTATCGCAGAATCAACCACCACTTGTTGACGTACTTCTTCAACTTCAGCTTCAGACAAGTCAGGGTATTTGCGTTGAATTATTTTAGGTATAAGTATTTTATTAACCACTTCTGGGTCAAGTTTACCTGCTGATGCGGCAATTACTTTGTCATCTTGCAATATGGCCGCTTTCAAATCAGCCAAATCAGATTCAATAATGTCTTTAGTGCGCTTAGTGCTTGGTTCTTTAAAGCCACCAATTTTCATTGTGCCCGGAGGCGTTAGCTTAAAGTCATCGTCTCTCTTGGTTTTAAACTTAAAGTTGGGGGCTAATACTTGCTCCATAAGCAATGAACAGGTAATCGCTTTTAGCATGTTATTCACTGCTATGGTTACTTGGTCATTTTCAGCATCAGGCTGCGCGATGAGGTTAGTAAATTGAGCATGGGTTTTATTAGCGCTATCACGGGTACAGCGACCAATAATCTGAATAATTTCAGTTAACGAGCTTCTATATCCAACAGTTAAAGCATGTTCACAGTATTCCCAGTCGAAGCCTTCTTTCGCCATACCTAATGCAATGATAACGTCCATATCATCAAGGTGTTTTATGTTACGTAAATAGTTTTGAATAATATCGCGACCATTTTCTTCCACTAAGTCAGCAACTTTTATGACACTGCCATCAGGTCGCGTAACAGGAATAACCCCCGTAACAGTATCTCGTTTACCTGCTTCACCTAGTACTTCTAAAATGGCATCTACTTCATCATATTTTTCTTTGGTTGATTCACCTGAATTAACATTAGGAATATGAATGATGGTCTTTTTACCGTAGTTTTCTTCTGAGTTAAGTACCTCATGAATGACTTCAGTATATTTACCTTGGTAGAAGTGATAACCAATACCGAGTGACTTTAAATAGTTATAGCCATTAAGCTGCTCATAATAGTTAAACGACACTTTATCGAATTGAGCTTCAAGTTCAGGTGTTAGTACCGGAACACTATCTCCACGAAAATAAGAACCTGTCATCGCAACAATATGGGCACTACTATTTGTCATAATTGAACGTAACACATCACCTAACACATTTTCACCATCGGCAGAAACATGATGAAATTCATCAATGGCTATCAGGCAATCATTAAAAGCACTGTCTTCAACCTCTTGAAAAGCGAAGCGTAAGGTAGCGTGCGTGCAAATTAGTATTTTATCGTCACCAGCCATAAAACGCTTAAATGCTTTAGTTTTACTGGTTTCGCCACCGGGAGTACAAAGGTTATTATCGTTATCGACATCCCAATCACAAAAGAAGCCATATTTACTTAATTCAGTTGAATCAAATGAGCCACCAATAGAGCGTTCAGGAACAGCAACAATAGCCTTTTTAACACCTTGATTGTGCAGTTTATCTAATGCCAAAAACATTAACGCACGAGATTTTCCCGAAGCAGGTGGTGCTTTAAGTAATAGGTACTGGCTATTGCGTGACTCATAAGCACGCCCTTGCATTGCTCGCATGCCCATATTATTAATATTTGAGCTAGCACCACTTTGTGCATATTTAAATTCCATTAAATTACGCATTTTGACCTCCTGTCATAATTGATTTATAGAGGGAGAATAAGCTCTCCAACCTATCTGAATCGCTACTAAAGGGAGTGTTACTGTACAAATTATCTACCAACAGGTCATTTGCATCATGTGCCTCCTTTAAGGATGTTGGCATTCTATTTGGATCATATATATCACCAAGATTTAACTCTGGATACTTTTCTCTCTCTTCAATAATATTAAAAGCAGCTTCCTCAAGAGCATTTTTATCTTTTTCACTCAGGGGGGGGACAGGGAAAGTATTGTATGATATCCCTGATGAGTACCTTATTCTACTTTCTAATCGGCCTGTAATAGCTCTCACCCAAGTCATGTGAATATGTGAACTTATAATTGAAAAAATATATACAGGCGCGTTATAAATGACTTGCCCTAGATTTGTAATTATCGTTTCTTTATCAACAAAGCTTATAGGTATGTATACCCTTCGTTCAGAAGATACTAATGGGATTACAATCTGATTAGATTTAGATCTATTTACCCATCGAAATTGATGAGGTCTATTAGCACAACTTCTTGCATTCATTCCTCCGTTTTCTCTTGAATGTCTTACCTTATCAATAAGTTCGAAAACTTCAGGAATTGCTTTTGCTTCTATTAGCTGATCATCTTCTATCCATAAACACCATCTATATGTTCCTTTGAGCAATTCATTAGAGCCAATAAGCTTTTTGAAGAAAGTTTCTGATTTGGGGCATCTCTTAACAAAGTCTTCTTTTTCATTTGGTGTGAATATGAAGTGGCCGCTTTCATATGGCTCATTTCCAACCTGCATTTTTGGTAAATTACAGATAGAAGAGACCGCTTTATCAATCAAAATATTATCAGATTCGATTAAATACGGATTGATGTTATTTACATAGCGTTTTAATTTACCATCAAATAAAATTTTCTTTTGCTCTGTTAACTTTGTATTTCTTATACCCAAAATACTTACTGTAACACCTGCATTTTTCTTTGCATTATTAGTCCACTTAATATCTTTGTAAGCAAAGAAAATCTCTATATTTAAATCAAATAAAATACTCCACAGTAAAGGGACTTGAGTTCCTTGACATAGAGAGTTTGTTGTTACAAATGAGCAAGCACTTTTATTGTTCAGTACTTGAGAAGATTTAATAAACCAACATGCGATATAATCGAGAGCTTTGGTACTCTTGAAACCACTCAAGCACAATTTGATATCTTCTTTTTGTTTTATGGATTGATTTTTTGAGCCAACATATGGAGGATTTCCAAGAATATACACTTCATCTTTATCTAATGGGGGGCATATTTCTAACCAGTTCGTATGCAGAGCGTTACCCCATATAATATATCCTGATTTCTTTAGCGGTAAAGATGGCTCACACTCTCCAAACTCCGCTTTAAACTCTACATTCATTTGATGCTCAGCTAACCAAAGTGAAAGAATCGCTACTTCATGTGCAAAATCGTCTAGTTCAATACCGTAGAACTGAGAAAGCTTAATGCGTGAAAACGATGAATCTAAACCAACATCGCCAAACAAGTCATCTTGGTTTGTATCTTGAGTCAATTCTTGTAAGCGCTTAATGATTTCCATTTCAAGCTTGCGTAGCTCTTTAAAGGCAATGATCAGGAAGTTACCCGATCCGCAGGCGGGGTCGAACAGCTTAATTTCTGCAATACGGTCACGAAGTTTACGTAAACGGCTCGGTTTTAATTTAGCATTAATATTGTCTTCAATATTTTCAAATTCAGCATAAAGCTCATCTAAAAACAAGGGCTCAATAACCTTCATGATGTTAGTCACCGAGGTATAGTGCATGCCCATACCGCCACGCTGGTCGGGGTGAACCACTGCTTGGATCATGGAACCAAAAATATCAGGGTTAATATCAGACCAATCTAACTCACTGCCACACTCAATCAGCATCTTACGAGATTTAGTTGAAAATCTTGGTGAGACTATGTTGTTGGCAAATAAACCACCATTCACATATTCAAAGTTAGCTAAGTAATCAGGTAAGTCACTACGGGTTTCTTTACTGGTATTTAATACATTAAATAAGCGATTTAAGTAGTTATCAACATCGGAACCATCTAACTTTGTATGTGATTCAAGTTCGGCGCTAAATTGGTTCTGTTTGAATATGCCTGTATCTTCTGCAAAGAAACAGAAGAGTAAACGAGTTAAAAATACGTTTAGGTTATGGAGTGCATTGGTATCGTCTTTGTTTTCTTCACTAAAGTTATCTGCTTTGATTAAGTCAAACAACTTGGCCATTTTCTCAGCCGCTTTTACATCAGCGGGATTTTCACCTTGGTAAACCGCTTTTTCCATACCTGCCCAAGGCAACAAGAAATCGAAGTGTTTACCTAGCTCGGTAAATTCGATATCTAAGGTGTCGTGGGTTCGAGTATCAAGAGCAATAAACTGATTAAAGTCAGTAGCAATAACAAAACGAATTTTATCACGAGTGACTGATGGCTCTTTTTTCATGCTGTCAATATCAGATAACACACGATTACTTTGGCTTTGTTTAAAGTAAATATGGCGCTTAGCCCTAACTTCACCTTCAAGATTTGCTAAATTACGCTCACCGGATTTAATGCGACCAATGGTTGTTTTACGATGACCATATGCCGCCATTAGCTGGTATATAAACTCATCCTTGTTTACTTTGTTAGTTATAATATCTCCCGCTAACTTTTTAACGATTTCTTCTATTTGGCTAATGTTCAACTTCTATTCCTTTAACATCAAAGCTATAAAATTTTTAGTCTTAGTGCGTGTATTTAGTTTTTGATTGGTTTACACACATTTCGGCCCCAGTTGCGTTTTGATTTATGCTTCAAAAAATTCTTCGTCGATTTTTTTCAGGTGCAGAATCTGCTCGTCTCTACTACCGATGTTGTAACGCAGCATGAGTTTGGCTAATTTATTTCCGTTAATTAGGACAATTCTCATACCAAGGTTTTTGGCTGTTTGACTTGCGCTTGCGGTAAAATCTGATGTGGTAATGAATATACCTTTTTGCGCTTTCTTTAAATTAAGCGCACCAAAGAAATCACGGATATCACCGGCACCAATATTATTGCCTTCAGCGTAGCGTTTGGCCTGAATATAAATTTGGTCTACGCCTAGGGGATCTTGATCGATGACACCGTCTATACCGTTGTCACCACTCTTGCCTAATGCGTGCGCCGCGCCTTCGCCTGTGCCGCCGTAGCCCATTACCAATAATAGTTCTATAAGCAAGTCTTCAAAAAAGGCCGGTGTGACCTCACGGGTGCGCGATATCAATTCTAAGGCTAATGCATCGTTAATGGTTTTGTAGGCGTCCAGTAACGCTTCGTCTGGTGTTATTTCACTTGTTGTTGATGTGTTAGTGGTTTCTTGCGTATTTACTGACTGAGTTTCACTGGCTTCGTTTTTTTGCTCTTTAAAAGCAACGAATTCGTCAAACTGCTTTAGGTAATCGTTATTGATGACGGCATTGGTGTCTTGCAGAGCTTGAATGCCTCGCTCGGTGATTACAAAATGCGCTCGTTTAGTCGCTTTTAATAGTCCCGCTTTGGTGAGGTAAGTACGCGCCCAGCCAATACGATTATCCAATACGCTTTGTCTACCACTGGGCAGTGTTTCATTGCGCTCTTCGTCCGATAATCCAAACTTGTCTGCAAGCTGATTGATGACATTACGAAGTTTTACTTCATTGCCGTTCGATGCTTCGGCAATCTTTAAAAAAGGGCGCATAAACTGCTGATAATTCGGTATCACTTAATGTCCTTATTCTTGCTTTTGAGCATCATTCCATATTTCCAAATCTACTCGTTTAAAGCGCCATGAAATAATTACTTTGAATCTGGAATGCTTTTTCCGCTAGCGAGTCGATAGGTTGTTTTTTCGTCTAACTTGAGATATTTCGCTACCTCTTGAATAGTCAGTATTTCGACCGTCACCAACACAACCCGCACAAAGTATTCCGCTACAATATGAGAATAATACGGAAAAAACAAGAAATCTAGTTCTTATACCTTAGTTTAGAAAACTACTTAAGAATGAAGCGCATGGTAAAGGACGAATAGGAACGTTCTAAAATGATTAGTAACGGGATGGTAATATGATCTTCCCCTAAATCTGTAGACATTTTTTATTTAGAAAGCCAACTAAGGTAAAAAGTGTTATGAATAAAAAATGCTTCAAGTTAAATAGTCCTTAAAGCTTACAAAATTTTTTTGAAAGGAACTGTAACATGGGAATTGACGATGCATTAATCGAAGCATACGAAGATGTGGAGTATGAGATATTTGGTGAGTCAGAAATTATTATACATATAGGTGAGGTTAGCCTTGATTTGAAGCGGCTTATGTTGGCAAAGCAGTCTCATGCGGCTGCCTTTATCTCTCCTCACAATCCTTACAGTGAAATACTAGAAGAGTCGGAAAATATTAAACGACATAATGACTTATTAAACGACTTAAAAACGTTAGGTTTTGATACCGTGCTGGGGGAAGGACGAGACAAGCAAGGGCAGTGGCTGGGAGAAGCAAGTTTAGTCATTTTTAATATTTCTCGAACCTTAGCAGAATCGTTGGGTAATCAATATGGTCAAAACGCAATAGTTTGGATTGAGGCTGATGCTATCCCACAATTAGTGTTACTCGATGGGAAAAAAGCCGGTAATTAAGCCTAACTGTGAGCGACGGACTGATTAATTGAAAACGTGGTTTATTTGCCGGTGTAAATTTACACCGCATTTAACATAAGCCCCCTTACACGCTGCGTCAAAAATGGCTTTGGGCTGATTTGTCGCCAAAGGCTCAAAAACAACAAACAACTATAACAAAATAGGACATATTGATACTCGTTTGATGTTAGTCAATTTAACCAAAAATTACTTTTACCTTGCTAGCGACGAATTTCCCTTCAAACTCTTATTTATACCTATATTAATGCTAATTTGAATACAAGTAGGCTTACAAAGACACTGACGGACGTTTATAAAAAGCATCCCACAATGTCAAACGAAACGAGTTTATTGCCGCCGATGAGTGTACCTCCAGAATTTGAAACAACGCAGTAAAACTTCAACTTCGGGGCATAGCAACAAGACTTTTTGTCAATACCCACATACCTTCAATTAAGGTATGAGCACCTATGCTCGCTAGTGCAAAAATCTGCAATATCATAAATCGGAACAGTCAACTTCTTTTCTGTTCTAGCTTTCAACTCAAAATAGACTGTGCCAACAGTCAACCGTCAAGTTCAGGCAGTTGGGAGACTGTCGTAAAAATCGATCAACGGGCGGCTTAGAGCTCTTTTTTGTCAGTCAATACAGGTTTGTTAACAACCTGATTGTGGTCAGATATTAAGCTATGCAACAACTGGACTCAATAATTACGCGTTGAGTCCAAATATTTCCATTTTAATAAATCAAGGAATGAAACTTAGCTTCTCCGCAGAAACGGTTAGATATTAATAACCAAACCTAACTCCTTCTTTACCAATTCAGAATGTTGCAACTTTTGCTTGGTAATTGTTTTGGTTCTTGTATCAGTTTTAACAGTTACTAGAATTTTGTAGTGATTACCATAAGACCGTCCCTTTAATTTGTTCTTTAGGTGTTCAACAAATTGTTCCGCTAACTCTGTTGATTCAAGCACTATTTCTTTGTGTGTGAGCCTTCCAGTTGGGCTTATACTTAACGTAATAAATGAATCATCATCTATCGCCCAATGAGGTTCTTTTAAGTTATTAGGTAACAATCTATCAGGGATCGTTATATTTATGGTTGCGTACTCAACTACCCTGTTATTTGGGAAATCTCCCGATTGCCTTAATGGTTTTATAATGCCCTTTTCATTTTCTGCGAGCACCTCAAAAACGTCTATCTGCTTGCCGCCTATAAAGCACATCATCGGGGGGAAAAAAGAGTATTCAAGAACGAAGGTCAACATCTTCTTTATTGTTGGGTTTTGCTGCAAGGCTTTTTCTGACAAACGAAAATACCAGAATGAATAATTTTCTCTAAAATATTCTTCTAATTCTTCCGGGGATAGCGTTTCTCTGAAGGTTCTTCCTTTTGGGTCATCAGGATTAACAGTGTTGCAACAGGCTTTGAATAAACGTTTTTCACCAACGCATTCTAATAAGCTATCCTGAATTAAAAAATCGTCTGACAATATATCTAATCCGTCTTTAAAATCAAAACCTACCACACAACCTTTTTTAAATGCTTCTTCCGCAGGACGTATTTTTTTGTTTGAGATCGTTACTTCGTGCCAATGGTCAAAGCCTGCTTGCTTTGCTACACGTTCTAATGCTTCAGAGTGGGTAATATTCTTTTCTTTCTTTAGTCGCTTAGCGTGCTTTTTCATACGCTCTACGCTAGGCGTATTAATAATGATATTTTTCATTGGCTCTTTCCTTTTGAAGCGAATACGGTGCCCACTGCCGGGGTCGCAAAAAAAACCAAAGCAAAAACTATGTATTTGAAATCGTCCTATTCAGGTTCGCTAACGTGGGCAGCAGGTGTCGATAAACCTCAAATAAATATAAAAGAACATGAGGCGCAACACAAGAAAAAGTTTCAAACTTTAATGGCTGGCTACATTGTTTGTTTCTGTTCAGGTTATAGTATATTTACTTCAAATGCAGACAACACATAAGAATGATTAACATGAGCAACAAAAAGGGAAGGTTATAAACGGGTAGCAAACGTGGCATCTTATCCACTTTGTTTGCCATTCCTCGGCCTGAGCTTAATGTGGGCCTATGACGGGTTTTTCTCTTACAATCTTCGATGTAATAGTTTGCTTTATAGCTTTGGTTTTTTTGTTACCGCCGTTGGGCATATTCAATTTTTGTTGAGCTACATCTCTAAAGCGGAAATTAACGCCCAAATAATGGGCAGCGATGCTGCGAAGCTGTCCTTTTAGCTGTCCAGTCAGCTTGTTGGCGAACATTGAACGCATTGTAAGAAGTTCTACTTGTTAGAAACTTCGGCTGCCGTATATTTGACTGGAAGAACTTCCTTGCTCTTTGTTTATGAAACCCCACATGCCGCCCTCAAGGGCTTTATGACCATCATCGACTGGCGTTAAAACGCAGCCTTTGCAGACTAATACCCTGCCTTCTTGGAAGGACCAAGCACAGTCATAGTCTGGGACGATAACAAACTCTAATTTTACATTATAGTACGCAATTTTTCCGTTGAGTATTGAGCGAGTTAAACCCTCTTGATAGGAGTCCGCTTTTGCTTCATTTGTTTGTTCCTAAAAAGTCACTACAATAGTTTTTTCAACTCCATCCCTGATAACTCTCAATGTACTTGATTTCCTTTCTGCTGGTATATCGTTCATCATTTTAATGGCGTAGTCCGCATCTAAAACTTCTTTACCATCAATATTAATAATTAAATCATTTATTAATACGTTTGCATAAAACGCTGCGGATTTTTCGAACACATTAGTAACTAGTGATCCTGTATTCCTTCCTAAGGCCTTGCGTTCCTCAACATTTAAATTTCTATTAGATAAACCAAATTTTAACTTTTGTATATGTTTTGCAAAGTACATAGCTATTTGGTCATATCTTCTTATGTGCTGGGTTCCGTTATATGCTTTGGTATCAGATGTTGTTGTTGTGCCTGAATATGTAGAGTTTACCTGGCTTGTATTTAAAGAATCAGATGTTGTTACCGTTGAGTTAACATTACCATTGTGGTCACTAGTTTTTGTTGTGGGCATGTATAAAGTATAATTAGAACTCTCGGTGTTAGTATATTTTGAAGAAGTAAGGACAATTAAAGCACCTACAGATTTCGCCTGGTTTATCACATCTTCAATAGGTGCGTTGCTTCCATTGAATCTGGAATACCCTATTCTTAGATACCTTTTTGATTCTAGATCTTCAATATCCCTTCTAAGGTTATTTGAATTATATATCTTTGGTTCTTCTGTAGGGATTAAAAATTGTATATTTTGCTTCATTTTTGGAAAGTTTTTGGCAAGGTCATATCCCTTATAAAACTCCTTATGTCCGTTGGTTTGACATCCCGAAATGAAGATTACAATCAGTATTATTAAATATTTCATAAATTCCCTTTATTTGATTAAAGAACAGCGCTAACACCTTAATAAAGTATTGTGAATACTACATGATTTGAAATCAGTGAATCAAAATCGGAACCGAATTTTTATATACTTGCTCCAACATAATTTCAGCGACTGATATTCAAGTGTACTTCTGCGATCCAAAATCGCCTTGGCAGCGTGGTTCAAATGAAAATAGCAATCGCTTATTGCGCCAATACTTCCCAAAAGGAACAGACTTAAATATACATTCGCAACAAAAATTGAGTCAAGTTGCGAGACAACTTAACGAAAGACCGAGGAAAACGTTAGACTATGAGTCACCAGCAGAGAGATTCAACCAATATGTTGCGTCGGTCGATTGAACTCCCAGCGAAAAGCTGACGGTTTAACATAACTAGTTTATTTCCTTTATTATCTGAATTAATGTCGTTTTCATTTCTTAAAAGAGGAATCTTGTTTGCTTAAGTCTCTACCTTGCAAGGTGAGCAACATAGAAATGACCCGCTAAGAAGTAGTTATGTTCATAAGGAAGTTGGGAATATGAAATATACGAAAAATCAACATATGTTGTCTCAGTGGTATTTAAGAAATTTTCGTAGTGACGACACTGCAAATTCGCCAAAAGGTAAGCAAAGAGTTTGGTGCCACACAGTAAACATATCAGTTGAGGGTCAGAATGATATTAAAGAAATTCCGTTGCCAATATCATCGATAGCAATTCACAAAGATTGTTTTATGTTAATTGATTGTGACTCCAAAAAGAAATTTGATATAGAGGATGAACTATCTGAATACGAGAGGGATACCTCTGTTCTATTCAATGAATTAGTGCACAAGCATAAATTCCACAAACTTCTTGATGTTAGTCAAAAAGGAAACGGATTAGAAAAAGTGGTTAACTTCATGGTTATCCAAATGTTACTTGGTTTTTTGAATCCTCAAAATAGAATGGATGGTAAAGACGAGATCTTAGAGCACATTTTGCCCGATATGGTAAAAAACTATGAGAACATTAGGGAGCTAATCACTAAACCGCCCAACTACGTCCAACCATATTATTCTCAAAATGTTTTTAGGAAAATGCTAAGAGTGATTGAGTCTAACTCGGAAGTTTTCGAAAAATGTAAAGCTTTACTTTTTCTTTCTATGATAGCTGAAGCTAAAAATCTTCCCTCGCCAGTAGACTATTTAGCTAGAGTTAGAAATGGAATGTTCTCAAAAATTCATATCACAGGTATTTATCATACAGGATATGAATTTGATAGTACTGAAGTGAGACCTGTCTTTACGACAAGTCCTAACGTGGTAATGCTCAATCAGAATAATAACTTCAATTTATTACCAATATCTCACAATTTAGCAATAGGGTTCTCTCTTGGGAGCACTGAATACTATAACTCGCACTTGAACATATTCAGTGTTTATCCAAATAAGCTAAAATGCAAAAGTAGTGAAAAGATCAAAATTTATCGTGTATCCCATGATTACATGGATGGAATCACTGATTGGGTACATATGATTGGTGTAACACAAACAAAAACAATGTATACGCCCTATGAACTGAAAGACGTTGAGCGTTACCTACAGCGTCAAAATGATAATTACGATCATCACTATTCGCCTGATGAGCCAGAGCTCGTCGAAATATAAGTACACAAACTGTTTAAGAGCGATTCGCAACGTGTGGTATTTTCACTATTCGTGCGCTTAGTGTGCTGTCCGGGAGCTTATGTATTGCGTTAACACCGTCCGCTGATGGCACAAAGCTCGCGTACGAATTTGAACGGCGAACGGCAGGTTTTGCCGTTCAGCCGACCGTCAGAGATACAGCCTCGACGACCCCAATGATCAAAATGCAGAAGTGCCGCAAACCAAATATAATATAACTCTTGGAACCGACATTAATACCTATCCTGTATCAACATAAATT
>Ga0307488_10001738_pt1 | contig 18256 bp, 12 predicted proteins | sample SB02metaG_FD_202248 | JGI IMG/M metagenome (GOLD analysis project Ga0307488, IMG submission 202248) | Sea-ice brine microbial communities from Beaufort Sea near Barrow, Alaska, United States - SB 0.2 | ecosystem: Environmental > Aquatic > Marine > Coastal | place: USA: Alaska | collected... | reverse complement strand
TCCCCGTTCTCGTCGTCGTCCCCGTTCTCGTCGTCGTCCCCGTTCTCGTCGTCGCCCCCGTTCTCGTCCTCGTGGTGTATGTCACCGAATAAAAGCTCTTTTAGAGCGCTTCTTACTTTAACGTCATTGCCCTCCAGGATCTTTACAATAGCCCCGCGGGCCGCCCAATTTAACCTTGTTACGATAGGGGCCGGCTTTTCCTCGAATAAAAGCTCTCTCAATTCCATTCCGAGATCTCGTCTTAATTCAACGTCATCGCCCTCCACTTCCAGTATCCCCAGAATAGTATGGCGGGCCGCCAGATTTAACTTTATTAACATAGCGATCGGATCGTCGTCATCGTCATCTAATAAAAGATTTCTCAGATCGCTTCTTAATTTAACCTCATCTTTAACATAGAAGCCGATGACGTTGTCCTCCAGGATCTCTGTAAGAGCCCTGCGGGCCGCTGGACTGAACCTTGGGGTGCCGATGACGTTATCCTTCGAGAACCTTGTTAATATAGGGACCGGCTCAGGCTTTGACACTGAAATCTCTGGTCTAAGTTCACGTTTTGACAGTGAGACAGCTGTATTTGTGCTGTCGGCCGCATTAGCTGACAGTGCGAAAGCCTTCTGTCTTGGCGCTTTTAGTTTTGGCGAAAAATCTGTAGGAACCGAACCATCGGGCGCAGCAGCTAACAGTGTGAAAGCCTTTGGTTTTGGCGCTTCAACGAAAAAGGTTCTCGACGAAGAGTTCAACTCGTCATCGTGCAACTCGCTTACTTGACGAGCAACGTTTGTGACGAGAAAATACATTGCCAACCCTGGAGCAAAAGCAAACAGAAGTTTTCGTGCAGTAATATGACGTGATAGAAACCGTTCGATAGTACGGAATTGAAATACCTGCACGTAAGCAATTATAAAGAAGACACGGCGAGAAAGGGCACCGAAGAACGTTCGCTTTTGATTACTCCCTAACCACACGCACTCCCGAGACAGCCGATCTGCGAGCAGCTTCCCGCCGCGGCGCGAAACGCCTTTGGGGTCGAGACGTTTTTGAATTTGAGCAAACAAGTATGTGGTTCCGTAAAGGACCACATAGACCACATGCCATCTAATGAAATACTTCGTACGGGCGATAATATCTCCTACTGCGTACCACACTTTGGGATACGAGAATTTGATCACTTTATTGTATTGACGTTCAATGATTGCCTTTTTACGGGCATCGGCGTGTCCCTCTGTGGGGATTTTGTCACTTTTTTTAAAATTGTGCATACATTTTTCCTGATGAAAGGTAAGTTGGACGGGAAGTGGACCTTATTGCAGCAGGCACAGTGTGCCTGCTGTAATACAAAAAGCGCGAAGCGCGGGTAACCCCGGCCGTCTCCTCAGACAGGATTCGAACCTACGACCAATCGATTAACAGTCGATCGCTCTACCTCTGAGCTACTGAGGAAATCTGCACTCAAAAATGCGTGTTGTAAAAGGGTTATGACCCACATTGTTTGTCCCTACCCATATCGTACCACACGGTGCAAGTCTTGTCCAGTCCTTTTTTCTTTATATATGGAAAAAAGTGGCTTGCATCCTTGGCGTAAATCTTTTATATTGTTTGTACGTGCCTCCTTAGCTCAGCGGCTAGAGCATCGTATTTGTAATGCGAGGGTCGTCGGTTCAATTCCGACAGGGGGCTTGCTACGGACCCGGCCATCTTTCGTAGTAACGAAGCCATGCTTCGGCAGGGAAAAATGTCTCGGTCGCCTAATGGATGGGCAACAACCTTCTAAGTTGTTCTGTGTGGGTTCGATTCCTGTCCGAGATGAAGCTTTTCGCCTGTGTTTTTTGGCGTCGCCTATACGGTATAGGCAACGCGCTACGAGTGTCACCACTCGTGTTGTGTCGCACGCGTTTGCTGCGGCGGGAATGGTCCTTAGTATCCTGTACTTGAAAGCCAGCTCATTTCTACTTCGTCGAGGAGTAGTGAACGGTTATAAATTTCAAGAAGGATCAAAAGGAATACCGCAAACAAACCAATAAAAACGGCCATGACAACGGTTGTGCCCCACCCCGGCGCTACTTTTCCGTACTCTGAGTTTAGCGGTCGTAAGGCTGTTCCTAAGATCGTAATTTTCCCTGGCTTGGGTTTTTTAACCGGCGGGTCTGTTTCATTTTGTGCGTTCGTGCTCATATGAATAAATGTTTCACATTCATTTGTGTTTTTTTACTTTCTACTTTAAACTATATCAAAATTTCACTCTCAGCCTATTATGGAAACTCCAGCCTTTTTTTACGCCGTTTTTCTTTGGTGTCTTTTGATTAGTGTCACAGGCTATTCTATTTATATTGGTTTCGGTCCGCCATCAAAAGATCTTCGTGATCCATTTGAAGAGCACGAAGATTAAACTGGACCCTTTTTTTTGTGCATGGCGCATAAAAAGAGCAGCCTTTTCTTTCCCATGCGGGAAAGATGTCGCGCTGTGTGTGTGCGGAGGCTCGGCCATACGCGCGTCTGGCACGGGCGAGCTCAGACACGCGTATGGTGCTGTAGGACATTAGCCCTTACGTGAGTAGAACTCAATAATGAGCAGTTCGTTAACTGTCAACGCAATCTGAGAACGCGAGATTACACGTCGGACACGTCCCGTAGAGTGTGCAATTGTTTTATTGGGCTCGATGAGCAAGTGTGAGGGAACTTTTGGAGCATATCTTTTCCGGTGTTCTACCACGGGTGTTGCTGTACTTGCAATGATCGCACCGGGTAAGCATGTATAGCTTGGGATGTTAACACGTTGGCCATTGAGTGTAATCAAACCATGTGAGACATACTGGCGTGCAGCCCGAATCGTTGGTGCAAAGCCAAGGCGGAAGACAATACTATCTAGACGCATTTCTAACGTTTGGAGGAGAACTTCCCCTGTTGGTCCTTTTGCCCGTCGTGCACGCCGCACGTAGGCTAAAAGTTGTTTTTCAGTAATCCCGTAGTTGTAACGTAATTTCTGTTTTTCTTGTAAACGTACACGGTATTGTGTCACTTTTTTTGGTTTTGCTGTTTGCCCGTGTTCCCCTGGTCCATAGGTGCGGTTTGGCACTTTTGTAGTTAAACCAGGAAGTTCACCCAGGCGGCGAACGATTTTAAGACGGGGTCCGCGATATCTAGCCATGTTCTATTTCCTTGTTCTATCAATGATTTTTCTATTCCTGTAGTATACTAGTACTATACAGTAGTACTATCCTAACAGTATAGTTGCCGAGTATCAAAACTATTTTTCTTTTAGTTCGTCGCTGCCCGATCTGGAGGGAGGCGCCGCATCTCTAGGAAGGGAGGTTTTGCTTAGGTTTCCATGTTTTTTTACAGGTGGGGGGCGCAACGTCACAGCAGTAGCTGCTGTCTTCGGTCACGGCGTTGTATTTCTGTTCGCACTTTGTATACTGTATATAGATACTTGTACACTGAAATACGTTTTAGTTTTATTCACTGACCTTTACGCCTTTATGCCACGTTCACAACGAAACGATAATTTTATTGATAAAACTTTTACGGTTGTCGCTGATATTTTACTCAAGGTTCTTCCTACCACTCGGAATGAGAAAGAAGCCTTTATTTATTACCGCGATGGGATGTCTGCGCAAGCCGAAGGCGAGTATGCGGAAGCTTTACAGAACTATTACCAAGCGATGCGCTTAGAAGTCGATCCGTACGATCGAAGTTATATTTTTTACAATATTGGTTTGATTCATACCAGTAACGGGGAACACACGAAAGCTTTGGAATATTATTACCAAGCACTGGACCGGAATCCGGCGCTTCCACAGGCATTAAATAATATCGCTGTTATTTATCATTACCGTGGGGAGCAAGCGCTCGAATCGGGCAATATTCCGGATTCAGAAACACTCTTTGGAAAAGCAGCAGAGTATTGGAAAGAAGCTATTCGCTTAGCCCCACTGAATTACAGTGAAGCACAGAATTGGTTACAAACAACCGGTCGATAAGGACGCGTGTCGCCTGGCATACATGCATCACAACACTTGTTTTTTCAGCCCATGTTAGGGTAGACTGGAGACAGGCGCCTAGAGTGTCGCGAGGCCTTAATGGTGGAATGGTAGACACACTAGCCTTAGGAGCTAGCGCCGCAAGGCGTGGAGGTTCGAGTCCTCTTTAAGGCAGTCAAAACTGACGTGGGTATTTTTCTATTCTTTCATTGCAAGACAATGACTTGACACTGTCGAATGACCTATGGTATGCTCTATAAAAGAAGACTGCTCTTCAGATCTGTGCCTTACGGGCACGGCTGCTTACGAGTAAAGGTCTGTTCCGCAGACCTTAGTTCGAGGATCTCACAGCCCCCATCGTCTAGAGGCCTAGGACATTTCCCTTTCACGGAAGTAACAGGGATTCGAATTCCCTTGGGGGTATATTTACGCTTCCTTTGTATGTGCCGCGGCTTTTTTTCGTGTGTTCCCCGTGTCATACGCATGGCCGCAGTTCGTGCCCTTTTAGGGGGTATATGCTTCGATCCCAATCAAACTTTTAGCCACCATTAAAGTTTCAGTTGTTGGGTCCTCGATCAACCCATTGCACCACGTATGCGCGTCGTGCTCTACGCTTGCTCGGTGACCGGGCCTGTCTTTGTATATGCGTCTGTCCGTTCGAGGCCACGTGCGTGTGCTCGAGAGCGGATGCAAAACCCATGGAATTCCGTGTAGCGGAATTCTAATTGTTTATCTTTTAGTTTTTTATTTATGAATGTTTCACGTCAACGAACGTCTCCGATTCACGCTGACGAGATGATTAACTATAAAAACGTTGATCTTTTACGTCGTTTTATTACAGAACAAGGGAAGATCTTACCCCGCCGTTTGACTGGTGTCACTGCAAAGGAGCAGCGTCATCTTGCGAAAGCAGTTAAGCAAGCCCGTATTTTAGGATTTTTACAATTTCTTTATAAAGAGTAATTTTTAGTTATGCCAACGATCCAACAACTTATTCGTTCACAGCGAATGAAAATTGAAAAGAAAACAAAGTCACCCGCGTTACAGTCTTGCCCACAACGTCGTGGGATTTGTACACGTGTGTATACAACCACACCAAAAAAGCCGAATTCGGCGCTTCGTAAAGTTGCACGTGTGCGTTTAAGCACGGGCGTAGAAGTGACAGCTTACATCCCGGGCATTGGCCACAACCTTCAAGAGCATTCCGTGGTCTTAGTGCGTGGTGGTCGAGTGAAAGACTTACCAGGTGTACGGTATCATATCGTCCGTGGATCTCTAGATACTGCCGGTGTGAAAGGCCGCTTACAAGGTCGCTCAAAGTACGGAGTCAAACGACCAAAAGGCTAAGCGGGTAGCCGCGCTGCTGTGTGTCCCCTTCCTTTTCTTACCGTTTTCTCTCTCTTTCGTATTCAACTGTTTAATTTATCTTATGTCTCGTAGAAAAGTTACAAAAAAACGTCCGGTTGCGCCGGATCCGGTCTTTCAAAGCCGCTTAGTCAGTCTTTTGGTCAGTCACCTCTTAAAAAAAGGAAAAAAGAGTCTTGCGTATCGTATTTTTTATGAAGCTATGGCGCAAATTTCGGAGACAACCTCGCAAGATTCATTAGAAGTGCTTCGTCAAGCGGTCTTAAACATTACACCAAAGGTGGAAGTAAAGTCACGCCGTACGGGTGGCGCTGTGTTACAGGTGCCACTTGAAGTGAAAGCGGATCGTGGGACTGCACTCGCGCTCCGTTGGTTGCTTCTTGCCGCACGTGCACGTTCTGGCCGCAGTATGGTGACGAAACTTGCGGCAGAAATTATGGATGCGGCAAACAATACGGGTGGGGCAATCCGTAAACGCGAGGAGACACACCGTACAGCAGAAGCGAATAAGGCTTTTGCTCACTTCAGATTCTAAAGTGTCGGATACTTGAGCTAGCGTCAAATCCTTTTTTTTTATTTTTGAGATATGGCACGCGAAAAATTTGCACGAACCAAACCACATGTAAACATCGGAACAATTGGCCACGTTGATCACGGAAAAACAACGTTGACTGCAGCCATTACTATGGCCATGTCTTCAACGGGAAATGCTAAAGGTAAAAAATATGCGGATATTGATTCATCGCCCGAAGAAAAAGCACGTGGTATTACCATTAACACTGCACACGTTGAATACGAGACGATTGCACGACACTATGCCCATGTTGATTGTCCAGGGCACGCGGACTATGTAAAAAACATGATTACCGGAGCGGCACAAATGGATGGGGCCATTCTTGTTGTTTCAGGCGCCGATGGGCCGATGCCACAAACAAAAGAGCACATCCTTCTTGCCAAGCAAGTTGGTGTGCCAAACGTTGTGGTGTTCCTAAACAAAGAAGATCAAGTCGATGACGAGGAACTTCTAGAACTTGTTGAACTTGAAGTACGGGATACACTGAGTGCCTACGAGTTTCCAGGTGATGACATTCCGGTTGTCGCTGGTTCAGCGCTCTTGGCCTTAGAAGCGTTAACAGACTCACCAAAGGTGGCACGGGGTGAAAACAAATGGGTGGATAAAATCTTTGCCTTAATGGACGCTGTTGATGTGTACATCCCAACACCAGAGCGTGACAATGAGAAAACATTCCTTCTGGCTATTGAAGATGTGTTTTCCATTACTGGACGTGGAACTGTAGCCACCGGTCGTGTTGAGCGTGGAGCGGTGAAGGTTGGTGATGTCGTGGAACTTGTTGGTCTTGGGAATACCCGCGAAGTGACAGTGACCGGTCTTGAAATGTTCCAAAAAACGCTTGATGAAAGTGTTGCTGGAGATAACGTTGGTGTCCTCCTACGCGGTGTGCAAAAAACAGATATCGAGCGTGGAATGGTCCTTGCAAAAGCGGGCACAATCAAACCGCACAAGAAATTTGAATCACAGGTTTACGTCCTAAACAAAGAAGAAGGTGGTCGGCATACCCCATTCTTCCCGGGATACCGTCCCCAATTCTACGTACGGACAACGGACGTGACCGGGAAAATTGAATCTTTCTTGAGTGATGATGGGACCGAATCGAAAATGGTGATGCCAGGGGATCGTGTGAAGATGGTCGTTGAATTGATTCAACCCATTGCTATCGAAAATGGTATGCGATTCGCTATTCGTGAAGGTGGACGTACTGTTGGTGCTGGTGTTGTGTCAGGCATTATTGAATAAGACCAGTCTTTTCCAGGCGCAATGGGCGCGTGCGGACGCCCTTCTTTTAAAAGAAGGGCCTTTGCCTACCGGCTCTGGGGCCGGTCTGCCGCACGCGCCCGCTCATGACAGACGTGCCGTCCGGCTTCTATGCTTCTGCTCTCTTAAAAGAAACGCCTTGCTTTATTCGCGAAAACGCATATACTAAAGAGTAACCCTACTTTTGCCGAAAAAACATTTGGAACTGTGCCAGGTCTGAAAAGAAGCAGCACTTAGATCTGTTTTTTTGGGCGAACGTGGGCGTTCTCAACATGTGATAAAGACTTTTTTCATTATTAACGCGTTCATTGTCTGATGGAGTACGGTCATATATGTCGAGGCGGTGCCCAGATTCGAACTGGGGATAAAGGATTTGCAATCCTCTGCCTTACCACTTGGCTACACCGCCGAGATAAAAATGCTCTCTACAATCTGTATAGATTGTAGTCTATTTCACATGTCTTTTCAAGAGTACGCCACTGGGGGGCACAAAATTTGGAAGAAGAAACATTCATCGTGCTATGGTGCTTTTGGTGCGCTGCCTCGTATTCCGGCGTAGACGTTTTGGGCATGGGCATTCAATGCTATCGGTGATCTTCGTGTTGCTTACCATTTTGTTAAGCCTCGGGTTGATTACCATTTTTCTGTGCTGGAGCGTGTTTGGGAGCTGGGTGCAGTTGCACGAAAAAGTGTACATGAGGGTTTTGATCGCTGCTGGGCTCTACCTAGCATTTTTCATCATTCCTGTCACTTTCCTGTTGTTTTTTTTTGAACTTTGGTAAATGAGGGGCTCAATCGGACTTCTCACGGCTTTCTTACGTGTCGAATTTCTCGTGGTTTTTCTTCCGTTTTATACTTTATAAGTACACTATACACTATGATTCTGTTTCGTCAAAAATTGGCCGTGCCTGATTTTCTTGATGCACAGCGGAAAAGCTTTCGTTTTTTCTTAGAAACAGGCATTCGCAAAGAACTTGTCTTCGCTTCTCCTATTGTTGGCGATCGTTGGGGCGCGCAATATTACCGACCGACAAACCGCTATATTACGCTTTCTCTCCTCGCATCTCACTCGTATTTCAGAAAACCCAAGCGGACGCCAAAGGGCGCCTTGCAGCAAATGAAAACGTATAGCAGTTCTCTTGTCGTGCATGTGCACGTTTTCTCGCGGGATTTACGGTTAAGTCGCATTATTCCTGTCACTTTTTGTGAGCTTCCGTTAATGACCCAACACGGGACATTTATTATTAATGGTTCTCCGCGTGTGGTTGTGCACCAGATTGTCCGCTGCCCAGGTGTATACTTCAAAGCGCAATTTGATCTCAAGAATCGACGGTCTCATCTTGTGAGTTTTCTTTCGTCGTACGGATCATGGCTTCGGTTTGATAGTCATCCACGCACACATCTCCTATCTGCTTCTATTGACAGTTGCACTAAATTTCCACTCACGCTTCTTGTTCGTGCGTTAGGTATTCCCCTCTATACGTACTTTACCAGTATCAGTGATCCAAGCTTTATCTTAGATACGTTCGAAGAACTCCCATGCTACTCCTGTGAGCGTGCGACGGTGTACATGATGACACTGATGTTTCCCACGCGTGTACCCACGCTTAAAAAATCGAAGATATTTATCTTCACGCATTTTTTTCAAGCGCGTCGGTATAGTTTCAGTGCAATTGGGCGAAAGCGCGTCAACCGCAAATTTGGTATGATCCATCCCTCTACGCACCTCACGTTAACACCGGAAGATGTGCTGGCGGGACTCGATTATCTCATTCGTTTAGAAAATGGAGAAAGCCGCTTTTTAGATGATATTGACCATTTGAAAAATCGTCGTGCCCGTTTAGCAGGCGAATTAATCCAAACACAATTTCGCCTTGCGCTCAATCGATTAGAACGAAGTGTCCATCGCCGCATTAGCGACGAGGAAGTGCTACTGCACAAACGTTTACGGGTAAGCCTCCCGTCATTGATTCGAACACAAATTGTGGGTTCGGTGTTTAAAGAATTTTTCGGTTCTAGTCAATTGTCACAATTTATGGACCAAACTAATCCATTAGCAGAAATTACACATAAACGCCGATTAAGTTCATTAGGTCCAGGTGGGTTACACCGCGATCGGGCTGGTATTGTTGTACGTGGGATTCACCCGAGTTATTACGGACGTATTTGTCCTATTGAAACACCGGAAGGAAAGAATGCTGGATTGGTGGGGTCCATTGCCACCTATGCTCGTATGACGGCAGCTGGTTTTTTGACGAGTCCCTATGTGCCTGTACCACCGCGGCAAACAGACGAGAAAAACGGCTTTTTCTTATTAACGGCTTCTTTTGAGGAACAGGTTGTTGTTGCGGCAGCGGATATTGCTTTAGCCACAAAGGATTTGCAATTCTCCGCAGCACGTGTCCCTGCACGGACACGCTCAGAATTTATTGAAAGTTCCTCACACGCCGTGCATTTCCTTGGGCTCTGTCCCATCCAATTTATGTCCATTGCCACAGCATTGATTCCATTTTTAGAACACGATGATGCCAACCGAGCGTTGATGGGTTCCAATATGCAGCGCCAAGCCGTGCCTGTGTTACGGCCTGAACGTGCGTTTGTTGGGACAGGGTTAGAGGCGCGTGTGCCCCATGACTCTGGGGCCGTGGCGCGCATTCGACGGAGTGGCTATATTCTGTATGCTGATGCGCAGCGTATTGAGGTCCTAACACATACCCCGGCCGCACCTGGGCGAGCGTCAGACGCACGTACACATTGTGTACCACCGGCGTTTGCACGTGAAACAATTTGGCTAACCACGTACCAACGTTCAAACCAAGATACATGTATGCATCAACGCCCCAGTGTGTCCCAAAACATGTGGGTGCATGCGGGTGAATGTTTAGCGGATACCGCGTCAACCGTTGGCGGTGAATTAGCCTTAGGGAAAAATCTTTTAGTCGCGTACATGCCGTGGGAAGGATACAATTTTGAGGATGCTGTTTTAGTGAGCGAACGTCTTGTTTTTGATGACGTTTTCACATCCGTGCATATTGAACGATATGATATTTCTACCTCGCGCACACGCGAAGGCCAAGAATACATCACTGCCAAAGTCTATAAAAATACGCATCTGGATGCTCTTGGCATTGTGCGCGTGGGCACATGGGTCGAACCTGGTGACGTCCTTGTTGGGAAAACGACGCCCCAACACCAATCTGAAGATACGCCTGAATTGCGTCTCTTACGTGCTATTTTCGGTGGTGCTGTCCGAGATGTCAAAGATACGCCATTAGCTGTGCCAAACGGGGTGACGGGACGTGTTTTAGAATGCCGTCCTTTATTGCAAAAGAAAAAGTATAACGAGCTTTTGGAGTGCTTTGAATCTGTTGGTATTGTCTATGTATTCTTAGTCCAAAAACGAAAAGTGCAAGTTGGGGATAAAGTCGCGGGGCGGCATGGAAATAAAGGTATCATTTCGAACATTTTGCCTCGTCAAGATATGCCTTTTCTGCAAAATGGTGTCCCGGTTGATATGGTGTTAAATCCATTGGGTGTTCCTTCCCGTATGAATGTGGGACAAATCTTTGAGTGTTTACTAGGACTCGCGGCTTCGACGTTAGAAGAGAACTTTAAAGTTTTACCGTTTGATGAAATGCACGGGGATGAAGTGTCGCGTGGCTTTGTGTATCAACAATTATATAAAGCACGCTGTGCCACGAACCAAAAATGGCTCTTTCGACCAGAATCACCTGGAAAGAGTGTGTTATTTGACGGGCGTACAGGGTATCCGTTTGATCAACCGGTCACCGTGGGGTATCCGCATATTTTGAAATTAGTTCACTTAGTGGATGACAAGATTCACGCACGGGCCACGGGACCTTATTCCCTGGTGACGCAACAGCCATTAGGGGGGCGCTCAAAACAGGGCGGCCAACGTTTAGGTGAGATGGAAGTGTGGGCACTCGAAGGTTTTGGGGCAGCCTATACCTTACAGGAATTATTGACCATTAAATCCGATGATATGCGTGGACGCAATTTAGCCTTCACCTCGATTGTCCGCGGGAATTTACTTCCCGAAGCTGGCGTGCCAGAGTCATTTAAAGTATTAATTTGTGAACTACGTGGCTTATGTCTAGATATTAGTCTTTCACGCATTAAAGCGACCGTGTAGTTTCACGCATGTAAAGGAAAAAGCGCATTATGAGTCATGCAATTGATTATATTCAAATTCAACTGACGTCCCCAAAAGAACTTGCACGGTGGTCGAAACGTGTCCTCCCGAATAATAAAGTTGTTGGGGAAATTAAAAAAGGAGACACAATTAATTATCGGAGTTTCAAACCTGAACTGGGTGGACTCTTCTGTGAGCGTATCTTTGGTTCTACGATTCATAATGAATGCTCGTGCGGACGAACACGACGACGAAAACCCGTGCCAGATCAAGCTGGCACCGCCGTTGCTGCAGCAGCAACTGCTGTGACTTTGTCACCAGTTGATGGAGTCATGCCTCCGTCACCAGTTGAAGGAGGCATGACTCCTTCATTACAAGCCGACGCTGTAGGCTATATGTGCCCAGGGTGTGGTGTCGAGCCCACAAACGCAAAAGTTCGACGGTATCGCATGGGGTGCATTCGTCTCCGAAAACCTGTTGCGCACTTATGGTATTTTCGTAATACGCCGAATATGATTTCGGTGTTATTAAATATGGCGGCTGCACAAGTCGATCAGGTTGTCCATTTTATCTCGTATACGCCATCTGTGCCGAACGTTCTAAATTATGCCTCACACGAAGGGCAAGAATGGTACGTGGATGAGTGGGAAGCGGTGCACGCATTCTTTACCTCGGAGCTCCCGCGCTTCTTCATTCCCTTTGATAACCTGCCATGGGCAAAAAGATCAGGCCCCAACAAGGGAATGCTCGATTCGCTCTCCATCGAGATGGCGAGCACCTTAGATGAGGAGGAAGAGGAGTACGTTCCTCCCGAAGATACAAAAGCACTGTGGGATCGCGGAGCTAAAGGGAGAGACTACCGCGGGTTTCCGTTGGAGCCCTATTATATTGAAAATTGCGGTGCGGACGCCATTTATCGGTTAATGCAGCAATTAGATTTACCGTTCCTAGAACTTATGCTCACTCAACGCGTACGCAAAAAAGTGGCTCTTTACCATACGGTGCGGGCGGAAAAAGCGCTCTTTGGCATTTTTAAGAAGATTGACGACATGGGTGCTTGGGCACAAATTTCGATGGATAGCAAGGGGCGTGTAAGTGGTGGGGACGATGATGATGAGACAGATTACAACGCGTACTATGGATTAACGCGTCAAGGGCAACGCAATCGAGGGCTAAATATTGCTATTAAAAAAGTCGCGCAACGGTTACATTACGTACGTTTATTGGCACGGAAACATACCCGACCTGAGTGGATGCTTGTAGACGTTTTTCCCGTGCTCCCGCCCGATCTGCGTCCAATGATTCAATTATCGAATGGTCGTTTTGCTAGTTCGGATTTAAATGATATATACCGTCGTTTAATTTACCGTAAACTCCGAACGGATCGATTTGATGATGTCTTTGATGCGGCGTGTGCACCCGATTTTTTGATCCGCCAGGATCTCTGTTTAATGCAAGAGGCGGCGGATGCCATTATTGATAATGGTCGATTAGAAAAGCCTATGCAGAGTGCCAATAAAAACGTACTGAAATCACTGACCGCCGTTATTGAAGGAAAACACGGCCGCTTCCGACAAAATTTACTTGGAAAACGTGTGGATTATTCGGGCCGTTCCGTGATTGTTGTAGGGCCTAAATTACGATTACACCAGTGCGGTTTACCGCGCGAAATGGCATTAGAGCTCTTCCACCCTTTTGTGATCCAAGCGTTATTAGAACAGAGTGTTGCTCAGAATATTCGCGCGGCGAAGAACATGATTCAAAAGCGCCCACAAAAAGTATGGGATATTCTCGAACGGGTCGTCTATGCGCACCCACTGCTTTTAAACCGTGCCCCAACGCTTCACCGTTTAGGTATTCAAGCGTTTGAACCGATCCTCTTGTCGGGCCGGGCTATTCAACTGCATCCACTTGTGTGCCCAGCATTTAATGCTGACTTTGATGGGGACCAAATGGCGGTCCATATTCCGTTATCATTAGAAGCGCAGGCAGAAGCACGTTTACTCATGTTAGCTACCCATAATTGGTTATCGCCTGCGACAGGGGAACCAACTATCGTACCAAGCCAAGATATGATCCTTGGTTTTTATTACTTAACAACACGTCGACCTTTACCGGCTCTGTCTAAAACACTTGAAGCAGGCGCACACGGTGACCGTGTCGTGCCCGGCAAAGCACCATTCAAAGTCTTTCAAACGTTTGCTCGTGTTTTACAGCGGTACGCCTTAGGTGGATTGAAACTCCATGAACTTGTTTGGGTCCAATCAGGGACACCAGCAGATGTACACCAGGCAATGCCTGTAGAAGTACGTGTCAATCAGAGTGGGCATGAGACGCTTATTTATGATGCTGTTGCGGTGGAATCGTGGCCACGGCCACTACAACGTAGCGTCTTGTCTAAGCCACTGGTCATGCCACTTGCCGCACGTATGCATGTTTTAGGGTATTTGCCTCCACGTTCCGGGCGTGTGCCACAACTACACCAGACGAAACACCATACATTCTATCTTCGGACAACGCCTGGGCGACTTATTTTGAATTCTCTGATTTATGAAAACCTTTTTTTGTAACCGAACCGTTGATAAAAGTGAAATGAAACGTTTGATCAAATGGATTGTACTCAATTATGGGACGCAGAAAGCAACCCGTTTTGTAGACCATTTAAAAACGCTTGGTTTTCACTATGCCACAAGTGCCGGCATTTCATTAGGCATCGACGATTTACGTATTCCACCTATTAAAGCGGCCTTTTTGAAGAACGCTGAAAAAGATAGCGTGGAAAATGACCTACGCTACAAGCGTGGCCAAATTACTGCGGTGGAAAAACTCGAAAAAGCACTGGATATTTGGAACACGACAAACGATACGTTAAAAAATGAAGTGATCGATCATTTTCGCGAAACAGATATCTTTAACCCTGTGTACATGATGGCATTTTCTGGTGCACGTGGAAATATCTCACAGGTGCGGCAACTTGTCGGCATGCGCGGGCTTATGGCGGACCAGTTAGGCCAAATTGTAGACTTTCCCATTCGAAGTAATTTCCGCGAAGGGTTAACGGTCACGGAATATATGATCTCGTGCTATGGGGCACGGAAAGGACTAGTGGATACCGCATTACGTACGGCTAATTCAGGGTACTTAACACGTCGTTTAGTGGATGTTGCTCAAAATGTGATTATTCAACAGTTGGATTGTGAGACGAAGGAGGGATTAGAAATCATTCCTTCACCAAATCATGACTATGCGAATCTTATTGGACGCGTCCTTTTTCAACCTGTTGTGCATGCACGTACCGGTAAATGCGTAGCTCGTAAAAATATGGATATTTCACCGGTGTTAGCCACACGCTTAGCCACGTTGCCCAAGATCGTGGTCCGTTCTCCGTTAACCTGCCGTTTTAATATTGTGTGTCAATTATGTTATGGTTGGGACTTATCGAAGCAAAAACTCGTGCAATTAGGGGAAGCCGTCGGTGTCCTTGCAGCCCAATCCATTGGCGAACCTGGTACACAACTGACCATGCGTACGTTTCATACCGGCGGGGTATTCGCGGGGGAAGCGACAGAAAAAGTGTACGCACCACATGCTGGGCTGATTTCGTATAGTGCACGGCCGCGGGGGTACAAAGTGATTAGTCGCTACGGGGAACCCGCGTTTTTAACGGTGGCACCTGTTGCTATTAAAATTCGTCGAAAAGATCGCGCCAAGTCTATCATTTTACAGTTCCCAAGTTCTACACTCCTTTTTATCTTTCCAGGACAATATGTGGCGTTTCACCAAAGTTTGGCGGAATTGTCACGTTTAGAACCAGAAACAGGTGTACCAAGCACAACGAAAGATGTCACCATTGGAGAAAAACAACTTTTTGCACCCGCGGATGGGCAAGTATATCTTGAGCAGGTTAACCTGCAGAATCGGACACCCAAAGGACAACCTTCCAAACCACCGCGGTCAACTTTTCCGCTGTATGGGCCGGATGGCACACCCTTCACCATGGCTTCCTACTTCCCACAAGATTGGGCGAAGAAAAAAGATGTTGAGATGAAAGAGTACCGGCACTCGCTCCGCGATCCTTGGAAAGATGTGCACGGCTATGGGTTTATTTGGATTATTGGGGGGTACCTTTTGGAGCATAATAGGTCTACAAAAGGAGATCGCTTTAATCAAAACTTCCAACCCTTTACATTGACATCCCATTACTGGCAAGACCGATGTGTGGAAAACGTGCCGGTCATCATGGGCTGCGAAACCAATTCCATTCCGTGTAGCGGAGGCTATGACAACTGGGTTAAAGGCGTGGGTGACGAGCCACAGTATCCAGAGGACTTAATACGTCGTTTATTGGCTGTTGCTCAAAGGCGACTTCTCTGTAAACTCAAACCGAAAACAGAACAAGGGAAGAACTTACCCCGTCATTTGACTGGTGTCCCGCCATTTTTACAAATGGCTGCGTCTGCAGAGGACTACTATTCGCGCGTGGTGCACCAACTTGTGACGTATCATACCCAAGTACGTGCACGGCAACCAGGGTTATGTACAACCCGTGGGGGTTCTCCGAGACACGCGCGAAACGCGGTGACCGTCTTCGCAGGGACTTACCGGGCCTCTTCACGATCATTCAATAGGTTTGCAGGAAGCCGGCGTACTGGTAGGGCAGCATATGGGAGAGTCGAACCGTGGGGGTCCACCCACTTATATCCACCTTCATGCGTTAAGCGAAAGGCAGTTTGCCGCAAACTAGGTATCGAATCAAATATTCATATGTATGAGACGCCTGCTTTTCCATGGGATTTTAGCACTCATTCTAAAGGCATCCCATGGACACTACAACGTGGCGTCTTGTCTAAGCCACTAGGAAAGAACTTGGGTGCGCGTCTGTCTACGACCACGACGAGGTTGACACGGATCAAAGGTTGGAACCCTACAAGATATGAGCGATCGTTCGCAGCATACAATGCCCTAGGGAAAATGCTTTTTCGCGCTCCTGTAAAGCAGCGGCACCTTGCCCCTTGCCCCTTTAAAAAGTGGCGTACAGTGCCACCCAATGCCATGGCACACGCACAACGCAATTGCATTGTTGCGCTCCGCACGGGATATAAACATTGGTCAACTTCGCACCAACAGTTTCCAGAGACGCAAATGCACAATGCATATGATATGCAGAAGCATTTTTGGCAAACGCTTCGTGCACGACTTCTCTTTGCCTCGCCCGAAGCGTACGCAAGTATGCAGGTTGTAGGGGGTTTATTGCCTACATATAAAGAAGTGTACACTGTTGGGACATTGGTGTTTGATCCCTCACAGTATGCGATGCCATTTGTATGGGACACACATCCCTTTCTCTTTCCGGTGGGCGAGGATACTGGGACAAATGTCTACCCCCTCGAGGGTGAAATTCGGCTTCCAAAACAGGTCGCGCTCACCAAACACAATCAATATGCTTTTAACTGTGAAGAACGAAAGGTCATTGCGTCATTAGGGCAATTTATTCGTATTGGGGATACTCTTTTTGAGGGCGTACCGAGTCTCCATTCCGGCCAACTTGTGCATATTGACTCGACGCGCGTTATTCTCCGACGTGTGTATCCATACGCGGTTTCGCATGGATCCTCATTGCTTGTGGAGCACGGGCAGTTCATTGAAAAGGATACGCTCTTTGGTACATTAGTTTCACTGGAGTCGAACGCTGGCGATATTGTGCAAGGGCTCCCAAAAGTAGATGAATTGTTAGAAGCACGCGAACCGCCGCATAAAATTTTAACAAGTGTACATGCTCAGCTCGCACATCTCTTTTTATTCTATAAAAAAACCTATGGTGTACGTGAAGGCTGTCGACGGAGTTTGAAGAAAATCCGTCGCGTGTTAGTAGATGAAGTACAAGCCGTATACGGTTCACAGGGGGTATTCATTTCGGATAAGCATATTGAGATCGTTGTGCGCCAAATGACAACCAAAGTTTTAATTATCGATCCCGGGCCCACAGGCCTCTTACCTGGGGATGTTGTTGATTTAAGACGTGTCGAACATTTACAAAGTAATGGTGTCTTTGCGAATGTGAACTACCGCCCTATTTTACTTGGCATTACACGTGCAGCCTTAACAGCAGATAGCTTTATTGCGGCCGCGAGTTTCCAAGAGACCAAACGTGTTTTAGCACGTGCTGCGGTGGAAGGCCGTATTGATTGGCTAACCGGACTCAAAGAAAATGTTATTTTAGGTCGCCTGATTCCTGCGGGAACCGGATTATACATTTAATGCACTGGTTCGAACCACAGATCTTTACAAGTGTTCTTCTTTTGGATACACTAGATCGCAAGACGCTCAACCCTCTTTAAGACGGACCGAGCGTCTTGAGAATGTTAATTTTCCTTATATTTCCACTACTCGTATGACGAATTTAAAAGCTCTTTTAGGCGCAGGTGTCCATTTTGGCCATCAAGTTGGCCGTTGGAATGTCAAAATGGCGCCTTACATTTACGAAACAAAGAATGGCCTGCACATCCTTGATCTTGTACAAACGCTTGGTGAATTAAAGACAGCGCGTGCAGTACTAAAGCGTTCGAAACATGTATTATTTGTGGGCACAAAACCACAGATGGCTCCAATCATTGAAGATGCGGCAAAAAAATGTCATGCACATTATGTGAACACACGTTGGGTAGGGGGCTTACTTACCAATTGGAAGACAATGTCCATGTGTCTTCGAAAATTGAATCAACTGGATCGCCAATTAAACGACAGTAAGCACGTAGAAGGGCTTTCGAAAAAAGATACTCTGCAGTTAAAAAAGCAACGTGCACGTTTGGAAAAATTCTTTGGCGGTTTACGTGAGTTACGCGGTTTGCCTGATCTCGTTGTGATTGTGGGGCAACAGTCCGAAAAAAATGCTGTGGATGAGTGCCAAAAATTAGGGATTACAACCAT
>Ga0307488_10001736_pt1 | contig 18282 bp, 16 predicted proteins | sample SB02metaG_FD_202248 | JGI IMG/M metagenome (GOLD analysis project Ga0307488, IMG submission 202248) | Sea-ice brine microbial communities from Beaufort Sea near Barrow, Alaska, United States - SB 0.2 | ecosystem: Environmental > Aquatic > Marine > Coastal | place: USA: Alaska | collected... | reverse complement strand
AGGTTATGAATTTGTCGAAACTGCTGATACTGCTGATACTGCTGATAGTGCTGATAGTGCTGATAGTGCTGAAGTGGCATTAGAAAAATCCAACATGTTTTTTTTGATTTGATTCTACTCGATATCAATCTATCTACGATGAGCGGTTTGGAATTACTCAAACATCTAAGTATTAAGAGTCCAAACAATAAAGTGGTAATGTGTTCTGCAAGTAGCTCTGAAGATCATATTCGCCAATCAATCGAAGATGGCGCTGAAGGATTTTTAGTTAAACCTGTCACTCAGACTAGTTTAGTCTCTTTACTACATCGTTTAGGCTTTCAATAAGTAATACTTTGGGTTTTATGTGTCGTTACGGAATCGGCCTTCAAGTATAATTAATTTAAGCTTTTCAAAAATTTATATAGGTGAAAAATGATGCTGACACCCTTCCATCTTGCTATTCCCGTTACAGATTTAGAACAGGCCAAAGCCTTTTATGGTGGCCTGCTGGGTTGTGAAAGAGGCCGTCGGTCTGAGGACTGGATTGATTGGAACTTTTTTGGTCACCAATTAGTGACCCATCTTGTAACTGAGATGCCGAGCTTTCCCAAACATAATCAAGTGGATAACCATGCGGTGCCTATTCCACACTTCGGTGTAGTTTTAAACTGGAATGATTGGCAAGCGCTGGCGAGTAAGCTTCGTGCCGCTCATATTGATTTTATTATTGAGCCTTATATACGATTTGAAGGGCAAGCTGGTGAACAAGCGACAATGTTTTTTATGGATCCTTGCGGTAATGCATTAGAATTTAAGGCATTTCAAGATACCCAGCAGTTATTCGCGATTTAATGCAGATAGTCTATTAGATATTTTATATTGATTGTATAAACCGATTACACTGTTTAATAATCTTTATTAGCCATTAAGTTTCATAAGGCTTATTATTTATTCAGACTCTCAACCCAAAAGGGAACAAATAATGAGTAATATTAATATTGGTATTAACGAACAAGATAGGCAAGTTATTGCTGAAGGCTTAAAGTGCCTGCTAGCAGACTCTTATACACTATATTTACAAACACATAATTTCCATTGGAATGTAACTGGGCCGCAGTTCAGAGAATTACATCTCATGTTTGAGGAGCATTATACCGAGCTAGCTTTGGCGGTTGATGATATTGCAGAGCGGATACGTACTTTAGATGTGGCTGCACCGGGAACTTATAAAGAGTTTGTTAAGCTAAGTTCAATTAAAGAAGTAGACGGTGTGCCTACTGGAACTGAAATGGTTAAGATATTACTCAATGGCCATGAAACAGTGATTAAAACATGTCGCAAGGTGTTGGCATCAGCGCAACAAGCAGACGATGAATCCTCTGCTGCCTTAGTGTCAGACAGAATGCGTATTCATGAAAAAACAGCATGGATGTTAAGGGCTTTGAGTTAAGCAAATATTAAAATAAAATGTAGCGATACAACTTATTAATGCGCAAGTTCACAAAAAAGGTCAAAGTGGGTAATTACACTTTGGCCTTTTTGTTTACATCTACTGTCTACCAAGCGTGAGCATTAGAACTGCATGTAAAATTTGGTAGGACTAGATATTGACCATGGTTATGGCGCGATAGCGCTATATACTGCAGTACTAGATTGAGACCTACTCAACCGCACTTAATAGTTCTTTCTCTAAGGATGCATCTCTGCGAATGTTTTTAGCCTTTTTAGACTCAATATAAGCCTGATAACGACCAGGTTTATGGTTTACTGCGATAAGTAAATTCATAGTGATAGCACCAATCACAGATAAAATTACCAGATCAATGCTAAAGATAAACATCGAAGACGTCAGGATCACAGAATCAACTAATAAGCCAAAATTGCCTGCACGAATATTAAACTTATTCTGAAGACACAAGGCTAAAATACCAAGTCCTCCTAGGCTTGATTTGTGTCTAAACATAATCAACAATCCCACACCAATTAACATACCGCCAGCCACGCTAGCAAATACGGGGTGAATACTTTCAATATTAATCAGATGCTGCATTTGTTCTGTCATAACCGACACAATAGACACTGAGATGAAGGTATTGATAGTAAAACGTTTACTTAATTGAGTCCAAGCAATGAAGTAAAAGGGGATATTGACTAAAAAGAACAATAATCCAAAGCTCATATCGAAAAGGTGTGTGCCAATAATGGCGATACCAGCTGTGCCGCCAGTCAGTAAATTATGTGTACCAAACAACACCACACCAAAAGATACCAATACACCGGCACAAAATAGTGCTAATACGTCTTCATAAAATCTGTGTGTTGGGAAATTCACTACTTTACCTCTATCTCTTTAATTTGTTGAAAATTGGTCTGATCCAACGAGGCGCGGATCTTACAGATTTACACTTATATTGTTAGGTCAACAGACTGATCATGTTGCTGGTGGTTTAAGTGCTTCAGTAGCGGAAACTTTACAACTTTGGTTGGTTTTGTAAACAGGCTGTACCTAAGATGTTTCCTGTGTTGTTGGACAAATTTGTCACCAATCTAGGATTGGCTAGGAATGTGTGAAATTAAACTGTTTTTGGTTTACCCATTGTTAAAGTTAAAGCATAGATGATCTTTATCAGTGTTTTTCAACTATGACTAAATTAATTACCTAACAGAGAGAGCCTTATGTCACATATTTTGCCAAAACAGATCCCACAACAAGCCTTTGATTGGTATGACGATTATGCCCATGGCGATATAGACCGACGCACTTTTTTAAGTCGTTTAGGCTCATTATCTATTGCTGGGCTTACCCTTGGCGCAGTGACAAGTGCGCTTACGCCAAATTACGCATTAGCTGAACAAATCTCTTTTAACGATCAAGATATAAAAGCTACCTATCAAGAATTTGAATCTCCCAATGGTCACGGAAAAGGGCGAGGTTACTTGGTTGTGCCAAGTAACATAGATAGCAAAGCGCCGAGTGTGTTAGTGGTACATGAAAACCGTGGGCTTAACCCATATGTCCGGGACGTGGCAAGACGCCTGGCTAAGCAAGGTTTTATCGCGTTTGCTCCAGATGCGCTGTTTCCTTTAGGTGGTTATCCAGGTAATGATGATGATGGTCGTGCTATGCAGAGCAGCATGGACAGAGACAAAATTGATCAAGACTTTATAGCGGCGGCCCGTTATCTGAAAGAGCATGAATCAAGTACGGGTAAATTAGGTGTAGTCGGCTTTTGTTTTGGGGGTTATGTAAGCAATATGCTGGCAGCAACTGCACCAGAACTTATAGATGCTGCTGTGCCATTTTATGGCACGCCAGCAAAGGGTGATTTAGTTAAAAACGTCAAAGCGCCAATTATGATCCAATTCGCTGAAAATGATAAACGTGTTAACGCCACTTGGCCTGATTATGAAGCAGCATTAAAGGCTAATAAGGTTAATTACACCGCATATTTTTATCCTAGCACTCAGCATGGTTTCCACAATGACTCTACTAGTCGATATGATCCCAAAGCGGCTGAACTGGCTTGGTCGCGCACGCTGGAATTTTTTAAACAACATTTAGCCTGATTATTGTTACTTATAATGTGTATTCCTGAATTAAGAGCCAGCTAATGTCGCTGGCTTTTCTGATCTTTACCAGTAATCCATTCTGGTCTAAAAGACGTAATGGGTGTAACTGAACACCAACTTAAAAAGTATTATGAAAATCTTTTTCACTGTATTTTTATTAAGCTTTCTGCTACAAGGCTGCGTTAATTACGATTATCCCAGTCAGGTTATTGTGGGTGAAAAAATGATTAAATTTGCAGGAGAAAGCTTAGCGGGCGAACCCACCTCTGTCCCTCAAGCATTTGCAGGTTGCAAGACCTTGTTGCTGTTTGGCTATATTCATAAATCACAATTTGACATCGACCGATGGTTGATTGGATTAGACCAAACTAATACCCAAGTTGCAGTGTACGAAATCCCCACCATTAAAGGTACGTTTCCACAGATGTTTAGTACAGCGTTTGACAACTCGATGCGTGAAGGGATCCCGCAAGAAATATGGAAAGGTGTGATCACCGTTTATAAAGATGGTGAAAGGGTGCAAAGATACACAGGCAATTTAAAGCCAAAAAATGCCCGTGTGCTGTTGATAAATGCCCAAGGAGAGGTGATACATTTTTATGATAGAGGTTTTTCAGTCGGAGCTTTAAATGCTTTGAGAGAGAAGCTGTAGAGTGGATTTCATTTTTTGCAGCGTAGCTTGATAAATTCAGTTACATCTTTAATCGTGACCTAAGAGCTAGGGTAAGCCATGATAGGGTGCCTAGATTAGGAATAGTGAATAAGGAATTAACAATGAATAATGATATCAAAGGCCTGTGCTTGTTTTTGGGAATGATTGGTTTAGCTTATGCAGCAATACTGGTACTGACCATGTTATTCACTGGCGTGAAAGTTGTAAAAAGTATTGTATTCATCTCTGCTTTCTCATCATTTTTAGTCAGCCTTGGCCTGACTCCTCAGGTTAAACAACGCTTAGTGCAAGTGCTTAAACAAAAAACGGCATGCTACAAATAAAATATTTAATAAGGCGTGTGAGTAGAGCAACCTGACATTAATCCACGTTTAAAGTCAGAATAGTTCCAATCTCTAGCAGGACTATTGGTATCAACGAGCCAGTTTTTAAAACTAATCGTGTTGTGAATTACAACTAACCTACTGTCATATATGATAAAAATTCACTCAATTAGCAATAAGACATACTTGATCTGATACGAGGTTCCTCGGTGGACACGTCCCTAGAAGTCATTACAATATAAACAATATGTAAATGCTGCCAATTGGTTTGCAAAGACATTGAACGCATTCATTGCTGCTATTATTGCGTTTATCGAGGCGAACTTGTGAGGGGATAGCGCGCTATTGTGAGCAAGTTCAACCAAGATAGGTGCAATAAGAGTGGTACTGGACGGTATGGCTTATCCCGAGCTCAGGTTATTTAAGACCTATACTTTTTTAGCAGTTGTAGATACTTGCACAACAACGATTTTCTGATTAATGTTGTCACAAAAGTAAAGGGTAAAACTTTGAAACGGTTCATATCTCGTCTAACTACGCTACTGGTTATTCTAATACACACCAGCTGTGCTACTTTAAATCCTAATTTTGAAAAGCCTGAAGTAAGCGTTAATTCCTTTAAAATACTGCCAAGCGGTAGTATCAATCCTACATTTGAAATCGGTTTACGAGTGGTTAATCCCAATAGTATCCCCTTGAATTTAAAAGGCATGGCATACACTGCTAGCATTGAAGGTAATAAGATATTTTCTGGTGTGGCGAATCAACTGCCTATTGTGCCTGCTTATGGCGAAGAAGAGATAAAGTTAAACGTACAGGCAGATTTATTTGGAGGTATTAGGTTATTTGCTGATCTCATGCAGCCAAGGAATATCCCTATCGCTTATACGCTAAAAGTGAAATTGGACGTTGGCACTTTTGCACTACCTATTCACATTACTCGAGAAGGCAATTTCACTATGCCAAAGTCTAATTAACTTAACCGTCGAAATTAAATCTCCAAAAAAGTTCCAAAAAAAAGGCACTACTTTTTAGAAGTAATGCCTTTTTAAAATAGCAAGTTGAGCTAGTTAAACACGCTCAAATACCGTAGCAATACCTTGACCTAAACCAATACACATAGTGGCTAGACCGATAGACTTGTCGTTGGCTTCCATTAGATTGATTAACGTAGTGGATATACGAGAGCCAGAACACCCTAGTGGGTGTCCAAGTGCAATTGCACCACCGTTCAAGTTGACTTTTTCTTCGTAACTATCAATCCAACCAAGTTGTTTGATACAAGACAACGCTTGTGCAGCAAAAGCTTCGTTAAATTCAGCCAGTTCTATATCTGCCATCGTCATGCCAGCACGTTTAAGTGCTTTTTGGGTGGCTGGTACTGGACCATATCCCATAATAGCTGCATCACAACCTGCTACTGCCATAGCGCGAATTTTAGCCCGTGGCGTCAACCCTAGTGCTTTGGCTTTATCAGCCGACATGATCAACATCGCAGATGCACCATCAGATAAGGCAGACGATGTACCTGCTGTAACTGTGCCATTGACCGGATCAAATACCGGTCTCAAGGCTGCCATAGATTCAGCTGTAGAGTCTGGACGGATTGTTTCATCCACACTAATAGATTTTAAAATTCCGTCTGCGTCATGGCCTTGTGTGGCGACAATTTCACTGGCCCAGCGGCCTTCGAGTGTTGCTTGGTGTGCTCGTTGGTGTGAGCGCGCGCCAAAGGCATCCTGCATTTCACGCGTAATACCGTTTTGACGTCCTAACAACTCTGCCGTCATGCCCATACTGCCTGATGCTTTAGCGGTGTGCTTAGCAATACCAGGATGAAAGTCTAAATTGAAATCCATAGGCACATGACCCATATGTTCAACACCGCCAATCATATACACGTCACCACGACCAGACATAATACCGCTGGTGGCGTCATGTAAAGCTTGCATAGATGAACCACATAAGCGGTTTACTGTGACTGCACCCGTTGAGCGAGGGATATTAGTTAATAATTGTGAGTTACGAGCAATATTGAATCCTTGCTCTTTGGTTTGCTGAACACAGCCCCAGATGATGTCTTCAATATCATTAGGATCAAGGTTTGGATTGCGTTCAACTAACTTTGACATTAAATGTGCAGATAAAGTTTCTGCGCGCACGTTTCGAAAAATACCGCCTTTAGAGCGACCCATAGGTGTGCGTATACAATCAACTACTACGACTTCTTTCATGATCTTCTCCTGAATAAATGTAACAAAGACTACGCAAAATATGATTTGTTTGATGCGGCCATTTCGCGCACACCATCAGAAATCTGATAAACCGGACCTAAATCAGCGTATTTATCGGCTAATGCTACAAAGTTGGCTAAGCCCATAGTTTCAATGAAGCGGAATATTCCACCTTTGAAGGGAGGAAAGCCTAAACCATAGAGTAATGCCATATCGGCTTCAGCTGCACTGGCAACGATGCCTTCTTCTAGACAACGAATGGCTTCATTGGCCATTGGGATCATCACTCTTGCAATGATTTCGTCTTTGTCGAAGTCGCGTTTAGCAGCGCAATGTGGGGCGAACAATTCGTAAGCTTCTGGTGCTGCTACTTTAACTGGGCGGCCACGCTTATCTAGGCTGAAGTTATAGAAACCTTTGCCATTTTTCTGACCTAAACGATCTGCTTTATACAATAAGGTAACAGGGTCGTTAGCAATTTTCTGCATCCGCTCAGGGATACCATCAGACATTACGCTAGATGCGTGGTCAGACGTGTCCATGCCTACCACATCAAGCAAGTAAGCAGGACCCATTGGCCAGCCAAAGATTTTTTCCATAACCTTATCAACGGCAACAAAGTCGGCACCGTCCATAATCAATCGGCTGAAACCTGCGAAGTAAGGAAACAATACACGGTTGACTAAAAAGCCTGGGCAATCGTTGACTACAATCGGGGTTTTACCCATTTTTAAAGTAGCTGCAACTACAGCAGAAATGGTGTCTTCAGAGGTTTTTTCACCGCGAATAATTTCAACTAGTGGCATTTTGTGCACAGGGTTAAAGAAGTGCATACCACAGAAGCGTTCTGGTTTTTTCAAGCTTTTGGCTAAATGGTTGATAGAAATGGTCGAGGTGTTAGAACAAATAATCGTGTCATCAGATACATGCTGCTCGGTTTCAGCTAATACTATACTTTTCACTTTAGGGTTTTCGACTACCGCTTCAATCACTAGGTCGACGTCTTTAATGGCTGAATATTCTAATGTAGGCACAATGCTATTGAGAGTTGAAGCCATTGTGGCTGCATCGACTTTACCGCGCTGCATGCCTTTGCCTAAAATAGTCGCGGCTTCTTTTAAACCCAAGTCCAATGCAGCTTGGTTAATGTCTTTCATTATAACAGGTGTGCCTTTCACCGCAGACTGGTAGGCTATTCCGCCACCCATAATACCTGCGCCTAAGACGGCAGTTAGTTTGATTTCTTTTTTCGCTGCTTTTGCTTGTTTTTTACCTTTGCCTTTAACTAATTGATCAGCCAAAAATATACCCACTTGGGCTTTTGCTGCGTCAGTTTTAGCTAATTTAGCAAAACCTTGGTTTTCTAGTTTAAGTGCGCCATCTCTATCAAGGCCAGCCGCTTTCGATATTGTCTCTACCATCATATGCGGCGCTGGATAATGTTTACCAGCCTGCGCGAAAACCATAGCTTTAGCAGTTGAAAAGCTCATCATGGCTTCGTTTTGATTTAATGTCAGTGGTGCCTTTTTCTCTGCACGTCGAGCTTGCCAATCAAAGTCGCCAGAAATTGCGTCTTTCAGCATGCTAATGGCTGCTTCAGTTAGTTTATCTGGTGCTACGACTGCATCTACAGCACCTTCAGCTAAGGCTTTTAATGCCTTGCGATCACGGCCCGTGGTCATCCATTCAAGAGCGTTGTCTGCACCAATTAGACGAGGAAGACGCACTGTGCCACCAAAACCTGGCATTAAGCCTAGTTTCACTTCTGGCAAGCCTAAGCTGGCGGTGGTATCTGCCACACGAAAATCACAAGCCAGAGTCATTTCACAACCGCCACCTAGAGCAAAGCCATTGACTGCAGCGATAGTGGGGAAAGGTAAATCTTCAAAACGGTCAAATACTTGAGACGTTTTGCCTACCCAGGCCAGCACTTCTGAATCTGGCATTTCAAATAAATCAGTAAATTCAGTGATATCAGCACCCACAATGAAAGTCGATTTTGCTGAGCGCACAACTACACCTTTCACCTCTGAATGGGCCACAAGTGCTTGGGTCGCTGCATCTAAGTCTGCAACGGTTTGTCGATCAAACTTGTTCACTGAACCTTGCGCATTAAATACTAATTCTGCAATGCCATCTTGCAGTAAATTAACCGTGAGGCTCTTACCTTCGTATATCATTATCATCTCCTGTGGCTATCGCCAAAGCGTGGGTTGGGAAGAGGCCAATGGCCCTCCGAGTACAGATTATATGAATTGTTGTTAAAAGACTTGGAAAGGGCAACCTAACTTTTAACAAAACATAATATGAATTGTTACATGTGGGTGAATATAGTCAATTCAACTGGTCATGCCAGTTAATGTGTGAATTATCCAAAATACTCTCTTAAATAACTAAGTAAGTTTGTTAGTATCAAGCCTATTATATGGCTGGTATCTTTTTTATATTTTGGAATTTGTGACTATTCGCTACTTATTTTGCATCGTGTTCTCTACTGTCTTATTTACTCAAACGGCAGTCGCCACACCTAAGCTTGACCCTGAGCAGCAACGAAAGCTTTTTATTCAAGCAGAGAGGCTTGCGTACAACCCTAACAGCAGTGCCTTTAAAGAATTAATGGAACAACTGGAGGGTTATCCTTTAAAGCCCTACGTTGAATTAAAAACCTTAAGTCAGTTTCCTTTTATGGCGAATAAAAAACAAATAGAAAGTTTTTTAGCCAAATATGAATTTTCTCCATTAGACAGACCTTTACGCAAAAAGTGGTTGCTGTACTTAGCTAAACAAAATCAGCCCGAACTGTTTAGTCATTTTTATCGCGATATGGGTTATGTCACTTTAAACTGTAGTTACGCAGATATGTTGCTGCAAAAAGATCCCTCAAACGCCCAAGCATTTGAGCTGGCAGAAAATCTTTGGGTAGTAGGCCAATCCCAGCCTAATGATTGTGATGAATTATTCAATAAGTGGCAAAAGGCTGGCAAGCGTTCGTCAGACTTAATTTGGAAAAGAATGTCTTTGGCGGCTGATGGGGGCAATCACACGCTGATCCCGTATTTAAAAACCTTGATGCCACAGGATCAGCAATATTTAGGCGATCTCTGGTTAAAGGTGCGTCGCTCACCTAGCCAAGTCTCTCGTTTATCAAATTTTCCGGGAAAATACCCAGAGCTAGAAACTGAGATTTTGGTATACGGTTTAAAACGGCTTATCAGTAATAACAGGGATTTAGCATTACGCAGTTGGGAAAAGCTGTCGAGCCGATTTGAGTTTTCACTATCACAACAAAAACAAATATCGCATCGGTTTGCTATTTTTTTAGCGCTAGCAGATCACGAGCAAGCTGAATTTTGGTTAGAAAAGGCAACAAGTTTTGAACCTGATGCTGAATTACTACGTTGGCATTTAGCTCATGTATTAAGGCAAAATAACTGGCAAGATGCATTGGATGTGATAAGCCTTGTGCCCGCTGCTTCAGCCGACGATAACGTGTTTCAGTACTGGAAAGCCCAAGCTTACGAGAAGGTAGGCGCCAAAGAATTAGCTGACGTGGGCTTACATAAATTGGCCAAACAGCGTCATTACTACGGTTTTTTGGCAAGCGGAAAGTTGTCTGAAATGCCTAGCTTAAATGATAATCCATTGCTCATCCCGAAAGAGGAAATAGACGAGGTAGCTTCATTGCCTGCTGCACAAAGAGCTTTTGAATTCAGAAAGTTAGGCCGCAATCTTAGTGCTAGACGTGAGTGGATCTTTTTGCAAACTCAATTGACTCAGAAACAGAAGGTAACCGCAGCTGTGCTGGCCAGCCAACAGGGTTGGCATGATCAAGCTATTTTTGGTTTTTCTAATGCAGGTTATCTGGATGATTTGAGCAGACGTTTCCCGATGGCTTTTGACAGTCAGTTGCAAAGCAACGCTAAGAAAAATAATATTGATGTAGCCTGGGCATTTGCCATCGTCAGACGTGAAAGCTCTTTTATGCCAGACGCTGCCTCTCATGCTGGTGCCTTGGGTTTGATGCAAGTAATGCCCGGTACGGCACGCTATCTCGCCAAGAAAAAAATCAGAAGAAATAGCTTATTAAATCCCAATCGCAATGTTGAACTGGGTACACAATATATGCGTTATCTGATGGATAAAATGGATAATAATGCGATATTGGCGACTGCGTCTTATAATGCTGGTTGGCGAAGAGTACAACAGTGGCTTCCTGAAAAAGGTAATATGCCCTTGGACTTATGGATTGAAACTATTCCCTATAAAGAAACGCGTAATTACGTTAAAGCGGTGCTGGCTTACCAGCAAATATACAGCCAACATTTAGGTGGCAGTGAAAACCTGTTTAAGAAATTAGCGAGTATGGAAATACAACCAAAAAGTTAGCAACGCCTCTACAATATATTCAAGGCTAACAGCCTTAAGCTTATGTTAATCTACAATTATATTCTTTAATGAGAGTCTGGTATGTCAGTTCAAACACTTCAAGTAAAGTTAGCACAAACCTATCCACAGCACATTTCAGAATTACAAAGCCGCACCCGTGAAGCTATTCAGCGGGAGAGTATTGAAGGTTTGATCATCCATTCGGGGCAAGGTAAACGTTTGTTTTTAGACGATAACCATTACCCCTTCAAAGTAAATCCACAGTTTAAGGCGTGGTTGCCAGTGATTGATAACCCAAATTGTTGGTTGATTGTGAACGGCGTTGATAAGCCAAAATTAGTCTTTTACCGACCCAAAGATTTCTGGCATAAAGTGCCTGATGAGCCAAACGATTTTTGGGCTCAGCAGTTTGATATAGTCTTACTGACCCAAGCTGATGCGGTGGAAAAACACCTACCTTTCGATAAAAGTAAATATGCTTATATAGGCGAATATATTGAGGTAGCTAAGGCTTTGGGTTTTGAATTGGTGAATCCTGATAGAGTCATGCATTACCTTCATTACCAGCGAGCGTATAAAACAGATTATGAATTAGTGTGTATGCGTGAAGCAAACCGTATCGCGGTTAATGGGCATCGAGCCGCGAAAATTGCTTTTGAACAAGGGCTAAGTGAGTTTGATATTAATTTGGCTTACCTTCGTGCTGTTAGGCAAAGTGATAACCAAGTTCCCTATAATAATATTGTGGCGCTAAATGAAAACGCATCAATATTACATTACACTAATGTAGAAACAGAAGCGCCTACCCAATCCCGTTCTTTTTTGATTGATGCGGGTGCAAATTTTAATGGTTTTGCAGCTGATATTACCCGCACTTATGCACGAGAAAATGGCGTGTTTGCAGACTTAATCGAGTCTATGCATAAAATTACCCAACAATGTGTTAATGAGTTAAAACCAGGCGTGTCTTATGCTCAAATTCATAGCAGTGCTTATCAACAAGTCGCAGCACTGTTATGCGATACAGGTATCGTGAATTTGAATGCGAACGATATGCTTGAAACGGGTATTGTCAATACGTTTTATCCCCATGGAATTGGGCATTTCCTTGGTTTGCAAGTACATGATGTGGCTGGGCACGTATCGGATGACAGAGGTACACCTAGTCCAGCCCCTGATGCTCATCCATTTCTGCGAAATACTCGCACCATCGAAGCACGGCAAGTCTTTACTATTGAACCAGGTTTATATTTTATTAATAGCTTATTAGCAGATTTAAAAAGCAGCGAGCAATCCAAATATATTAACTGGAATATTGTTGATAGTTTGCGACCTTTTGGTGGCATACGCATTGAAGATAACGTCATTGTGCACCGCGATAAAAACGAAAATATGACGCGTGAGTTAAATTTAAATTAAGGGCTTTTGAAATCTACAAAGCTAAGTTTGACCTGCTACAAAGTGAAGTACTTGCTCAGTCTATTGTAAAAACGAGAGACCAACAGAAACACTTATGAAGTGTTTCTGTTGGTCTAGCGATTTTTAATATTCGTGCTGCACATTGTTAAGCTGATACATCTGATAGTGATACCTTCCCCATTGCTGTAAAAGCGTCGTATATAGCCAAACAGAGAGTCCGTTATAGTGGCATATGCAACTTGTCGAGCTAACAGGTTGATTTAACGAATAAATATGTTTTTACTGCACATTTAGTTTACCCTTTTTGATATTATCCAAAACACCATGTTGGATGAAGACTTTTGTTAATCGGAACCTTTATACATGCTTCGAATTTTTTCCCGTCTACTACTTTTTCTGGTATTCACTCATAACATTTATGCACAACAAACTATTTCTAAAGCGGATATCTCAAATGACTTCGCTAAACTAGATATTCCTAATTTAGGTGGAGAAATTAAGATCGATGGCGAGCTTGATGATACCCAGTGGCAACAAGCGAAAGAGTTAGAGCTTAAGTATGTTACACGTCCATTTGAAAATACCCGTCCTCCGGTGACTACCAGAGTCAAAATATTTGAGAATGGCGATACCCTATATGTGGCATTTATCGCTCAAGATCCCAAGGTAGAGGACATCAGTGCTTTTTATCGAGACCGAGACGGCATATGGAGTGATGATTTAGTCGGGATTAAGCTCGATACCTTTAATGATAGCCGTTTAGCTTACCAGTTTTTTGTGAATCCTCATGGTATTCAAGCAGATTCGATTCAAAATGAAATGACTGGCGGCGAAAGTGATAGTTGGGATGGTATTTGGCAATCGGCAGGTAAAATTGTTGCTGATGGTTATCAGGTGGAAATGGCTATTCCGTTGCGTATTTTAAACTTTGAAGAGGGTAACGAGAATAAAGTTTGGGGCGCTGAACTGGTTCGTTATTACCCAAGAGCGGATCGTTTACGTATTTCGAATATGCCTCGAGACCGCAACAACTCCTGCAATTTGTGTCAGATGGGCGCTATTAGTGGTTTCAAACAAGCCAAACAAGGTAAAAATTTAGCGTTAGTGCCTACATTAGTATTGGGTAAAGGGCAAAGCCGTAACCCAGAAGAAAGCTTTGAATGGGAAGACTCAGATAACCAAGAAATAGGCTTGGACGTGAAGTGGGGCATTACCCCAGAAATATCCTTACAAGCTACCCTTAATCCAGATTTTTCTCAGGTGGAAGCGGATGTGGCTCAGCTGAGTATTAACGACACCTTTGCGCTTTTCTTTGATGAAAAACGGACATTTTTTTTAGAAAATTCCGATTACTTTTCTAGCAACTACAATCTCGTTTATACCCGTAATGTGGGTGCGCCTGATTATGGCGCTAAAGTAACGGGGCGAATTGATCAACATACCTTTGGGTTTTTCGTGGCCAATGACGAATCCACAACTTTCTTAGTGCCAGGTAATTTGGGATCCAGTATTGCTGATCTTGAACAGGAATCACTTAACCTAGCGTTACGTTATCGTTATGATTTATCCGAACAGCTATCCATCGGTTGGACCGGTACTTTGCGTGATGCAGAGGGATATTACAATTACGTCAATGCTATTGATGCAAAATATCAACTTACAGATAACGATACCTTTCGTGCACAAATATTACGTTCAGATACGCAATATCCAACTGACCTATACACAGAGTTTTGCGACAACAACTGTGAGCAGGACGAGGACTATTCAGAGACCGTTTTACGCTTGAAAAACCCCGACGCTTTTAGTGGTAAAGCTTATCGTGTCAGTTATACCCACGAGGAGCGAAATTGGAACGTTTTTTTAAACCGCAACAGCCGTGGAGCAGGTATTCGCACAGATTTAGGTTTTGGCTCTTTGGCTGACCGTCATCAGTCGGTAGTGGGCGCTGGTTACAACTGGTACAGTGAAAACACTTGGTGGAATAAAGTCAGATTATCCGGTGACTGGGATATCAGCCATAACGATAATAACGAACTGATCGAGAAAGAATCGGAAGTGCAACTGAGCATGAATGGACGATTGCAGTCCTACTTTGAAATAAGCTTTTTAAAGCGAGATAAAGTGGGGCTTCGTGATGATCCCAGTATTCTGAGTATCACTGACAACAGCACATTATTTACCGAGCAGCAAGGCAGCTTTTATTTTGAAATGCGCCCAAGTCCATCGTGGTATTTCAGTACATTTATGCGTTTTGGTGATCATATTGACTACGATAACAACCGCTTGGGTAAGCAATGGTTAGTGCGCCCAACTATAAACTGGAATATTGGCAAAAGTTTGCAGTTTACATTGCGTCACACTTATCAAAACCTTGATGTGCATAATCAGCAACTGTTTACCGCCAACCTATCTGATTTTCGTACTACTTATCAGTTCAATCAACGCCAGTTCTTACGTCTGATTTTGGTTTATTCTGACATTGAACGTAACCAACAAAATTATACTTTTGATGTGAACGCCAACAGTATAGGATTAGGCATGCAACTTTTATATTCGTACAAACTCAATCCACTCACCAAATTTTTTGTAGGTTATTCAGACTCGGCCTATCAAGATGGTGTCCTCACTTCATTGACCAAAAGTGGGCGTTCGGTGTTTATGAAATTCAGTTACGCATGGCTAAACTAGCGGATTAGTGAAGCTTGATAATTGTTTGCTTTGGCCATATATATTATTTACGGCAATTCTAGCCGTGTCGAAAAAGGAAGGCAGTGATGGAAGTATTACTCGATTATATTTTGACCGCACAAACACTCGTTTTAGTTTTTGTGGTGGTGTTACTTAAAACTTCAATTAAATTTGTGCCACAGAACCGCGCTTACGTGATAGAACGATTTGGTAAATATCAGTCAACTAAAGAAGCAGGGTTAAATTTTATTATACCCTTTATTGACCGTATTTCTGCGGATCGTTCGTTGAAAGAAAAAGCTGTAGATGTACCTGAACAAAGCGCCATTACCAAAGACAATATCTCGCTGTCAGTGGACGGTGTTTTGTATTTTCGAGTGCTCGACCCTTATAAGGCCACCTATGGAATAGACGATTATGAGTTTGCCGTCACTCAACTAGCACAGACCACTATGCGTTCTGAATTAGGCAAAATGGAACTCGATAAAACCTTTGAAGAAAGAGACGTGCTAAACATCAATATCGTTGCGGCGATCAATGATGCTGCCGGCCCTTGGGGTATTCAAGTACTTCGTTATGAAATTAAAGATATTGTGCCGCCTCAATCTGTCATGGAAGCGATGGAAGCGCAAATGAAGGCCGAACGAGTCAAACGGGCACAAATTTTAGAGTCTGAAGGTGACAGGCAGGCCGCCATTAATCGAGCCGAAGGTCAGAAAGCCTCGGTAGTATTAGCGGCAGAAGCCGATAAAGAAGAACAAGTATTACGTGCAGAAGGTGAGGCCAAAGCGATAGTGGCTGTCGCTACCGCTCAGGCAGAAGCTCTCAGACAAGTAGGTGAAGCTGCTGCTACCCCTGAAGGGCAAAAAGCCATTCAATTGGATTTAGCCACTAAGGCCATTGAGGCCAAACATGCGATTGCTAAAGAATCTTCTGTTGTATTATTGCCTGATAGCAGTACTGAAGCCGCGAGTGTTGTAGCCCAAGCGATGACCATTATTAATCAATTAAATAAGGGGTAGTGTATGGATTGGGCAATCAACAACTTAGCTGAAAGTTTGCTCATTCTCGGCATACTTTTATTAGTGATTGAAGTGGCAGTGTTAGGTTTTTCAACCTTTGTACTGTTTTTTGTAGGCTGTGCTGCGGTGGTTACCGCAGGTTTATTGTATGTGGGTATTATTCCAGATACTTGGTTGTCAGCAATGTTGAGCACAGGTGTGCTCACTGGGTTAACCGCTGTTTTGTTATGGAAGCCTTTAAAGAATATGCAAACTCAGGTGGACACGACAAAAGTAAAAGGCGATTTGGTCGGTCATAGTTTTATATTAGTGGAAGATGTGGCGCCTGAGCTGACCCCTGAATATCATTATTCAGGGATCGATTGGAAGCTAAAGGCGAATGAACATTTGGTAGCAGGCACTAAGGTAGAAGTCACACAAGCTGATGTGGGCGTATTCCACATCAAAGCTAGCTAATTTTTACATTGTGAGTGTCTGTTATATAAGTCGGGTCGATCCCGACTTTTTAATTATTTAAGGGGTCATTGCTTGTAATTTTTTGTGCAAGCTCATATAAACAAAAACAGCATCTAACGCCAATACAGACATGTAGAACATTTATGGGTAAGCACAGACCACTTTTAAAACATATTCGAAATCACGATACACTTTTTAGTGAACTGGCGATGGCCAGAAATTCTTATGCGCAAAGTCTTGGCCTCAACGATTGTGCGTATCACAAAACCCCTAAATTTATCACTGCTGATGGCCGCAGGCTGACCATTGAGCCAGAAAGAAGTTTGATAGTACAAAACTATCAAACCTTTTTAGGTGTGAAGAACATTTTGCAGCGAGACATACCCGGTTTTTATATTGTTAATAACAGCGATATTGGGTTTCGCTACCCCACTGCCGCGATTGCGGGTTTAGATGCCCCCTTTATTAAACGTTTTCGGTCGGAGTTCTTTCATAAGGTTGATGAAGATAGAAGTATCTGCCGACCACGCAACCTCTCTTATGGGATTAAAAGTAGGGGCAAAGGTGACAACAGACAGGAATATGAAGTGTGGGTCCCTGATGAGCATGTTCAACTTGATCCCACACCGTTATTTATTGATAAGTATGGTGAGGACTTGCCTGATGATGTGCGTAATTTCGCTAGTTTGGTGCCTGTTGTATATGGTTGGATGGGGGTTAAACGCGCTGCATTTGAAGCTATCTATGTGAATAAGAAAAGTATGGGGGACATTGCCATCAACATAGGCTTGTCGGTTGACGCGTATAACATTGGTGCAATGCCAGATTTATCGTATTCCCCAGTTGTTGGCAGTTCGATAGCAGTCAGTAACGCTGAACTGGAATGGGAAGTAATGGGTTATTATGCCCCAAAAGGTGCTCATCCTACTCACGATCACATCTGGTCTGCTATTAATCATGCCATTGAAGCCGTGGGAACAGCGGTTAATGATATCTATGACAAGGAGTCAATTGTTACAAGTGAAAGTAAAACAGAGCGTATTCTTAGCTGTATACAAGGCCAACACATTTCCACAGAGCAAGTGTTGCAGTGGAATTTAAAACCATGGGAGTTTTTACAAGATGCCAGTATGCATAGGCGTAAATCTCATGATCCTAGTCGCTCAGTCAACTTGCTAGGCAGACTCAACCGGCTTTTTTATCAAGAATCCTTTAAACTGCCATCGCTCAAAAAGATACACGACTTAATCGCTCAGCCCATAAAACGTTAGCTTAATGTCATCGGAACCCATATTTAGCCGTTTAGGGTTATTCTGTATATTGTGGGTGAATTACGGGTGAATTGCGGGTGGTTTTTCATAGGGCGGTAATCTGGTTGCTTCATACACTGTTCCATATATTGATCGTTAACTCTGCCGTAACTGACCAAGCTTTACATTGCTTCATGGATGGCAAGACGGGTTGCAGATCAACAGGGATGTGTCATTGTTCACCTTAATATTTTCTCCTAAACGCCACAAAAAATC
>Ga0307488_10001735_pt1 | contig 18288 bp, 12 predicted proteins | sample SB02metaG_FD_202248 | JGI IMG/M metagenome (GOLD analysis project Ga0307488, IMG submission 202248) | Sea-ice brine microbial communities from Beaufort Sea near Barrow, Alaska, United States - SB 0.2 | ecosystem: Environmental > Aquatic > Marine > Coastal | place: USA: Alaska | collected... | reverse complement strand
GATGGCTTTTTACCCGCTGATGGCTCCTTCCCAACCGATGGATATTCAGTCTCTGATAAGCCCATTGCATTCTTATCTGTGTTTGGCGTAATCGTTTGAACCGAATAAGTAATAGGATAAATAGCAGAGAGTGTGTTTAAACACTCGCTTACCAATTCACTTAAGTGTGGCTCAAAAGTAGTCACCGATATTTGACGGGTGTCAGGCTTCTTTAACACCAGCCGCTCGCGTATAACAGGAAAACTAGATGATGTATCAAACAACTCGTTGGTATTTTGCAACAACAATTTGACGTCGTTGAGTGTCTCAATCCAAATGGAAATAGTTTGCTGAGCTACCTCTACAGAAATAGTGGTGTCCTGATGCATTGCCGCTTTACTCAGCACCGAATTGACGTGATTCATGGTTCCGTATAAATAATAGAAAAATAAGGAATTGCCTTTTTTATAAGAATAAAATAAAAACTGCTTTTGCTTTTCAATAATACTGAACACATCGTCTTGATTACTAATTGTAGTCAGCAACATGCCTTGCAGTTGATCAATCTCTTCGAGGACTAACTGGCTATCATATTTGCTTTCGAACTCTTCAATGAATTTATCTGCAGGTAATGTATAAAAACATGACTCAAGGCTGTGCAAAACATCTTGCTTTTGTTCCTCTGTACTCATCAATAAAATATTATCGATGCTGAGCGCCGAAGCCCCCTCTATTCGAGCACCATCACTTGTATTGTAACAATCAATTTTATGCGCTGCTAAGGCTTGTTCGATAATAGTTTTAGCTAGTTTAAATTCATACTTCGTACTAACCACAGGACGAAAATTACCAGGTACTCGCAGCCCTGTATTGTTCTCTTCTGTATACTTGTAGAGCTCTTTACCCTGGGGAGTGTAATAGCCCGATTGCGATGAATGATGTTTTTCATTATCAACAAATCCCATATCAACACCAAACAAATAAAACTGATTAAAGCCCAATTTCAAAAACAGATTTATGGCGAAATTACTAACAGTGGGAAAGGAAAACTCAAGTGATTCTGCCTTTTCTACGCCGATTACATTAAGCGTCGAAACGGTGGCCGATTCCCCTTCTTTAAATGCAAACTTTACGTTTTTGTATAAATTACACGTATCAGGATGAATGCCATTGCAACTTAACAGCGTGATTTTTTTTAAGTATTCAAGATCATCTACTCTATAAGCCCAATCATAGGTTGCGCGGTTTAGCTCTATCTCGGCATGAAAGTCGGGAACAATATTATTACGATGCAAGGCTTGCAATGATGTACCGCAAGACACAACAATCGCACGGCCTTTTAATTCACGAATAGTCTCAATGCTATAATCTAATGATGGGCCATTGCCTACAAAGATAATAGGTAATTCTCGTTGTTTTTCATTGAGATATTGGCTTGGTTTTGCGCGCAAAAACGGGATGCTGTTGCGCAACGCTTCCTTGGTGTGCTCAATCGCATAACAAGCGTGATCAAAATACTCGCCCATTGCAACGACAATCTGCAATTGTTCTCGCAACTGCATAATTGACGCATTTAAAGAAGCATTGTAGTAACCCTGGTAAAAGAAAGTTTGGCTGAGAACATAGGGACCAATATTATAAAACTGCGCTAATAGATCACGAAATAAATGAGAGCCATCATCACCAATATTAATATATAAATTGGCACCTGACTCATCGACTTTTTCTAGTATATTAGCCCAATCTATTGCAAACAAAGAGGCATAGAAAAAATCTCTATTGGGCTCACAAATGAACAGTTTCTCAACCTCTTTGTGTTCAAATAAACTTTTCAGTTGATAACCTGCACCCAATCCAAAAAGTATTAGGGACTTGATGGTATCTGGCAAAAAGCCAGCTTCGTCTTCTGCTTTAAGCAACAACTGTTCGGTTTTCTTGACTAATCTATAGTGAAAGTAATGTTTTAATTTCTCACCACTATAGCCAAGAATAAGACCGTCTTTATTTGGGAATTCCTCAAAACTTTTGTAATGATCATGACCATCTTGTTCGGGATGACTGCCATACAGACAGGCGCCATTATCACGGTTAAACAAATTAATCTGGTTGATTTTATTTTCAACGACAACCCACGTTTGTGGTTTGTAATTTACGAATTCTTCATGAATATTAGGATAATACTTTAGAAAAGCAGCTAAATTAGTTTGAAATCGCAACTGCTCTTTAGAAACTACTGATAGTGAGAGGATATTCGGGCTGTCCAACCAAGGAGGTGTGTACTGCGTGAACTTGCCCTGAATAGAGAATGGTGCATGGGAGGCTTTCATTTCTTGCCACGATTTAGTTCGAAAAGCGTGCATAACGGTGTCAAAGGTAGGCTCATAATAATGTTGAAATAGCATTACGTCTTTTACGTCGAACTGAGCTGATAACTCAGATAAGTCTTGAATAAGGTTTTCGCCGTTCTCGCCAATTTGAAAGTATAAACTTGTCCCAGTTTCCATTACATTGTCTAACACACTTCGCCAGTCTTTCACCAAACAAGAACTTTTGAAATATTGGCTTTCCGGCTCATAAATAATAATATGCTTGGCGGAGCAACGCTCAAGGAGCCAATCAATATGGTGGCCTAAGCCTAAACCCAATACAACCAATACATCAGCCGTTTTGGCTTTCATCTCAACAAATTTGGCACTTGTTTGGTATGCCTGCAATACCTGCTCTAAATCATCACTCTCCCACTTTGCTTTTGTAATCGGACTTGCTTGAGAAGAGTCTGCAAAAGACAGATAAGCCGCGTGCTGCGGCAACTGCTGACATTGATCAGCAATTTCAGCCAGAGGCGCCTCACCATAGAGTGTCTGACCAAGACCAAAATCAACAATATTATATTCTTCATTCTGATTACAAAATATAGATATGTTATTGCTACTTATTGAATGTAGTTCGTTAATTAAACTTGGAATGTGTTTAGCGAAAGCGGATTTATTTTGCTTGTGGGTTTTTTCTATATGCGAGGCAGAACGTGCTTCAATTGCTTCCTGCACTTCTTCGTTAGAGTGAATATGAACACGGATATCATTCAACATAGTTAGACTTTATCACTTATATTTTTTAACTGCTTTTAGTCCGCGTACCAGTCCACTCAATTCAGACAATGAGTCAGAAAAAAGTGACTGCACGGCGGTATGGAGTTTATTATTAATAGGCAATTCAGCTTTGGCGAATTGGTCACGTTCAACTTCATTTAGGCTTTTAAGATGCCGCTGAATTAACTCGTCACGCTGAGTAACAAGCCTACGGAGTGCTTGGTCGTCAACATTGTCAGTGCCAAGCAATGTAAAAATTGATTGGTTTATAGCATTAAGATCATCAGGTGCTAGCGTATGGGACACATAATCGTCTTTACTCACACTGAATGGCTTTTTCGACGTTGAATTTCGTATGCCTCTTCTTTTGCATCTTCAGGAATACTAGCCCAAGCCTTTTTTATTGGTAATAGCAGACTAATCACTTCATCTAATATCTGCAAGCTGTTTTGCACGTTAGCATCCAACAATCTTGTTATCATATACTCGTATAACGAGTAGAGATTTTGTGCAACATCACCGCCAACATCCAAATCCAAAGTATCTCTTAAGTTAAGTAAAATAGCGTTAACTCTCGACAGATGTTCTGCTTTTCCAGCAAAGTCTTTGCGTTCCATGCACCCTTTCGCATAAGCCATGCGATCGAGTGATCCTTGCATCAACATGAGTGTTAAACGATGCGGATCGGCACTTGCAATGTCTTGTTTCAGACTGTCTTTTTTATATGCGTTTATACCTTTAAGCGCCATACAGTTTTGTCTCCGAATAAAAAAATAAAGCTGTTGAAGATGAAAACACAGCTAAGAATGATGCTTTACAGCAATAAAAACTTTCAATTGTAGCGCTAAAACAAGCTTGCTAGTAAGGCCGAACTTGATTGTTGTAATCGTGCAACCGTTTGGTCTAAATTCAAATAACGTCCGCGCAGTGTTTGTTCAAAACTAACTAGGCGCAATTCAAAAGCGGCTCGGTCATCTAAAAGCTGTTCCCGCTGGTCCTTTGCCGCAGTTTCTCTACCGGCTAAAATACCACTTGATTTAGTGTATTGGTCAATAAAATCAAATAATTTATTGGCAATACCGTCATCGCCAGTAAACAGCTTTGATACTTCGTCAAAGTTATCTTCAAGCGCATCGTTCAAACGACTTGCACCTGTACCCAAGCCAAAATCACTGGTACCAATTTCCAATTTACCTTCACTAGTTAATTCAATACCAATTTGAAACAGGCCGCCTAGTGCCGACGCTGAAACGGAGCTACTTAAAATACTTCCTAAACCCGCTTGAATACCTCTAACCGTGAAGTCACCAGCGAGTGCTCCATCGTCTTCAAGATCGGATTCACCGTATTTCGTTAAAGAACGAATTTCGTCGTTGAGCGAATTATAACTTTCAACAAACTCTTTGATTTTTTCATCCAGGCCTTCTTCATCAAAACCGATGACCAACGTTGAAGACTGAAACTCATCGTTTGCATCTCTTTCAGAAACCGCTTTGGCCGTAAATGTTACATTTTGAATTGTATTTTTGAATTCGTTACTAGCACTTTGTACCGTAATACCGTCAATAATGGCCTGTGAGTTTTCTGCCGTTTTAGTTGGCACTAAATAACTAGCTGATTCGGTTGAATCGGTTGTCGCCAGGCGATTAAGATCCGCAATGTCATTGTCATTTACGATAGAAAGGTCGTTACCCTCACCTGTTATAGTAGAGCTAATAATCAATTTAGCACCACCGTCAGCGGTGCCTGTATTGATTATGTTTGCGGTAATTCCAAAATTATCTTCCGCATTGTTAATTTGTTCACGAAGCTCGGCTAACGTCGCACCCGCGCTTACATTAATTGAAAAGGTATCGCCAGTGCCGCCAATGTTGAAGGTAAGTGAACCGGCAGTGTCGGTCACTGAATCACTTGACGCGGCGAAACCACCGTTAACCGCTGACGCTGTCTCGATTCTACTTCCGCTAGCCAGACGCTCAACAGTAATAGCGTATTCGCCTGTTAATGCGCTATTCGATGCCTTGGCTGTGAATGGTTCGGTTTCTTCAGATGGGTTACGAATAGTAGGCTCACGGTCAGTAAGTGACTGATCTTTGCGAAGTTCGTCAACTGAATCTTTAAATTCGGATAATTTTGATTTGATTTGTCCGAGACTTGAAATCTCGGACTCAATTCTTTCGTCTCGAGCATCTAGTCGAGCGGATTTTGGTCCACGCTCAGCAGCTAGTAACTGTGTTACCAGTCCTTCGAGGTCTAAGCCTGAACCAACCCCTAACGATGAAATGCCCATGTATTACCTCATTAATTAAGCCTGTCCTTTCAGTAGAATACCAACACTACTGCCAAATTCAGACTGTAACTCGTTTATTCGCCCTGCAAATTTTAGCACTTCCTCGGAAGGAATTTGCCGTATTACATCTCCAGATGCCGCATCTGTTACCGTCACTACGGGTCTATCCGACGCTTCATCTACTGAAAATGCTAGTTTCGTATTTCTACTTTGCAGAAACTCGCTAATGTCTAAAAGCGCTTGATTAAGTTCAACTACGCTTCCCTCTCTCTGATTACTATCGGCCTCACTAGCAATTGCTTGAGCACTTTGCGCAATTTTTGCCGCTATATTTTGCTCAACATTACTATCAGCATTATCGTTAGCTTTAGCTTTAGCATTCTGCGATTTTGCAACGTCAGATGCGTCGGCTTTATCAATGCGTTCAAACGCAGGCGACACTGATGGTTTTACTAACTGACTAGCAACATTGTTGCCAGCTTGCGGGATTATGGTGTTCATTTTTAATTCCTTATATCAAATGAGAGAAACAGTTGCACCAATATCTAGGTGAACTGGTTGTTAAACGCTACTTATATGACGCTTTATTCGCTTCTTAATTAACCTAACAAAGACAATGCTGCTTGTGGCCTTTGATTCGCCTGAGTTAGCACAAGAATTGAAGCCTGCTGAATAATCTGATTCCGCGTAAGCTTTGCAGTTTCTGATGCAAAATCGGTGTCACGAATTTGACTTCTTGCGCCAGCTAAATTCTCTGCAATGTTAGTCAAATTTCGAATCGTCGATTGAAAACGATTTTGTATAGCTCCTAAGTCGGACCTTACGTTTCCCACGGCCGAAATTGCGGTATCGATACTCACCAATGCTGCAGAAGCATCACCAAAAGTAGCAACCGACAAGTCACCTATACCTAGACCTGTCGAACTAAAACCCGTTGCGCCAATAATGTTTGATGCTGACAAATTGACACTGATCGTTTGACCACTATTTGCACCTACTAAGAACGCGGCTGAATAAGACGCATCCAAGATATTCAGATTGTTAAATGTGGTATCCGTTGCAATTCGAGAAATCTCAGTTTTTAAAGCAGATACCTCTTTTTGCAAAGCAGCGCGGTCGGCGGATGAATTAATACCGTTTTGTGATTGCACTGCTAATTGGCGAATACGTTGCAAAGACGTTGTCGTTTCAGCTAATGCACCTTCAGCCGTTTGGGTTATTGAAATAGCGTCGTTGGAATTTCTTACCGCTTGATTCAAGCCTTGTATTTGACTCGTCATACGCTCTGAAATTTGCAGGCCAGCAGCATCATCAGCTGCACTATTAATTCTAAAACCCGATGACAAGCGCTCAAAGGACTGATTAAGTGCCTGTTCTGATTGGCTTAGTTGTCGTTGTGCATTCAACGACGATATGTTCGTGTTTACAAAAATTGACATCATACCTCCGGTCAAAAAAGGACGAATATAGCCCCTCTTTTTCAAACCTATTTTCATGCTAAGTTGGTTCACTACGCCAAATTAACAACCTCGTCGCTTAACTGGTTCGACACAAAACCAAAAAAACGGTAGATTACCCCTCGACTAACGGTATCGGCAAAAACTACAGATCCTTTAGGCATTATTTTAAAAATAAAAAAATTAATCACTTAGCCATTGAAAAATAGCTGTTTTTTTGATGATTAAGACCTTCAATTTAAATATTAAACGCTCTGTTAAGGAATAAAAATTCATTGGAATATTTCATTTTACTCAGTATCGTTGGCTTTTGTTGTCTGTGCTTTTATTCATATTATGTGTTGAAGAATGAAGCAGCCACGAAGCAAAAGTGTTTTCGCATGGCGGTCACTTGGGGAGTGGTATTGACGCTATTTGGAATATTCAGTGCTATTTTTATATTAGTTGCTGTATTTAGTATAATGACAAAAGAGTGGGACAATACCTTTCTGCTGACCAAAACCCCGGTATTTGTAGGAACCTATGTTTCTTTCGTCATCTTTACTAAATATAAAAAGCGATATAAATAAGGCAATTAAAAAGGGATTCAGTTGCAACATTCGGGAAACGCTTCTTAGTAGAATTTAAACCGAACAAAAGAGAGGCTTGAAATATCAAGTCACACTTTTCACGAGGTTGGCACAGCACATGCATATATTGGATGTCGAGGTGAGAACCAATATGTTTTAAAATTCAACTATTGGGAAGGAAAAAAGGCCGAGCCATAGGGTGGCCCGACCAACTTGCTCACGTTAGGAGTGGAGCAAAGCAGTTTCGTCGGCTTGCAGGATTGTAGAACAAGTTACTGGCCTCTCAACCTAAACTTCTATACTCTCAGTCTTGTAAGTCGGCATTTTAATTGGTTCATGTGGCAGTTCATTCTAGTTTTTCATAATTTAGTTCATTAACTTTTTATACGTTTCCCAGGCTTTAAACACGTTGCTCTATCACATTCCTAGTTAGCCTTTCGGCTGCCATCCTTGGCAATATAAGCCTCTCAACGCTTTCCAATTAACTACATTATTATTACTTAAAATATTATAGACTCTTCTCTCACCCATGTTTACTGACGCTAAGTTGCCGTTTAGGCTATTCATTGCCGCTTTAGTTTAGATTGCAGTTACTCGCAGCGCGAATCTAACTAATAAACGACTTACCATTAATAGACAAAGTAGTTCAAACATCAGTATCTCCTTTGAGTGACTAATTATTTTAGCCCTGGAGCAAACTTAGTGCCGCTTGAGGACGCTGATTTGCTTGACTCAAGATAGTAGTGCTTGCCTGTTGAATGATTTGTGCTCGAGTCAGTTCAGACGTTTCTTTGGCAAAGTCTGTGTCTCTTATTTGGGACCTAGCTGCAGACACGTTTTCAGAAATATTCGCTAAATTACGAATAGTCGACTGGAAACGGTTTTGCACTGCCCCTAATTCAGATCGTGTGTCATTGATAACTTCAATTGCACTGTCAATCTGACCTAGTGCCCTTGATGCGTCCTGCGGCGTTTCGACGCTGAGCACAGCACTGCCAAACAAACCTAAAGTGCCAAATCCGTTAGGACGAGATACATTAACGTTAATTGTCTGCCCTGCATTCGCACCAACCAGGAAAGCTGATGAAAAACTACCTGAAAGTACGTCAACACCACCAAACTGGGTGGTTGTGGAAACCCGACTCATTTCAAGTTTTAGTGCTGACACTTCTTTTTGCAATGCCGCACGGTCAGACGATGAATTAATACCGTTTTGTGACTGGATAGCTAAAACTCGGATACGTTGTAAAGCACTAGTTGTCTCTTGCAATGCCCCCTCAACGGTCTGCGCTAATGAAATGCCATCGTTGGCATTTCTTACAGCTTGGTCCAGCCCTTGAATTTGCGATGTCATCCGGTTTACGATTTGTAAACCAGCAGCATCGTCTTTTGCACTATTGATTCGAAAGCCCGAAGACAATCTTTCAAAAGAGGTATTTAAACTTGTTGATGTAGTTTGCAACTGTCTCTGTGCATTTAATGAAGACACATTGGTATTGACGAATAAGCTCATGATAATCTCCTAACGATTTTCAAATAGTAAATATTAATAATTAAGCGCATTTATTATTATTTTTGTACGCATTTTTCATTTTTGGCACACTTGGTGCATTACTTAAGTCAAGTCATGGACTGACTGATTTCATCAAGCAATCACTCGCCTGATGATGCAATTGCTGTAACAGAGCGAAAGCTCTTGCTGACTGACAGGTATGTGATGTTCCAGACCTCTATACCTCTCACTACCTCCTGGCATCATTCCTGTCAGTCAGCAAATCCCAATTTCTCGGGTAAGTCAGTATTTTGGCGTTCACCACCCACACTTATTCCTCACAAATGTGCCTATCAATCTTTTTGAAACTGTTTTTCGCTATTTTATGTAGCGTTTGAAATACTTGTATCTATAAAACTTTTCGTTCCAGAGGCAATGTATTGCCCTGAATGTATACCAACTAAAGATATAGACGAAAAGTTGCAGCTACAAATATCAATATTTGCAAGTTGAGTGTTCGACATACTGACGAATAGACTCATGCCTTCGTTCCTAACGGTTTATCCTTATTGAATGGCGAACCTCTTTGGGTTTTGGCGCATTCAGTACTGCGTTTGTTGAGCCTCAATGATTATTATCTTTTTGTGTCTTTCGACTTTCATTGAATCATGTGTTGTCGCTCTCTGGCGTTTAACATCATGTTGCTTGTCCTGCTCTAATAACTAGCCAGAGTATTTATTGTTTTTATCTCCGTGCTTGAAATACTTATCGTGCAGATACAGGAAAACCTTTAGTCATAAAACTAGTTAATTTTAAAAAAAAAGGATGAACTGAGGTAAAAAAGAAATAATAACTATAAATATCATTTAGTTATAAATATAAAAGTAGAAGTAAAATAGATAAATAAAAATTCAAAAAAATAAGCGGCCAGGCAAAGCCTGGCCTATCGCTCTTTGTATATCGAGAGTGAGCGGACTCTCTTCTGTCTGGATTGTGACGCTAGATACTACCTCCTGGCTTCATTCCCCAAACAGTAGGGTCAGTTAGACTTAACCTAGAAGCTGTAGAGCTGACTGTGGACGCTGATTAGCCTGCGATAGTATCGTTGTACTAGCCTGCTGAATAATCTGGTTACGCGTCAACTCAGCCGTTTCAGCTGCGAAATCTGTATCACGTATTTGGGATCTTGCACCCTGTACGTTCTCAGATATGTTGGTTAAATTACGGATAGTTGATTGGAACCGGTTTGTTAATGCACCTAGGTCGGCTCTTGCACCACCTATTCCAGAAATTGCCGCATCGATAGCTGCTAGAGCAGTAGATGCACCAGCGAAACTTGATACTGATAAATCATCAATGCCCAGACCGGCTGTATCGAAACCGCTGATACCACCAAGACTTCCACCTGACAAGTTAACTGAAATAGTTTGTCCGCTGTTTGCGCCAATTAAGAACGCGGCAGAGAATCCACCCGACAACAAGTCTACGCTGTTAAATTGCGTATCAGTCGAAATTCGTGAAATCTCTAATTTTAAGGCAGAAACTTCTTTCTGAAGGGCTGTTCGATCAGCAGAAGAGTTGATACCGTTCTGTGATTGAACTGCTAACTGGCGAATTCTTTGCAAAGAACTTGTCGTTTCAGACAATGCACCTTCAGCAGTTTGGGTCAATGAAATAGCATCATTCGCATTTCGCACAGCTTGATTCAAGCCGTTGACTTGCGTAGTCATACGTTCCGCAATTTGCAAACCAGCGGCATCATCTGAAGCGCGGTTAATACGGAAACCAGAGGATAACCGTTCGAACGATGTGTTCAAACTGTTTGATGAATTCATTAGTTGACGTTGAGCATTCAACGCCGATGTATTTGTATTTACGAATAAGGACATATGTCTCTCCTGCACTCTCAGTCCAGCGGCTTGCTGGTCCCCGGACGTGACTCCGGTGGTTTAATAACTACTTGTAGAACAAAAACTATCCAAATGATAAGTTAATGTACTGGCTCTCTCGTAAAGGTTTATCGACAAGCGTTTAATTCTCTTTAGCTAAAATGTGCATTTTTTATATGTTTGCGGCAAATAATTGCCACCCTAATAATCAAAAGTGGCAATAATGATAATAAATAACAATAAAAAACAATGAGATAAGACCTTTAAATATGAATGTGAATTGGCTAAAAAAAATATCAAATAAAAAGCATCATGATGCTTTCACTGACCTAACTCGTTTAAATAATCAACTACTATTATGCTTTCGCCGTGCTACTGACCACCACAGTAATGATGGAAGGATTATTTTACAACGCCTTACCCTGCAAGGAAAATTAATCAATGAAGAACAATTTACGATTAATAACAGTGACTTACGTGACCCCAAAATATATATTTTGGATAATGATAAGCTATTACTTACCGCTTTTTCGCGTAAAATAGAGATAGATGAATTAGGTGATGGAAGTAATACTAGTCAAAACACATATTGGTATTGTAGCGATAACCTACATTGGGAGCACAAAGGCTTCTTCGCCAAGCCATTTCATTGGTGTTGGCGCTTAAGTTGGTACAATCAACACATATTTAGCTTGGCTTATGCACCTCAAACAGAAAGTTTACATTTATATAGAGGCTCTGGACTAAGCAAACTCGAGGCCGATCCTAAACCAGTGTTATCAAAAGCTGAACATGGGCTTGGTTACCCGAATGAAAGTGATTTGTGTTTTGTAAACGAACAAGCGGGAACTCAAGCCATTGCGATTGTTCGCAGAGACGCGGATACCTTTTCAACACAGCTGGGTAAAAGTATTCCACCATTTGAAAAATGGCAATGGCAAGATTTACCCATATATTTAGCGAGTCCACGCGTATTGTCACTTAGTAACACGATATTGTTGATTGCAGCGCGATATGAGCACGGTGAATTTACTTCACTAACAAAGAAACAAAAGCAGGCTGTTGAGTATTTTGGCAGCGGTAATGAAATTAGAGATTACGGTAGCGGGGAATTAAAAACGGGTTTGTTCAAACTGAACAGGCAAACCAACCAACTTTCATTTTTACTACCACTACCCAGTGCTGGCGATAATGGCTACCCGGGTGTTGTTATTGACAAAAAAGGGCTAAACGAAACAGGGTTATGGATTAGTTATTATTCAACACCTGAAATGGGAAAGACTCAGATTAATTTAGCCTACGTGAATTGCTCAACACCATTTTGCAGTGCTTAATATTTAGGTAAATTGACGCGTCATTAGATTGACTGCTAATCTATTATTAATTAATAAAAATACACAAAGGCGTGAAACAATGAGTTTAGTAAAGCAAAGCGTAAGTGCAGAGGAATGGCAGGCTCGCGTCGACTTAGCAGCGGCATATCGGATCGTCGCTTATTACGGTTGGGACGATTTAGTTTTTACACATATTTCAGCTCGCGTTCCTGGCCCTGAACATCACTTTTTAATTAATCCTTATGGCATGATGTTCGACGAAGTAACTGCATCTAGTTTAGTGAAGGTGGATATTAATGGCGACAAGGTCATGCCATCAGAGTATGAGACTAATCCCGCTGGATTTATTATTCACAGCGCAGTGCATGAGTCTCGCGATGATGCACATTGTGTAATGCATCTGCATACTGTTGAAGGTATCGCAGTATCGACACTCAAAGATGGACTGCAAGCTTATAGTCAACAATCACTCTTTGCATTATCATCATTGTCGTATCATGATTATGAGGGCGTGGCGTTAAATCCAGAAGAAAAAGTGCGTCTTGTCGCCGATTTAGGCACTACGTCGTTTATGATTTTGCGCAACCATGGTTTGCTCACTTGTGGCTCGTCTGTGTCGGAGGCCTTTACAGCGATGTTTTTGCTACAACGTGCATGTGAAATTCAACTAAAAGCACAGGCAACTGGACAACCTATGATTAAAATTCCAGATCAAATTTTAGCGGGAATACAAGCTCAAGCTAAACAAGTAACCCGCTCTGCTGGTGGTTCGTTAGCCTGGCCTGGTATTTTGCGTAAATTAGATCGTGTTAATCCAGGTTACGCTAGCTAATATAATTAAAGAGTGACAAATTAGCTACTCTAGGAAATGACTGGAACGCTGCTTGCAGTGCTGTTTCTTGCTTAGCAAATTCAGTAGAAGCTTTCGCGTAGTCCACATCTTCTATACTAGAACGTGCGGACTGCAAAGAAATTTCACTATCTAAATTTGCTTCTTTTATCGACTGAGCGATATTCAATCGCGCTCCAATAGAAGAAACTTCCAGTGACATTTTTTCCAAACCGTTATCTAAACCCACCAGCGTATTGTCTATTGTCTTAACAAAATCACCTTCGGAGATCGAATCTGAGGTTAATGCAATAAACATATCGTTCAACGTTTCTGCTAAATTTTTCTTTTCTGGCCTGTTTAAATTAATTTCCAAGGAATCGCCAGCAGTGCCGGTGAAATTTAGTTCCATACCCGCAAAGCGGATGGGTTGTCCCGACTCAAAAGCTTGGGTAGACAGCACATTCCCAGTTCCAACATTAGTGATCGACACTTGATCACCCGCCAGTACGTCGAAGCGATATTGATTATTCGCCGCATTCACAGGGTCAAAATTCTGCTTATGAAAGTTATCAAAAGTACCTTGTTCATCTATATTTGCTGTGTCAATTAAAACACCAGCACTTTGTGCCGTTACTTCAAAATTTAGGCGTGCGAATACTTCTTGAAAAATAGATTTTCCCGACGACGTACTTTGAATTTTTACGCTATCAGAAATTTGTATTTGGTTCTCGCCATCATCTCCTAAAAATGACACTTTATCGCCCGTAGCGCTTGGATTAAATTCAAAGGCTTGAGTTGATGATTGATAGCCGGAGAATATATAGTCGCCGCTGACGTTACGAGTGTTCATTAAGTCTAAAACTTGGTTACGGATTTGTTCAATTTCAGCGCCAATGGCTTGTCTATCTTGTGCCGCTAAAATACCACTTCCCGATTGCACAGTGAGTACACGCGCTCTGTTGATCACATCATTAATGCTGCGAAGCGCCGTTTCTTGTTGTTCAAGTGAGCTTGACGTTAAATCATTATTGCGTTGGTATTGAGTGATCTTGTCTAACTCTTCGGTCAGGCGAATAACTTGAGCTGCACCTACAGGGTCATCACTCGGACGTAGTAATTTTTTACCCGTTGCCAATTGTTGCTGAATATCGACCAAATTACCTTGGTTTGTGTCAATACTTCTTAAGTTTTGATTGTAGATTAAATTTGTTGTTACTCGCATAATTTATTACCTTACCGCATTCAATATGGTGTCGAACAACTCTTGTGCCGTACTCAATATTCTAGCTGCTGCTGCATATGATTGTTGAAACTGAATAAGGTTTGCAGCTTCTTCATCTAAACTAACCCCAGAAGTAGATTCAAACCAATCTGCAGACTGGTTTTTCAATATTTGTGATGCTGCTAATTCAATTTGTCCGTTCGCAGTTAATGCACCAACGTTGCCGACAATATTCGCATATGCTTCGTTGAACGTAGCTCTGTTGCCATTACTACCGATGCTTTGACGCACAGCATCATCTTGCTGTAAACCGGCAAGGTCAACAGCGTTTCGGTTATCAGCTATGCCGTTAGTATTGAAACTAATATCAAACGAATCACCCGCTTGGGGAATACCTTCCAAGCTAAAATCGTATCCTGGATAATCGTCAAGCGCAGCAAAGTCGGCAGGCCAAGGTGGCGCTGATCCGTTGTCTTTAGCTTGTTGCAATAAGTTGTTTAAATCAGTTACACCTGTCACCGTAGTAATAATATTGGGGGGAACTGCGTTATCTAATACTTGAAATTCAGAAGCACTGGTAAACAAAACAGCGGCCGGAGCGCCAACGCTTGTGGGCAGCTCTGATGCACTTTGTATATTTCCTAAACCATTGAAACCAGAAGCTTGTGAGTTGGATAATGTATTATCAATATTGGTATTGCTGACCGTTACGGAACCAATGGTGGCATCGCCTAAATTGGCGGCATTAGTGCCAACTCTCAGCGGCTTAGCGAAAGCTAAATCTTCACCTCTAGTCGTGGCTAGCTCTAAATTATTTGCTGCCGTTCGTAATGGTTGAAACAAAAACTCATCACCCACCCCATAACTTGCGCCGCTGGAGAACTCAATTTCAATACCACCCATAATTTTATTGTAAGTCCCTTGCTCAGCGGTAACGGTGGTTATTTGAGTAATTGGATTACCTGTTTCATCGAGCTGTGGCGTACCATCGCTATTTATTGCTGACACCTGCAAATCAAATGTTGGAGGCAAGCCCGTTGGGCTGCTTAACACTTCAACTCGATAATCCGTATTGGTGATATCTCCGCCTGCACCTGGGGTGAAACGGCCTTTAATGCCTAAACTTAAATCAGAGTTATCCGGGTAGTTGATGCCACTAAAATCAGGTATTTTAAAAATATCACCGCCCAATTGTTGATCAAGATCCATGCCTTGTCGATTTTGGGTATTGAAGGCGTCTGCCAGCGCAACTGACAATTTTCCTAAATCGCGTTGTGAAGGCTCTAAAACTTCTTCACGATATCGAAATAACCCCCCTAAGGTGCCACCTAATTTCTGCTCTTCAACATTTAATGTCGTATTTGATTTGGGCGGTGCGTAGTTTGTAGACAGTCTAAGTTGAGTATTTGTAAAATCGGGCTCGCCGCCGGTTGCAAGTACGTTAAACGTACCATCAGCTAATACTAGCGATTCACCCGAAGTTAAATTAACGACTAAACCTAAGCCGCTATTTGGGCTTGGGCGTGTTTCAACAGACATATACTCAGCTAGTTTACGAATCGCTAGGTCTCTCTCGTTCATTAGCGCTGAGGGCGTATCCACATCACTCGAGTTACCAACAATTTGAATTGCTTTGTTTAAGTTACCGATTTGTTTAATCAACGCATTTGCTGTGTTGACGCCGTCTTCAATTTGCTGCTCAACTTCTCGTTCTTTTACCGAAATAAAATCGCCAAGTGTATTAACCCGATTAACTAAACCTTGTGCTTGACCTAATACTGCGCTTCGAGACGTAATATTGGTCGGGTCATCTGCTGCAGTTTGAATGGAAGCGAAAAACCGGGTAATAGCACCGGAAACCGAATTGGCTTCACTTGCTAGCGCATTATCAAGTGTTCGTGCACCGTCATAAAAAGCTTGTGCTTCACCAACACTGGTTGTGTCTCGGCGTAACTGATTCATGGCAAATTGGCTCAACACACGGTCAGTAAATCCTTGGTTAACGCCGCCGGTGGACATCGTTTTAAATTCAGTGCGTTCGCGAACATAGCCCTCTGTATTTATATTGGCAATGTTATTACTGGTTGTGTTTAGCAAGCGATTACTTGCGTTAACGCCGGTTTTAGCAATTGAAAATAAGTCTGCTGTTTTTATCATGGTATTAACTCACCCAAAATAGTGCCATTGAGTACCGACATCACTTTGTCAGCATATTGCGGATCGGTTGCATAACCAGCGTCCTGCAATGCATTAAAATAGTCTTTTGGTGTTTCAGTTTTTTGAATAGCTTGTTCATATCGCGGGTTTGACTTAATAAAGTCGACGTAATCATCCATTGAATGGGTAAACGAGCCGTAACTTCTAAACGAAGCCTGTTGTTTTTCTGGCACATTATTAACGAACTCTAATGTATCGATCGTCGCTTTTTCACCATCCCAACGTCTGTCTGCTTTGATACCAAACAAATTGTGACTATTTTCACCGTCTTTTTTATGGATGAGGCTTTTACCCCAGCCTGTTTCAACAGCCGCTTGTGCGATCATTGCTTTGGGATCTAAATTCAAGGCTTTTGCTGCTTCTACGGCATGTGGATACAGCACTTTTACAAATTCTTGAGGCGATGCAAATGCAGCATCCTTAAAAGCAGTTTCTTTAAATTTGTCTTGTGAGACATTTTCGTTGCTACTCCCTAATACTCTACTTTGTGCATTTTGAATTGCGGCAACATTGTGCCTATTCAGTGAGGATAAATCACCGTCTGAACGAACCACGCCTGCAGGCATGACGCCATTCCCCGGATTCATTTGTTGCATAATGACTTCAGCAAGCCCAATGCTGCCATTCGCACTTAGGTCCGTTGCGATCTGCTTATCATGCATTTCACGATAAAATTTAACTTGTTCAGTATTAAAAGGACTGTCTTTATCTGCAAGCGCATCTTGTGCTTTACGCATAGACTTAAGCATCATTTGTACAAATATCGCCTCAAATTGCTTGGCTGCTTCTTCCAAAGCGCCTTTGTCACCGGATTGAGCCGCCTCTCGCAATTTGTTAACGCTACCCATATCGTGGTAGTTGCGCGACATCTCTAATTTTGACTTAGTTACAGAAGTTAAATCCATTAGATGATCACCAATTCACCTTGCAGCGCACCGGCTTTACTGAGCGCTTCAAGTATTGCCATTAAGTCACCTGGAGCAGCTCCAATTTCATTAACTGCGCGTACCAATTGTTCCAAGCTGACACCAGGGTCAAACAAAAACATGCGGCTATCATCAAGCTGTACATCAACAATAGAACGAGGCGTAATGACAGTATTACCATTTGCCAGCGCATTGGGTTGAGCTACTTGTATGTTTTCAGAAATAGTCACAGTGAGACCACCATGAGTAATAGCTGCTGGTAACAGTTTAACGTCTTGGCCGATTACAATCGTACCTGTCCGGCTGTTAATAACGATTCTTGCTGGCGCAGTTGCCGGCTGAAATTCAAAGTTTTCGATGGTAGCTAAGAAACCAACACGCTGACTTTGGTCTCTTGGAGCCATTACTTTTACAGATGCAGCATCCATTGGCATTGCTATTGCTGTTCCGCTTGATACGTCAGCACCTAAGCGACCATTAATAACGTCGGCTAATGCTTGCGCAGTGCTGAAATCAGGGGTGTTTAAATTAAGTGTAAGGTAATCATTTTGCATCAAACCCGATGGGATTGCTCTTTCCACAATCGCACCGTTTGCAATTCGTCCTACAGTAGGTGTGTTCGACACTATTCGTGAACCGTCATTACCTTGTGCTCCAAACCCACTGACCACTAAGCTACCTTGCGCAACTGAATAAATTTCACCATCTAAGCCGCGTAAAAAAGTACGTAATAAAGTGCCTCCATTCAAACTAGACGCTTCACCAACGGAGGACACAGTCACGTCAATCGTTTGTCCTGGTTTTGTGAATGCAGGCAGGGTTGCATGCACAACTACAGCCGCTACATTTTTGATTTTAGGCTTCACATTCGCATCAAGTGAAATACCAAAACTGGCTAACATTGTTCTAAAACTTTGCTCAGTGAAAGGGCTCGTTTCGCCCGTTCCTGGAAGACCAACAACTAAGCCATAGCCGACCAGTTGGTTGGCTCG
>Ga0307488_10001734_pt1 | contig 18289 bp, 16 predicted proteins | sample SB02metaG_FD_202248 | JGI IMG/M metagenome (GOLD analysis project Ga0307488, IMG submission 202248) | Sea-ice brine microbial communities from Beaufort Sea near Barrow, Alaska, United States - SB 0.2 | ecosystem: Environmental > Aquatic > Marine > Coastal | place: USA: Alaska | collected... | reverse complement strand
CTTAATTATCTTCTGGCTCTGTGCTATTAGCGCCATCTGGTAATGGAACGGAGCCTTTTTCTTCACTTTGCTTTGGGACTAGAGCATCGATCTTATTAAGCGGAGGGTCTTTTTCCTCACTTTGCTTAGGGACTAGGGCATCGATCTTATTGAGCGGTGGATCTTTTTCCTCACCTTGCTTAGGGACTAGGGCATCGATCTTATTGAGCGGTGGGTCTTTTTCCTCACCTTGCTTAGGGACTAGGGCATCGATCGTAGTGTGCGGTGGCTCTTTACTCAACCTGAGCGTGACCCGCTTATTTTTTTTTCGACCCTTAGATGTCTGATTAGTCGCCACTTGGTATCGTTCTCCGTGCCAACGTGCAAGAATCATGCTTGTTGTCACGCCATTTTCAACCAAATAGTTCACCACCAATTCGGTACGCTCCTTCGATTTTACGAGATTATCTGCTCGGAGCCCAACGCTATCGGTATGCCCGTCGATATATACCGCCTGCACGGTAGGATCTTCTTTAACATAATCGGCTACCTGCTTAAGATAACGCCTCACCTTGGTGGTTAGCTCTTCGGTATCGTTGTAATAAAGCGAGCGTTTGCTGATTTGGGAATAGTTTACCGGCAGTAAGTGGCGTAAACAGTTTAAGTAATCGCTGTATGTACCGCCAAAGCCGACGCTTGATACCACCACTACCAAAGAACTACTATCGCCATACCAAGGCCGCCTAACAATGTGTAGATTCATACCTTTTTGTAGCTCGGCCAACATACGTTCAGAGGTTTTTCGTAAAACAGTGACTGGCGTTTCGCCATGCTTCACATTCACCGCAGCAATTTTAGTGGCGGGTTCATCCGCCAGCCATGCGGGTGGCTGAGACAAAAGATCAGCCTTTCCTGATTTCATTCGAGGGCTTTGTGATTGTAAAAAGAAGCGTGTAGTCACACCCGCTTTGCGTTCGAACAATGCCGTACCAAAATCATTTATATTATGACTGAGCTGACAGCTAAATTTAGAACCGTCGAAAACCCAAGATACAGCGTCTATACGTGTGGCGTAGGTAATAGAACTAGCCGCCGAATTGGCCATTAGCGGCAATACTATCAGGGTACTCGCGGCAATCACTCCAAACGACGCGCACCTAAAGTATTTCGCTTTTCTGCCGGAGATGGAAAGAAAGCGGTTCAGTAAAACAAAAGCAATCATAATTATGTTATCGACGATAATATCCTGTGCTTTAGGGGTGTTTTTAGGTACGATGCTGCAACTAACTACCAGTATAGTTGAGAGTCTTTGTTATGCACTATAGCGACTATTAATGGCTAATGTTAAGTGTTTTAATTATTAGAAGTTGTGCGCCACTGGCAACGTCTTTATCTGCCCTACATATTGATTTAACTGACATTTTCATCTAAGGATATACCGTGCCACATTCAGATCATTGCCCACTCATGGCAGAGCGATTCCGTGGGTTTTTACCTGTTGTCATCGATGTCGAAACAGGGGGGTTCAATTCACAAACAGATGCCTTGCTTGAGGTTTCTGCTGCCACTCTCACAATAGATGACGATGGGGTGATTTCTATTGATGAATTCTATGAGTATCACGTCACCCCTTTTGCAGGCGCTAACATTGAGCAATCTGCTATTGATTTCACAGGCATCGATATAAACAACCCAGACCGCAATGCCATATCCGAAGAGGCAATGCTATCGGAGCTATTTCGTGTCATCCGCAAAGCGGTAAAAAGAAATGATTGCACTAGAGCTATTATGGTCGCCCATAATGCACATTTTGACCTGGGATTTATCACCGCAGCCGCAGAACGATGTGATGCAAAGCGCAACCCTTTTCATCCATTTTCATGTATGGACACCGCCACATTATCGGGCCTAGCGTTTGGACATACGGTATTGGCACAAGCTTGCCAGCTAGCAAAAATAGGCTTCAGCAATAAAGAGGCGCATGCCGCTTCTTATGACACACGTAAAACTGCCGAATTATTTTGCGTTATTGTTAATCGCTGGCAAGAATTAGGGGGGTGGCCATTAAGGTGAGCAATCACTTCCCATTATAGTCAGACATAAAAAAAACCGAATATCGACACCATCCGGTTTTTTTATGTCTGATTCGACTTACAATCATATTACTGACTAGCCTGAAGAGTCATCTACGATGCATGTAATTACGCCATGGTGCTGAAAAGTGACTCACTGTCTAGACCTTGTAGCTGCATAATATCTTTCAAACGCTTAAGCGCTTCAACTTGTATTTGACGTACACGCTCTCGAGTCAAGCCAATCTCACGACCCACTTCCTCTAGCGTGCTCGTCTCATGGCCTCTTAAGCCAAATCGACGACACAATACTTCACGCTGCTTTTCGGTAAGCTCAGTCAACCAATTATCGATGCTCGCACACATATCGCTATCTTGGAGTAATGATACTGGATCAGATACATTTTGATCGGGAATCGTATCAGAGAGTGTTTTGTCACCTTGAGGACCGATATTGACATCAATGGAATTAACTCGTTCATTCAAACCTAACATTTTTTCAACGTCTGCCACTGGCTTATCTAGTAAGTTGGCAATGTCTTCAGCAGACGGCTCATGGTCTAACTTTTGTGATAATTCACGCGCAGCGCGCAGGTACACATTTAGCTCTTTGACCACATGAATAGGCAAACGTATAGTCCGTGTTTGATTCATAATCGCCCGTTCGATCGTCTGGCGAATCCACCATGTGGCGTAAGTTGAAAAGCGAAAACCTCTCTCAGGGTCGAATTTTTCAACGGCACGAATTAACCCTAGGTTACCTTCTTCTATCAAATCTAATAACGCTAACCCACGATTGACGTAACGACGCGAAATTTTAACGACTAACCGTAGGTTGCTCTCGATCATGCGTTTACGGGCAGGTTCTTCGCCTTTAAGGGATTTGCGTGCAAAAAACACTTCTTCTTCAGCAGACAACAATGGCGAGAAACCAATTTCATTTAAATATATCTGTGTAGCATCTAAGGTCTTTTGGACTTCAGCTACTTTTGCTACGGTGACTACTTTTGCCTTTGAAGCTGACGACTTGCTCGACTTTACAGTTTTCGGTGAGGGTGATTTCTTATCAGTAATTGAGTTAACACCATTCTCTCCAATAATATGCTGTAATTGTGTAACTCTGTCCGCTGAAGCGGTGATATCTGCAGTTGCCATTATTGTGTACTCACTGTTGTAACAGGCGACCAAAATGGCGCGCTGCACTTATCTTATAATTTATTCAGACTGAATGTAGCCTAATCCAATATACCAACCAATTTATAACTTACTCTTTTCTGGTCAATACCTTTTCTTACTTCGAAGATGACAAATCAGCACCTTTGTTCGGTGATGTTAAACGCAATCCTTATTTGTTTATCGCCTACCTTATTGTTATCGGTCAAAGTCAGAGAGAGTTTAGAGTTTTTTTCGGTAAATATTTTACTGGGTTGACGGACTGACCATTTCGTCTAATCTCAAAGTGCAGCTTCGTTAAACTAGTTCTCGAACCACTGGAACCGATATCCGCTATACGTTGCCCAACCTTAACCTTCTGCCCTTCTTTGACTCGTATTCGATCGTTGTGGGCATAAGCACTTAAGTAAGTCTCATTATGTTTAATGATAATTAGCTTGCCGTACCCTCGCAATCCGCTGCCCGCATAAACAATCGTTCCTGATGCGGCTGCCATTACAGAGTCCCCTTTTTTGCCCGAGAGATCAATCCCTTTATTTCCTGCGTTAGTAGAGGAAAAGTTAGTGATCACTTTTCCTCTAGCGGGCCAAGCCCAATTTAACTTTTGGCTAATAGAGTTACTTGTAGTTACTGTTCGCAAAGGGGATGCTTTTTTTTCTGCACGCGCAGTGGGCACAATTCGTCCAGGTGTTTTTTTAACCGCCTTTCGTGGAACATTCTTAGACAACGACGATACGACTGATGAAGTAGACCTCGATGATTTGGAGGGTGTGACGGTCTTTTTTTTACTCTTTGGCGCTCGCGTCTGGTGAGTCATTTTGATGTTTGAGACCGATAAACTAAGCGTTTGTCCGGGGTAAATCAAAAAATCACTATTAATATCATTGGCCGCCGCTAGCCGACGATAATCCACACCATATTGCCACGCAATAGCGAATAATGTTTCACCACGTTTCACTATGTGATGGGATGCTTTAGCGATATTAGTCAGATTCGTGCGACTAAGATCTGAAGTGGGCGCGGTGTTTTGGGAAAAAATACATGACATTAAGGCAAGACAGGCGATCAATATATTGAACACCTTAAACGCTAAAGAAAAAAACCGTACAGAAAATAGGGGGAAATTATTCGGGGATTGTGAATTCATTTTTATACTCAAACGTACTTAAACATTCTGATCTATGCGAAAACACTCTAAAATACTTATAAGAAAGCCATTTATTATCATGTCAAAAGGACTATTTAAACGTTTTTGTGACACACATCACACTTGCGGCTATTAACTCGCATGACTATTGCTTAACCAATCTAGCGAAAAAACAATCAAAAAACCGATAAACATACACAATAATGCAACAGTCAATAGCGATGGCTGTTCATTAATAATGGTAAATTCAAAGGGTGATATATTTTTTTGCACGATAGGGATCACTTTTCCGTGGCGATCTATCATGGTTTCAATCACCTGTTTCCATGGCCACAGCACGTTCAACGAACCTATTAAAAAGCCGGTTAAGAGTGCCATCACCACGCTGTGAAAATGTCGTAACAAATAGCTCAGTAGGTGGCTAAACGATATCAGCCCTAAAATACAGCCCAAACCAAAGCTTCCTAACAACACGATATTCAATTCTCCTAGAGCATGAATGACCACGTTGTACATCCCCATCAGCAACAATATAAAGCTGCCCGATATACCCGGCAAAATCATTGCACAGATTGCAATAAATCCTGACAGCATCATCATCCACCACGTATCCGGTAGCTGTGCAGGCCTAGTAATGGATATCGTAACAGCCATAGCAGCACCAATAATGATCGCTATAACTTGTGGCGATCTCCACGCGTTTACTTGCCGCATTAGATACAAGATAGAGGCGAGGACTAATCCAAAAAAGAAGGCCCATACAGGAATAGGGTAGCTATCTAGCAAATGATTAATCAGTCTTGCTAGGCTGAGAATACTTAACCCGATACCGGCAAATAGCGTTAATAAAAAGCGGCCATCAACTGCTCGCCAAAAGGGGACAAAACCTTCTTTATAAATCAACGTGAGTGTTAACGGGTGCAACCGTTTTAAGGCGCTAATGAGTCGAGAATAAATACCGGTAATGAAGGCAATCGTACCGCCAGACACACCAGGGACAACATCAGCTGCCCCCATAAGAATGCCTTTACAAAACAGTAGCCACCAATATTGTAGCGACTCTGATTTCGCTAATGAGGGTAATGTCGCTGATTCTTTTGATCTCACTGATGCCTTGATTTTGGCTGACGGCTTTGGCTTAGCTGATGGTTTTGGCTTAGCTGATGGCTCTTGTGATGACTGGCGATGAGAAGGGAAGTCAGGCATAAACTAACGCGTCACTCCATGTAATAAAGGAACAAACTTAACCGGCTCGATAGCCTGCTGATGAAACTCATCGCTATCACCTTTGCGAATAACCATAGTTAATACTTGTTCTTGCTCACCCACAGGAATAATTAACACGCCGTCGGGCGCTAATTGTTGCTTTAAATCGTCGGGGATACGAGCGGGTGCTGCTGCACTTAAGATAGCATCAAATGGGCCTTGCGATGGCCAACCAAAACCACCATCAGCATGGTAAAGACGGACATTATTAATACGTAATTGACGAAGAATTTGTCGAGCCTTATCCTGTAGTGGCTTGATACGCTCTACGCTATATAATTCCCCGACAAACGACGCGAGTAACGACGTTTGATAACCCGATCCTGTACCGATTTCTAATACTTTATCGCGTTTAACCGTTGCGCCGATCAGCAACTCTGTCATACGTGCAACTATATAAGGTTGCGATAAGGTCTGCCCATGCCCAATGGGTAATGCGGTGTCCTCATAGGCTCGATGAGATAGCGCTTCATCTAGAAACAAATGTCGAGGTAAACGACGCATTGCGTCCAGTACGTGCAGGTTGGTTATGCCTTTATCAACCAGTCGTTGCACTAGACGTTCTCGCGTACGCTGGGAGGTCATGCCTACCCCTTGCAGCTTAAGATTATCTTGAAATGATGTATTCAACACATGTTTCCTGTCATTATTCTTATCTTTATCGCTAAACACATAAATATTAGGACGTGAAAGCACTTGATGTGTACGCTACATAAAAAGCCTATGTAGAATTAAAAGCCGTTAATATACCACACCCCCGATTGCCGATGAGTCTTGAAAGCGCCATTAACCGGTAGCAAGCGTAAAATAAGCACTGAAACGTACAACACACCAGCAAAGGATGTTGATCAGTGTGCTTGCGTTAGCTGCGTAATTTCGGCTAACACTGCCGTTGCAAAAGTGCCCGACGGCAGACTAAACGATAAGCACAGGTTGTCGGCCTGCCAGTGCACAGATACGTCGTTTGGCACTAATACTAGCGATCGACGTTCTTGATTAAGGCCTAAATATTCGAGTCGCTCACACCAACTTGCCAGTGGTGCCAACGCCGTCTTCTCGATTATCAGTGCTTCCGATTGCGCCGGAGAACGACCTCTCCCCCATAGTGGCCCAGTAGGAGACTGTGGCTGTTCTGCCGATCCTGACACTACCGGAACAGCATTTACCAGCACATCGCCTTTTATCGATCTATTCCATTGTTGGTGATGTACTCGATAAGCAAGCAACGTATTAAAAACGTATGATCTAGCGGCTGACAGTATCATCGAGCGCTGTTTTCTCGGGGGTGACACACCGTTCACTAGCCACTGATGTGCCATGGTTAAGTTGTTGGCATCTCGACCAAAACGCTGAGCACCAAAGTAGTTTGGCACGCCTTGCTGTAGCCTATTGACTATTTCATTAACGACATAGTGTTTTTCTTCTTCAGACAATGACCCGGGAACAAGAGTTACATCTTGACGATGCACATCTTTTAAGGTGATTTTAAAATGGTTAGCTTCATGGTCGCCCAAGCGTAATTTTTTATGGTGGGTATCTACTGATAATATTTCCACCCCCTCCATAGTAAATAACGACCAGTCAACAGGCGTTATTATAACGTTTTCACGATCTTTTCCCACGGGTGGGCAGTAACGACTAAACCATTGGCGCGTGACTGCATGCCGATCTTTTCGACCGCAATAGCCTATGTCGCCTTCACTGACTCCCGCGTATTCCGCTAATGCTGACAAAACCCAGTGGGTATTATGAGATGTTTTTTCAACCCATAAACATTGATGCTCGCCAGCGCCTGTAAGAGGGAAACCCAGCCGCTCCTCAACATAAAAATCGTCGGGAAGTTCACGAAAAAGCGCCCAGAGCGAGAGTGACGGGTAGGCCCTAGGAAAATCAATAGATAGAGGGAAATCGATAGGATCTGGTATCTTTAGCACAGTTTAATCGCCAAAATCGTCAAATCTTAACAATACCACCGCTTGCGCAGCAATACCTTCTTTTCGACCAGTAAAACCTAAATATTCTGTGGTCGTGGCTTTCACGTTCACGCATTGCTTGTGTACTTGTAAGTCAGAAGCAATATGTAAACGCATATTGTTAATGTAAGGGGCCATTTTAGGTGCTTGAGCAATAACCGTCATATCGGTATTAATTAATTGGTAATGTAACGAGCGAATCTTAGCATAAACTAAGCGTAATAAAGTGCGGCTATCCGCACCTTGGTATGCTGGATCGGTATCGGGGAAGTGGTGACCAATATCACCTAGGCCACAAGCACCGAGTAAGGCATCACAGAGTGCATGTACCAACACATCACCGTCAGAATGTGCCACCAGCCCTTTTTCGTAAGGAATTAACACACCGCCTATCACTATTTCATTAATGCCTTGCTGACCATCATCAAACGCATGTACATCGTAGCCCTGGCCAATTCTAATATCCATTACACCCCGCTCCTATTTTTTAATAACATGCTTTTACTGGCATGTCTTTGCTGACACTTATTAGTTATTAAGTCGTCGATAAATTGCCTCTGCTACAGGCAGATCATCTATCTGAGTAATTTTTATGTTATCACGACGCCCCTCCACTATGTTAACTGAGTACCCTGCAAACTCTACAGCCGATGACTCGTCAGTGATTATTTTATTTTGCTGCAGCGCATTCTTGAGTGCAGAAAAAAGCACTCCATAACGAAACATTTGTGGGGTTTGGGCTTGCCATATTTGTTTTCGGTCAATCGTCTCAGAAACGACGTGTGACTGATTGACGGACTGCTTATCTATTAATTTTATATTGACCCGCTTTAGAGTATCGCTACAGATAACGCCTAAAATGCCTCCCACCGAATCGTCTACCATGCTATTAATCAAACTATCTATAGAGCTCAACGCGATACAGGGGCGAGCAGCATCGTGTACCAGCACCCAATGTTCATCACTTATTTTTGGTCGCAAAAACACTAACCCAGCTTGTACTGAATCAGCACGTTCATCGCCACCCACTACCGTATGAATATGATGATGCTGCGAAATGGGTAATGAAGACCAATGGGTGTCATTCGGGTGAATAACCACAACGATACCGGCAAGCGCCTGACATTTTAACAAGGTATTAAGTGTCGCTTCGACAATAGTGGCGCCAACGAAAGGCAGGTACTGTTTAGGTATTACGGAACCCATGCGCCGACCGACACCTGCTGCAGGCACAATGAACCACACGCTATTTCCAGAAGTGTCTGCTAGCTCTTTTCTCATCGTTATATCGGTAGTTTGAGTAGCTATTTGACTGTTGGCCATTTCGCGATCCACATACGTTATTATTATTGTGCAGATTAGCGCTTTTTGGGTTCGACAATCATAAAAAAGGTTTCGCCTTTGCGAATCATACCCATTTGCTCACGAGCACGCTCTTCAATCACCTCCAAGCCTGACTTAAGTGCCTCGACTTCAAGAGCCAGCACTATATTACGCTCCCGCAGATGATTGTTTGCCGCTAGCTGTTGTTCAATTTTTTCTTGTAACGCGGCACGATGAGATAAGCTGCCTTCACCAATCCAAAGACGATATTGCAGTCCTGCTAAAAAAATTAGTAGCACTACCATTAACCATCTCATCGACATCCCCTATGATGTCACCCACAATTTTTTTCAAACGTAAGTGACGATATTTATTTAGAGAACTCAGCCATTCCGCGATAAGGTGCTGCACCATTTAATTCAGATTCAATCACCAGCAAACGATTATATTTCGCTACGCGATCTGAACGACACAAAGAACCAGTTTTAATTTGTCCTGCAGATGTAGCTACTGCAAGATCTGCTATGGTGGTGTCTTCTGTCTCGCCTGAACGATGAGAAATAACCACTGTATAGCCTGCTTTTTTAGCCATTTTAATGGCCGCTAACGTCTCGGTTAACGTCCCAATTTGATTAAACTTAATAAGAATAGAATTGGCAATATGCTTATCAATACCCTCTTGTAAAATCTTAGTGTTGGTAACGAATAAATCATCGCCTACCAGCTGAATTTTATCACCTAATATTTCGGTCTGATACTTCCAACCATCCCAGTCTGACTCATCCAAACCATCTTCGATAGAAATGATCGGGTATTCTTCACACAGCGCCGCTAAATAATCGCTAAAGCCTTCAGCCGAAAACACTTTACCTTCGCCTTTTAAGTGGTACTGACCATCTTCGTAAAATTCAGAAGCGGCGCAATCTAAAGCCAATGTCACGTCTGTGCCTAACTCATAGTTCGTTTGTGCAATAGCCTCTTTTATTATCGCGACTGCTTCAGCATTAGACGCCAAGTTAGGTGCGAAGCCACCTTCATCTCCTACCGCAGTATTTAAGCCTTTACTCGTTAACACTTTTTTAAGTGCATGGAAAATTTCTGCTCCGACTTGTAATGCTTCTGCAAAAGTTTTTGCCGCGACGGGTTGCACCATGAACTCTTGAATGTCGACATTGTTATCTGCATGTTCGCCACCATTCAAGATATTCATCATTGGTACCGGCATAGTGTACTGACCCGGAGTGCCATTGATATCTGCGATATGCTGATATAAAGGAATGTTTTTTGCGTTAGCTGCGGCTTTGGCAGCAGCCAATGACACCGCCAAGATCGCATTGGCACCAAAAGTTGCTTTATTTTCTGTGCCATCGGCATCAATCATTATTTGGTCAAGCGCTGCTTGGTCTGCCGCATCTGTACCTACTAGCAGTGCCTTAATTGTCGTGTTGATATGATTAACTGCGGTTAACACGCCCTTACCCAAATAACGATTTTTATCCCCATCGCGCAACTCTAGAGCCTCTCGCGAACCCGTTGAAGCACCCGACGGAGCACATGCAGAACCTACCGCACCGCACTCTAAAATGACATCGGCCGATACTGTTGGGTTACCTCGAGAATCTAAGACTTCAAGGGCTTTAATGTTGACAATTTTATTCACTGATTTCTCTCCGGTAATTAGCAATAAAAATTTAAGCAATAATTAATTCGGGAAGCGATTTAATAACATCATCAACCGCTTTCATATGAACTAGAAAAGGTTCTAATTGATCCAGCAGCAAAGCGCTAGGACCATCACACTTAGCTTGATCAGGATCGGGATGCGCCTCTAAAAACAAACCGGCTAAGCCTACCGCCAAACCTGCTCGTCCGAGCTCGGCCACTTGATGACGGCGTCCACCCGATGCGGCACCCATGGGATCTCGACATTGAAGGGCGTGCGTCACATCAAATATAAGAGGGGCGCCACGGCTCACGTCTTTCATCGTCCGAAAGCCCAACGTATCGACCACTAAATTATCATAACCAAAGCAGCTACCGCGCTCACATAGCATGATTTTTTCGTTGCCGCATTCACGGAATTTGTCCACAATATTTTTCATCTGCCCAGCACTTAAGAACTGAGGCTTTTTAATATTAATAATGGCATTGGTTTTTGCCAAGGCTGAAACCAAATCTGTCTGCCGCGCTAAAAAAGCCGGTAGCTGAAGAATATCGCATACCTCTGCCACGGGCTGTGCCTGATCAATTTCATGCACGTCGGTAATCACTGGCACATTGAATGTCGCTTTAATCTCTTCAAATATTTTCAAACCTTCATCAAGGCCTGGGCCACGATAAGAATGAATAGACGAACGATTTGCCTTATCGAAGGAGGCTTTGAAAATATAAGGGATGCCCAGTTTCTCTGTCACGGTCACATAGGTTTCAGCTACTTGCATAGCAAGATCACGAGACTCTAGAACATTCATGCCGCCGAATAAAACAAACGGTTTATCGTTAGCGATATTCATTGTATTAACAGAGATCACAGTAGATGGAGTAGACACAATAAGATTACCTGTTTAATAAGTTGAGACCTTTGCACGAAAGCCATTTTACTTATATGCTACGTTAAAAGCGCACTCAGTCGGGCATTTATATGTATAAACCCTCTCTTACCGTGCAATTTTTCCTTGCCTAAAGAAACATCATCTTCCGTGCAAAGGCCTCGAGTTAACAATTAACGCGATGCACTCGCATGTTCTAGCGCGGCATTCACAAAGCTCGTAAACAAGGGGTGCCCGTCGCGAGGGTTGGAGGTGAACTCGGGATGAAATTGACACGCCACAAACCAAGGATGATCTGGAAGTTCAACCACTTCAACAAGACTATCATCCGATGACCAGCCACTAATTTTCATACCAGCGGCCTTAAGTTTTTCAAGATAATAATTATTAAATTCATAACGATGACGATGGCGCTCTACAATAGTCTGCGCGCCATAAATAGCGGCCACTTTTGAACCTGCTTCTAGATGACAATCCTGCGCCCCTAAACGCATGGTTCCGCCTAAATCAGATTGTTCTGAACGCTGCGTAATAGTCCCGTCAGCTTCTGTCCATTCAGTAATTAAGCCAATAACTGGGTTAGCACTGTCTTTATCAAACTCGGTACTATTTGCGTCGGCCAGCCCCAAAACGTTACGTGCGAACTCAATCACCGCAGACTGCATACCTAAACAAATACCCAAATAAGGGATTTTGTTTTCACGTGCATACTGCACCGCCATTAACTTCCCATCAAGACCGCGGCTCCCAAAACCGCCTGGCACAAGCACTGCATCCGCTTTGGCTAAGATATCAACGCCAAGCTCTTCAACGTCTTCGGCGTTAATATATAACACGTTTAACTTAGTGCGGGTATGAATACCCGCATGAATCAGTGCTTCGTTAAGGGACTTATAAGCATCCAACAACTCCATATATTTGCCTACCATCGCGATGGTGACTTCATGCTCTGGGTTTAACTTACCATCTTCTACCACGTCCCACTCTGACAGGTCAGCCTCTGGTGCGGTGATGTTGAACTTTTCCAGAATAATGCTATCCAGTCCGTGCTCCATCAATAACCGAGGGATAGAGTAAATCGACTTAGCATCGCCTAACGGGACCACGGCGCGCATTTCTACATTAGTAAATAATGCGATTTTACGACAAGAGTCTTCATCAATAGCTATTTCAGAACGGCATAACAGCACATCAGGTTGTAAACCAAGAGAGCGTAATTCTTTAACCGAATGTTGGGTTGGCTTAGTCTTCGTTTCACCCGCTGTTGCAATATAAGGAACTAGTGTGAGGTGCATCAGCTGGGCCCGCGCAGAACCGAATTCAAACTTAAGCTGTCGTATCGCCTCTAAAAACGGCTGGGATTCAATGTCCCCTACTGTCCCCCCCACTTCTACCAATGCAATATCATGGCCTTCTGCACCGGCGATAATACGTCGTTTAATTTCATCGGTAATATGCGGAATTACCTGAACGGTGCCACCTAAATAGTCGCCGCGGCGCTCTTTGCGAATCACCGTTTCATAGACTCTACCCGTGGTAAAGTTATTACGTTTAGTCATTTTAGCGCGAGTAAAGCGCTCGTAATGACCTAAATCGAGATCAGTTTCAGCACCGTCTTCGGTCACAAACACTTCACCATGCTGAAAAGGGCTCATCGTACCGGGGTCGAAGTTAATATAAGGGTCAAGCTTTAGAATGGTCACCTTTAACCCTCGAGCTTCAAGGATCGCTGCCAACGAAGCGGAAGCAATACCTTTACCCAAAGAAGAGACAACACCACCAGTAACGAAAATAAATCGTGTCATGTAATACCTTAAAAAAACGAAATAAGCCTACTAAAAATGCGTTGGGTACAACTCTGTGCAGGCTAAAAAATGAAGCGCCCATAGGGCTGCTGAGATGGGACATCAGCCTACCAGAAAGCCTTTTCCCTCTCAACGAAAAAGTCACTAAGCCTTCACCTATTTTCTATCTAACAACCACACGGACATTACCTGATCATCCTCTAACCACTCTCTAATGAGTCTTTATCCGCGCTCTATTGATTCTCTAAAAAAAGATAAAACCCCCATACAGGCTTAATGGCAGCGTGACAGCTCGCTTTTATATGATTTTCATCTATTCTTTGATGTATGGTAGTACTAGGTGCTACAGGCTAACCAAACACACTATTATCAATATTCTTTAGACATGGTTAAATAAGCACTTGAACACAAATATACTAATCGCTATCTTAATGAATATCAGCCTTATACTTATTGCCTCTTGGGTATTTGGGCTTATATTCATATTTCGCATATCGGAACAGAAGCAAGTTCTCGCAGAGGCGCTTAAAAAGCTAAAAAAAGTGGGCAGTAAGGATACCGTTACCAGCGATTCGATTAATGATGGCAATACTGTCGATTACGCTATCTTACTTGAGCAAATGGCGCTAGATATCAAAGAAAAAGAAAATCGCATCGCTGCACTTATGGCCATCAAAGAAAACCAGCAGGAAGCGAAAAAACGGCTACAAAACACTGAAGATGACGCAATAGATCTCTATTTAAAACAACTTGAAAATGACTTTGAAGACACTGAACGTATTATTCTTTCGTTGCAAGAAGATTTAGATGATAGCCAGCTCGCCATGAAAAACATGAAAGCGCAGTTAGAGGGCAATGAATCGCATACATTGCGTATATCTGTCTTAGAGAAAACGGAACGCCGACTTCAAGGCGAAAACAAAACGTTACGCAAAACAGGCACGTTACTCGCTGGAAAATTAGACACCCGTAATAAACAGGTCAATAAGTTAAAAGGCGACAATACAAAACTACAGAAATCTATTGCTTCCCTGTTCAACGCATCGCAGGGTCAACTGTCTGTCATCAAAAAACTACACGCACAAATTGAACGCGCACAAAAGCTAGAAGACTATCAACGAAAATTACTTGATGATCTTGAACAACGTGTAGACACAGAAAAAGACAAGGGCAACGATCTAGAAATTATCAGCGGAATGGAAAAAGAGTTAGATAAACTTAGAGACACACTAAAACAAACGCTTATTGAAAAAGAATTTATTGAAGAACATATGTTGGAGCTCGATGAGACGCTTGAAAAAGCACGAGTAACAGAGCAAGCACTCGCTAGGGCACAAGCAGCGCTTGCTAATCTAGAAGAAAAATTCCCTGAGTATGAGCCACCAAAAGAAGCGAAAGACGACACCGACAGCACTGAAATTGCGCATCAGCCCGTCATAATAGAAAGGCAACCTTTCACCACTGAAATCCCTGAATTACTTGAAGTGATGGAAAACAACCGTCTATTTGGATCGTTAATGGAGTTTTGGACAACATTTGATGCCCCCCCGTTAAATTTAGTAAAAAACGAAAACATCCCTGTACTACCGATTCCCGACTGGGTGATAATCAATATTGGTAACGATGATTACTCTGTACTTTTTACCGTCGATAAAGAGCTGGTAAAAGTTCTAACGGCGGCTATATTTGCTAATAACAAAGAGGATAATGGCGACAAGCAGCAGAAAGATACTACCGGAGAGTTATGCAATGTCGTCGCGGGAACAATAGCGTCAGAGATGGATAACGACTTCTCTGTCGGCACACCAGAACATATAGATTTCGAGACAGCAAGCAAGCTATTACGCGAGTCGACATTGGTGGCCGAAACATTAGCCAGCGCACAAGATAAACCTGTATATATTGCATTAGTTATACCGAAGGCAAAGAGGACATAGAAAGCATCAATGAAAATACTAATCGTAGACGACAGTCGTGCCATGCAAACCATCGTTCGCAGAGGAATAGAGCAGCTTGGCTATCGCTTTTTACAATTCAAGCAAGCCAGAAATGGACTAGAGGCGCTCGATATTATTCGCGTATGGGAACCTAGCTTTATCATCTCTGACTGGCATATGCCGGAGATGAGCGGAGTAGAGTTATTACATGCAGTCAACCGCGAAATGCTAGGAATTCATATTGGCTTTGTAACGACCGAGAGCTCGGAAGAGCGTTTAGCAGAAGCTCAGCAAGCTGGCGCAGCATTTATTATACAAAAACCTTTTGATACAAAAACGCTTCACGAGGCGCTTTTACCCATTATACAAGGCCACACTGAAGAGAAAGAATACGACGGAACTCAACATCAAGGAACTCAAGAGGAGATAGATCAAACCACCTCAGAACACATCGTTTTACCTAGCATTCAACAGCTTTCTGAAAAGCTCAACTCATTGGCACTGCACAACATCCAGTTACAAACCACGTCTCACATGTCTCTTAGTTCAAGTAAATACCCTTATCTATTAGGACTGTACGGAGACAAAAAAAAACAATCAGTACACGCCATTACTGTTGCCGACCATAATGCAGTCTGTATTTTAGGCACTCTGCACAACAAGATTATGGACGGAGCCGTTCAAGTCTCTGTCGCTGATAAAGTATTGGGTAAGCGTATAATGGCCAATAGTAAAAAAACATTACACCATATAGAAACTTTGCTCTACAACAAAAAAAAAGAACAAACGTTGTTACTACGCAGTACTAATGTCATGCACAAAGAAAATCTCAACATTCAAAAACTACTGTCCAAGTCAGATCACCGGTTAGACGTCACGATCGCGATGAAGGGTTGTGGTGTTGGCAACCTGACTTTTATAGTTTCTTAATAAATGTCGTGTGGTGTTACCTAGAAGCCAACGCTTTGTATACTTTCCTAACATCAAACAATCTGATATGGCGTAAAGTAAAATTATCAGGGTACTGCACCCCATATTTATAAAGCTGTACTAATGGGTATATTAGGTACGACTATCTATGGATGTCTATTCAAATACACTGACAAGCTGTGCCGTTTCGAACAGGGGTAATCCCACTACCGAAGAATAGCTCCCCCGTATTTCTTCTACGAAAATAGCCGCTTTACCCTGAATACCGTAACCGCCCGCTTTATCTTTTGGCTCACCCGTATGCCAGTATTCGATGGCTTCTGCTTCAGATATCGGACGAAAACGCACAGATGTCACATTCATTCTCGTTTCTATTCGATCACCCATCACCATGGTTATCGCTGTCATCACTGAGTGCGTATTACCTGACAAACGCAGCAGCATGTCGATGGCATTTTGCTCAGACGTAGGTTTTTCTAATACTTTTTCATTGAGCACCACTATCGTATCAGCACCCAACACGGGTGAATCTTGCTTTAGCGCTGCTCCGGCTTTGGCTTTGTCGCAAGACAAGCGCTGCACATACTCTGTCGGTAACTCGTCTTTACGTTGCGTCTCTTCAACTTCTACTTTTAGCGTTTTATAGTCAACTCCGATTTGCTCTAACAATTCTCGACGGCGGGGTGACTGCGAAGCCAAATAAATAAACATAGCGTTACTCCTAGACATAGTACTTGTGTCGATAATAGGTTGATCGCTGTCAGTATAGAACCAAAAACGACTCGTATAAAGCGATATTCTCTCCACTATTTACCGACACCCCTCCGTAAGAAAAAGAAATATGAGATAACTTTTTAAAAGGTGGAGAATGTGGAATGACGCCATATCCATTGGCTGACAAATCACACTCGATTACCGTTTCATCATTATTGATAAAATTACATAAGGCACGGATACTATTGTAGTACTTGCAGGACAATATTCGTGTTTTCATCGTACGAGTTCGACAACAAAAAACCCCCGAGAGCAACTAACTCTCGGGGGTTTTTATTCGACAGAAGTCGAAAGTTCAGCTGTTACATCTACTACTCTTGTGCGTCCGTGCACCCGCAGCATTGACCACTATGGAAGGTGGAAATACAGAAATTGCAGGAGCAAATTTCTGCCGTAAATCCGTTTACATCATGCCGCCCATTGGATTATAACTTATTGTTTTTATTCAATATAAAAAACTTGCAAGCACAAGATACCCCACTTCACACCCCTCCGTAGACAACGGTGGCAGGGTGGGAAGCATATTGTCGCCCCACCCATCAAAAAAGCGGATATAACGCGCTATAACTTCATAATCAATGATTGTGTATCACGGCTGGCGTTGAAGACATACAAGACTTCTACCAACTGTTTATCCTCAACGACACGATAATAACTAATATAGTTACCATGCGACCACATCCTAATCTCTTGATCGACTTCTACATCTTCGGCAATCTTGCCTGAATAGGTGAAAATGGAGAGTGTTTTCCTCAGTGAAGTCGTTAGCTCTTCAACAAAACTAATTGCCCTAGCGGGGTTGTCCAGAGCAATATAATCAACACTTGGATTTCAGTCACCAGTGCGACACTCCGTTATTATGCGGCTAAACGCATAGCATCGTAAACTTCATTAGGTGTTTTGTAGCCGAGTAATTTTCTGGGTCTGTTGTTTAGCTTATCTTGAATGATTCTAATTTCTTTCGCCGTGACTTTATCCAGCGCCATTCCTTTCGGAAGATACTGCCGTATCAGTCCATTATGATTTTCATTCAGTCCGCGTTCCCAAGAGCAGTAAGGGTGTGCAGAATAATTATCTGCGCCTAGCGCCTCCTTTAATTTAGCGTGATAAGCAAACTCTTTGCCATTCTCAAAGGTGATGGTATGAAGAAACGCCTTTTTCGACTTCAGTAATGTAATGGTGGCGTCGTTAATAACCTCCGCATGTTTGGATGCGACATGGGCAATTAGTGTCTTTTTACTGACGCGGTCTGCTAGTGTCACCAACACCCCTTTATGCCCTTTGCCAATGACAGTATCAGCCTCCCAGTCAACTATACGGACTTTATCATCAACAATAGACGGCCTCTCATCTATTGATAC
>Ga0307488_10001733_pt1 | contig 18289 bp, 12 predicted proteins | sample SB02metaG_FD_202248 | JGI IMG/M metagenome (GOLD analysis project Ga0307488, IMG submission 202248) | Sea-ice brine microbial communities from Beaufort Sea near Barrow, Alaska, United States - SB 0.2 | ecosystem: Environmental > Aquatic > Marine > Coastal | place: USA: Alaska | collected... | reverse complement strand
AAGAGCTGCTGAAGCTGCTCAAGCTGCTAATTTAGCTAATATAGAAGCACAGGGTCAAGCGAATGCCCAAGCGTCTGAAGCATCAGCTATGGCAGAGGTTCAAAAACAACAAGCCGCTTTAGATACAAAACTTAAATTTGAAAAAGGCAAATCTGCTTTTGAAATAGAAAGAATGAGAGTGGATTCTCAAATTAAAAGAGAACTCATGGAACTAGAGTTTAATTACAATATGCAATTAGGCCAGCAGAAAGTCAATAAAGAGACTGACAAAGAAAAGGAAATAGAAAATAGAAAAGACAAAAGAACCAGAATAGTTGGCACTCAGCAGAGCGCTATAGCTGATCAAAAGCAAAACAACTTATTACCAATAGACTTTGACAATAACCAAGGTTTAAACATTTAATAACTTATATTATATTATATTATGGCACAAGCAGAAAAAGAGACCAAAGAGTCTCTTAAAATAAAAAAGAAGCCGGGTAGACTAAAAAAACTATCTAGCCAAGAAGACAAAACAAAAACAACTATAGACTTAAAACCTAAAGAAAAAACTGTTCAAAAAGAGACTACAACAAAAGTAAATGTTGAACCTACAGAAAAAATTGAAGAGATTATTAAAGAAAAAGTCGAAGATAAAAAAGAAGACAAAGAGATTACAGTAATCCAAGAAAAACCTATAGTTAAAGAAGAAAAAAAACCAGAACCTATTAGTCAAAAAAGGCAACTACCTGACAGCGTTCAGAAGTTAGTTAATTTCATGACAGACACTGGTGGTAATGTAGAAGACTATGTTACATTAAATAAAGATTATAGCAAGTATGATGATAAATTACTTGTTAAAGAATATTATAAAAAAACTAGACCGCATTTAGAAGATGAGGAGATTAACTTTTTAATGGAAGATAATTTTACTTATGATGAAGAAGCGGACGAAGAAAGATTTGTACGTAAGCAAAAGCTAGCGTATAAAGAAGAAGTTGCGAAAGCCAAGAACTTTTTGGAGCAAATGAAAGGTAAATACTATGATGAAATCAAGTTGAGGCCATCTGTTACTAATGAGCAGAAGAAAGCTATGGACTTTTTCCAACGATACAGTGAAGAACAACAACAAATAACAGAAGCAAGAAGTGAGTTTGTAAATAATACTAAAGACTTTTTTCAAGAGAAATTCAAAGGTTTTGAATTTAACATTGGAGATAAAGCTTTTAGATATTCTGTTTCAAACCCACAAGAGATGATAAACGCACAAACAGACGTTTCTAAAATTATCACTAAATATTCAGATGATAGTGGAAAGATATCTGATATGGACGGTTATCATAAAGCTATTTACGCTGCAAGAAATGCAGATAGACTAGCGGAACATTTTTATGAGCAAGGTAAAGCCGATGCTATTAAAGATGTTATGGCAAAATCTAAAAACATTAATTCAGATCCAAGACCAATTAGTGAAGGTTCGTCCTTGTCTAATGGTTGGAAAGTAAAAGCAGTTACTGGAGTTGACGCATCTAAACTGAAAATAAAGAAAAAAACATAACTTAAAAATAAAACATGAGTTTTACAAACAATCAAGCCTTCCCGGCTAGTATTAATCCTATGCCTAGTCAAGTAACTGTCCAAGACAATTACATCGACTTTAACACGGTAGCAGGTGGCCAGTGGGCACAACAATATCTACCAGAGCTTTATGAGCAAGAGGTAGAAAGATACGGAAACAGGACTTTGTCTGGTTTCTTAAGAATGGTAGGCGCTGAAATGCCTATGACATCAGACCAAGTAATTTGGACTGAACAAAATAGATTACACGTAGCGTATGATAACTGTGCTGTTTCTGCAGCTGGTAAAGCTTGGCCTTTATTTAGGGTTGCTATTACTAGACCAGCTGGTTCTGCTACTACTTCTGGTATCAGAAATGGTAATACTATATTAATATCTGATAATGCTACTGGTTTAGTTACTCTTAAAGCATTAGTTGAAAATATTAATGACGTAAACGCTGATGGATATACTATTGAGTGTCACGCTTATGAAGGAGCTGCTTTGGCAGGTTCTATCACAGGTGGATCTTGTAGTTTATTTGTATACGGTTCTGAATTTCCAAAAGGTGTTGATGGAATGTCTGGCGCTATTGAGCCAAACGTAACTACTTTTAGTAATTCTCCAATTATCCTTAAAGATAATTATGAATTAAGTGGTTCTGACACTGCACAAATTGGATGGATCGAAGTCGCTACTGAAGACGGAACTTCTGGATACTTATGGTATTTAAAAGCTGAGTCTGAAACTAGATTAAGATTTGAAGATTATATGGAAATGGCTATGGTTGAAGGTGAGCTTAATGATAACGCTGCAAACTTCTCTTTTACTACAGTTAACGGTACTGCTGGTTCAAATCAAGCAATTAAAGGTACTCAAGGTTTATTCGCTGCTTTAGAGGCAAGAGGTAATGTATACTCTGGTTTCGCTGGCGCTGCTGCTCCTGGTTCAGGTGCTTTAGGTGATTTTGATGAGATCTTACAGCAATTAGATAAGCAAGGTGCTATTGAAGAAAATATGTTATTCTTATCAAGATCTACGGCTCTTGATTTTGATGATATGTTAGCTGCTACAAATGGTGGCTTTGCTTCTACTCAATCTGCATCTTATGGTTTATTTGATAACGAAGCTGAGATGGCATTAAACTTTGGATTTTCAGGTTTTAGAAGAGGTTCTTATGACTTCTATAAGACTGATTGGAAATACTTAAATGATGCTACTACTAGAGGTATGTCTAGCGCTATTGATGGTGTTATGATACCAGCTGGTACATCTACAGTATACGATCAAATGTTAGGATCAAATATCAGACGTCCATTCTTGCACGTAAGATATAGAGCTTCTGAAACTGAAGATCGAAGATTCAAAGCTTGGATTACTGGTTCAGTTGGTGGTGCTTTTACTACTGATCTTGATATCATGAGAGTTAACTTCTTATCTGAAAGATGTTTAGTTACTCAAGCTGCTAACAATTTTGTATTGTTTAAAGGAGCTTAAATTTATATATAATGTGGGGAGAAATCCCCACTTTATTAATCTTTAAATAATAAAAATTATGGCAAGTAGAATTCAATTTCCTTATAATGGCACTACAACAGCTGTTAGCCCTGACAATGCACATACAACTTTATCGTTGAATGTTGACGGAGCTTACGCTGTTACATCTGCCTCAGGAAATTTAACAGTACATTATGAAGACACAATGGGCGCTGGTAAATCACTAAGTGTATTACTAGATTACGTTGGATCAACTGCTCTGGTATCAGACGCGGCTAGATTAATGAGTCTTATCAAAACAGTTCAACAACAACCTAGTAGTTGTCCTATATTTAAACTAACTAACGATATCCCTAGCGCAAGTACACCTGCGAATTTTAGACTAGAAAAGGACACTCCTTTTTCAGCTATACTTGGGGATGCGGTATAAAACAATTATTATGGGTTATATATTAGTACCAATAGACAAAAAACAACCACTAGCTGAAATTGCTTTTAACGGAACTGCTACTGGTGGTGGTACTGTTAGTGGAACTGGAGCTTCGCCTACAGTTGATCTAACAGCTGTTACTGGCTATGGATCTGGAGGACAAGTAGCTGTTACAGCAGGTGGTGATGCTACTATAGCAACTGCTACTATTACAGTTAAGACTTCTGGAGATGGTTATGCTATAGGAGATGTTGTATCTTTTGCAGCTATCACAACTGGAACTGCAACTAAAACTACAGCGACAACTAGCTATACAATAGTTGACGGTGATTTAATTGGAGACACTGGTGATCAAACAATACCTGTTGAAAGCGTATTATTTGCAATGCCAAATGATGATGATGAAGTTGATTTAATTACAAGAAACTGGAATAGTGGAACAGCAACAGATCCTAATGCTTCTGTTACTAAATACACTATTAAAGTTACTGGTGGATCAGCTATTTCTGACCAAGGTGATTTAGCTAATGACGCTGACGGCGCGTTAGTTAAGTCCTCTCAAGGACATCTAGTACCTGCTATAGTTTGGAACTCTGCTGTCGAAGGCAGTGGTAACTCTGGACTTAGCGTTACTTACGTTGATTAAAAAAAATAATGATCCCGCTTCGGCGGGGTCTTTTTTAAATTTATATTATATTATATTATGGAAGAAACAAAAACAAAAAAGGTTTCAGTCAAGAAGGCTGCGCCTGTAGAAAAACCCCCGGTTGACGCTTGGGAATACAAAGACAAAAATTATTACCTTATAGGTAACAAAACACCTTTAACATATACTCTACCTAGTAGACACTCTAAAAGATATCCTTTAGTATGGTTTGATCCAGAACTTGGCTATGAAAGAGAAATGAGATATGCTACTAATCAATCAAAAGTATTTGTAGATGAACAAAAAGGAGAAGTTACTTTAAAACATATAGTTTTTGAATCAGGACACTTACGAGTTCCTAAAGAAAAAAGAAGTTTACAAGAATTTTTAGAAAAGCATCCTCATAATAACCTTATTTACAGGCAATTTGATCCAGTAGTACAGGCAGTCCATGAGTTTGAAGATTTAGAAGAAGAAATAGTAGCTCTTAACATGGCTTATGATATGGATATAGAACAAGCTGAAGCTATTATAAGAGTAGAAGTTGGATCAGATGTTAATAAATTATCTTCAAAAGAACTAAGAAGAGACTTATTGTTATTCGCTAAAAGAAACCCTAATATGTTTATTGAATTAGCTAATGATGACAATGTTATACTTAGGAATTTTGGTATTAGAGCAACTGAAGAGAACATTATAGCTTTATCTCAAGACAATAGAGCATTTACTTGGGCTAGTAATGGTCGTAAATTAATGAACGTTCCGTTTGATGAAAATCCATATTCAGCACTAGCTGCTTGGTTTAAAACAGACGAAGGTTTAGAGGTTTATAGATCTATAGAGAAAAAGTTCAAATAACAAGTGATTATAATTAAGTGGGGTCTATTAACGACTCCACTTATTTTAAAATATTTAAAATGGCAATAAGCGTAAATGAAGTATACACCACAGTATTAAGTGTTCTTAACAAAGAGCAAAGAGGTTATTTAACTCCATACGAGTTTAATCAAATAGCAACTCAAGTTCAATTAGAAATATTTGAAAATTACTTTGAAAGTCTTACGCAGCAATTAAGAGTTCCTCAAAATAGTAGTGAATATGTTGATAGAATTAAAACTTTAGAAGAAAAAATTGCTTTTTTTGAAGCTAATGATGTAGTTTCAGTAACCCTTAATGGCATATTTGGCCAAACAACTATTCCAGCAGATACACATAGATTTGGTATGTTAGAGTATGTTAATGGATCTAATCTACCAGTAGAAGTAGAAAAACTAAGTCGTAAAGACTTTTTAACAGCTAGGCGATCGCCTTTAGCTGCGCCTTCAGCAGATTATCCTATCTGTTATTTAGAAGGAAATAAATTAAACATATTACCTGGTATAGCAACAGCGGCATCAGTCGGTACAGTAGGCAACCCTGCTCAAATTTATCAAGTAGAATACGTTAGAAAACCTATAAATCCTGTTTGGAACTATACAGTTGGAAGTGTAGGTCAATACATATTTGATCCAATAGCTAACGGTGTTAGTAAGGACTTTGAAATATCAAATATAGATCAAGCGGAATTAATATTAAAAATATTGGCTTATGCCGGTGTAGTCGTAAGAGATCAAGAGATCATACAAGCGGCTGCTGGAGCAGCTTTACAAATAGATCAATCACAACAAAGTTAATAGATTATGACTAAAACAGCAGCTACAATACCCATAACAGAAAATGATTCGCAATACTATGCAGGGCAATATATGGTAGGCCCCGCAGTCACTACTGATGCTGGAAACCAATCATTGTTTTCTTTTCCTGATTTAAATACAGTGCTTATAGCTAATTACAATGATTTCTCCACGCCTGTAGCTAGAGATACTGGTAATTTTAATATTTTTATATTAGACTCTGCTACTACTATACCTAGCGAAGCTAACAAATTAGCAGATTACAACTACATTGTTACAAACAAAACCAACAACACTATACAAATAAAAGGTGGAATTGATAATGGTAATTTTGTTTTTTTACAATTAACCACAATAGCTACAGGAGATAATTACGGAAGTTATAGTTACTTAAAGCTAAATCAAATTATAGATAATTTCTTAATGTCTTATGTTGGAGAAGATAAAATTATGATGAGATGTAAAAGATCTGATGTTTTATTCCACGCTAGAAGAGCAATGCAAGAAATGTCTTATGATACATTAAAGTCTTATAAATCTCAAGAATTAACTATACCAACAAATTTAACAGTTCCTATACCCAAAGACTATGTTAACTACACTAGAGTTGCTTGGGCAGATCTTAATGGAGTTTTAAGAACTATATATCCACTCAGCGGTCTTAGTGGTAGTCCTTATACTTTACCTCTTCAAGATGGTAAAACAGGCGTGCCGCTTCAAGGTTCTTTTAATAATAATTTAGATGCTTCACAATCTATAATAGAAGATAGATGGAATAGAGCTACAGATTCTAATATAAGTGGATCTAATCCTAATGTTAGCGGAAATGGTGTTTTTGATTATGCGTGGTATAAAACTGCTTATGGACAGAGATATGGTTTAAATCCTGAAACGTCTCAATCAAACGGGTGGTTTGATATAAATCAACGTACTGGCATGTTTACCTTTAGTAGCGATTTAGTAGGTTTAGTAATTCAACTAAGTTACATATCGGATGGGCTTGCCTATGACTTAAACTCTATAGTTCCTAAAATGGCAGAAGAAGCTATATACGCTCAAATATTATATAGAGTAACATTAGGAAGAAGAGATATAGACAATGGGTCAAAGCAAATTTACAAAAGAGACTCTTATGCTAAAACTAGAAATGCTAAAATAAGACTTTCTAACTTAAAATTAGATGAGATCGTTCAAGTATTTAGAGGTCAATCTAAATGGATTAAACATTAATTAATGGCACAAAATAAATTTCAACACACATTTACTAAGTCAAAAATGAACAAAGACTTAGACTCAAGGTTATTGGCTAGAGATGAATATAGAGATGGTAGAAATATTGCTGTGTCAAGATCTGAATCTGATGACGTTGGAGCTCTTGAAAATATATTAGGTAATGAAATACTAAGTAGCTTAAATATTCCTGATATTGATCTTGATACTACTTTAGGTTTTAGCTCTAATATATACAAGAGTTTTGTGTCTCAAATAATTGGAGGTTATTTTAATGAAGAAACTAGTAAAGCTTATTTATTCTTAACTAATTATCAAGACAACTCTGATGATCAAGTCTCTAACTTTGCTCCAGTTGGTACGAGATGTTCCATTGTTTTATTTGACACTAAGTCGCTTTCAACAACTAATATAGTAGAAGGAAGATTTTTAAACTTTTCTTTTAACTCTCCGGTTTTAGATATTGTAATGATTGAAAATTTAATGTATTTTACTGATAATAGGAATCAACCTAGAATGATAAATGTTAATACAGCAGAATCTAATATTGGTTATTATAACTCAGAAGATCACATATCTTTAGCTAAGTATTATCCTTTCAAGCCAATACAACTAAATGGTGTGTTTAAAGTTAAAAATGCAGGTTTTATAACAAAATCGACTGCACAACCCCAAGGAGCAGTAAATAAGCTAGCTTATTATGATTTTATTGTAGTACCATCAGAAAACAACGCTGCTACTATAGCTATGTTAGAAAACAATATAGGCGTTAAAGGTTTTATGGGGACTAGCACAGACAAGACTTGGAATTTTACAGTGACTCAAGTTATTGATAGTACTGATGATTATGGTAGCTATACAAATGTAACGTATGTTTACATAGATAGAGACTTGTCTAATGCACAAACTCCAACTTCTCTAGCGGCTTGGGGATTAGCTAGTTCTAATGTTTTTGTTTGTTTCTTAGATACTAATTCTAAAAACGTTTCTTCTCCTTTTAATAGAGAGCCTCAAACTAGACTTACTGTTAAGAGTATAACCAGTACAAACATTGGATACGGCACTACTTGGATTAATCAAATTTATCAATTTGGTATGGCGTTTAGTAAAAATAGTCAAAGTTTAAACCCTTTTGAAGTAAAAAATTGGAATGTAAATCTTTCAGGGAATAAATCTGGTTACGCTAGAGTTACAAATCCTAAGTTAGATCCTTTAAAATACTATGTGATATTTGGTGTAAATGGTGATCCTAATACTACAGCTGCAAAAAGTATTGAAATAGCTGAATTAAGTTCGTTGTCTAATGGTGGGTATACATTAGTAGATCCATCTACACTACCTCTGTCGGTTGGTGATATACTTAGTGTGAGATGGCCTAACAAAGATTATAATCCTAATTTTGTTGGTGATGAAGCTTTTTTAGAAGATAAATTTGTTAGGTTTGCATATAGATTTAGATATGATGATGGAGAATATTCTTTAATCTCACCTTACACTCAAGAAGTTTTTATACCAAAACTAAAAGGACAGTTTTTGAAGAAAATAGGTAGACTAAGAAGTAAAGGATCTTTATTAAATAATTTTATACCAGCAGAGCAAACAGCAGGAGAAAATACTATAGTTAATTTTATGGAAAATGAAGTTAATCAAGTTTTTTTAGATATACCTTGTGAGTTTACTTTTAATGAAATTTCAGAAAAGCTTAAAGTAAAAGAGATAGAAGTTTTATACAAAGAATCTATGGAAGCTAGTGTTAAAGTTATAGAGACTATAAATGTTGAAGATAGTTCAGTTTCTAATAACAGCACTAAATTATTGAGATATGTTTATAACTCTAAAAAACCAATAAAGTCTATTCCAGCAAAAGAATTAACAAGAGTTTTTGATAACGTACCTGTTAGAGCTAAAACATTGTCAACTTCTGGAAATAGAATACTACTGGCTAATTTCTTTGATAGGCACTCAGCTCCAGATAGTTTAAGCTATTTTGTAGGTGCAAGTAGAAAACTAACGCCAGCAGAAACTCCATCGTTAGCTAGCAGTCAAGATACTTATGAAGGTCTTCCAAATAGATATTCAACTTCATCATATCCTAATCATAGTTTAAAGCAAAACAGAAATTACCAAGTTGGTTTAGTTTTTCAAGATAGGTATGGTAGATCATCTGATGTTATATTATCTAATGTTGAAGAAGAAAAAATAACAGTTGGAGGACATCCAGCTATACAAAATCAGCCATTTGCTGAAAATCCAATTGCATTTGGTAACTCAACACTATACCACGGTTATTTAGGTTCTGTAGTTCAACCTTTGACTCCAAATGCTAACATAGCTAGTAATCAAGTTGTTAGATCTGGAATAATAAACTGGCCTGGAGACAGCTTGAAATTATTAATGACATCTACTATACCTGATGAATTACCTGGTGTTTCTGGATATCCTAAATTATTTAAAAGTCCTTTTTTAGTTACAAATTCTTTAGGTTCACAATTTGATTATGTTAATATAAACGCCGGAGGGCAAAGAGACAATGTGCAGCCTGGCATGTTAATGGAATGGACAAATAGTAATGGTGTAGATTATTCCGGATTTGCAACTTATATTTTAAATGACGAGCCAGCGTCCCCAAGTGCACCAAATCCCACAAACCTAGTTTTTATTAAAAAAGATAATGGCGATAGCTTACCAGTAGCTGATTATCCAGAGTTCGGTGTAAAAATTACTTTTTATAATACAGGTAGGCCAACTGGTTGGTACAGCTACAAAGTTGTTGTTAAACAACAAGAACAAGAGTATTACAATGTATACTTACCTAGTTTATTAGATGGTCTTCCTGTTATAAAACCTTTTACTATAGAAGATCCTGCAAACCCTAATACAGGTGGAGCAACTTTCACAAATGGTAGTAATCAAGTAACTATGACACCAGTTACAGGTGTTGATTATTTAACATTTCCTTTAATAGAAGGAATGAAAGTTATTACTAAACCTGGTAATAACACTTATTTTATTCAAAACATATTAAACTACACAACTTTTGAACTTACCGCACCGGCTGTAGCTACAGAAACAGATGTTGCTTTTTCATGTTCAACACCATCTAGTGATGGTATACTTAATTGTACAACTCTACTTACTGATAATGCTCAAAAAGTTTCTGCTGCATTAAATGAAGCTAGTCCTGTTCAAGTGAATTTTAGTACTAGTGATGTTGAATTAATACCTAGATACGCTAGGTCAAGTACTTGGACAAATATATCAGCTTCTCCATTTTTCACAAACAATAAACATGCAAATCCTTCATTTCCTTTTAAACAGAGGCTAAAGGTTAGAGCTGTTGGTAATTTTGAAAACTTATTCTCAAACTCTAGCTATAACGGTTTATATGAGGCAAGTACAAATCCCAACGCTGCTGTAATAGAAAATACACTTGATTTAGGATCTGATTCAGAAACTTCAAAACCTACTTCAGAAGAAGAATCTATACCAGCAATGTATGAAACTAAACCTACTATCTCTGAGATAGAAATTTATTATGAAACTAGTACTGCAGGTTTAATATCAGATTTAAATGTTTTAGTTGGCAACTCATTAGATATACCTACTAATTTCTATGCATATGATACAACAAACATAGTAAGACAAATTTCTATAAATGAAAGCTTAGACTATACATCAGACACTACAATAGCTACTTTACAGCTTGTAGATCAAAATGGAGTTGCTTTTAAATATTACTTGCCGCCTAACTCAGGTGCAATAAATCTTAAAGATATAACAGTATCTAATGCTTTTTATGGTAATGGAACTCCTGTAGCTGGTGACGGTTTAGTATTTGAAAAATTTAGTGAAACAGACACAGACAATAGATTTGTTGTTAAAATAACAGATAATTTCCCAGGATACTCAAGCTCTATAAGTGCTTTGAATTTTATAACTTTTAATGTAAATGTTAAAGCGTTGCTTAGTAACCCAACTTTTACAACTGGTGGAAGTTTAGGTGTTTTTGTTGCATACACACTACCCTTAACTGTATTTATAAATAACATAGCACCTGCTATAAATGTAGATTATATAGATGACTCTACTACTATATACTACTTAAGTAATGTAAGTGGAGTAAATCCAACACCAAAAAATATAAGTGGTAATACTATTGCATGGGATAATGAAAATGGATCAAGCACTACTCTTACTAGTGCCACAAACGGTTCTAATGTCAATAACGTTTTTCAAGAATCTAACACTGAAGAGCTTTCTTTCGACTTGATGGTTAAATACGGTTCTTTAACTAATTTTGTAAACGCAAGTGAAGTTCCTGGATTAGGTTTGTATTTGTCAACTGCAGGATTAGATCAAGGAAGTGTAATGCTTGGTCTTACTGGAAAATCTTTAATAACTAATCAAGTTATAGAATGTAGAATAAATGCTACTGACAAATTAGGTAGAGGATTGACAACATTGATATCTAATTTTAAAATTCAATATACATAAAAACATATATAAACAAGTGATTATAATTATATGAGCCAAGTTAATTTACCAATTATAGAAGTAGACTATTACAATTGTATCTGGAATAAGAAAATACTAGCGCCTCAACAAAGTGCAATTATGGATGGTGTAACTGTGCCTGGTGGTATAGGTACTGCTGCTAATAACGTTTGGCCTATAACTAATGTTCAAGCCCCTCCAGTTACAAATACTGAAGGCACTGGATCTCCATATGCTAGTGATGCTATTGCATCTATAGTTTATGAAAATTTTTATAGTGAAGAAATGTATATTAGAGGAGGTTTTAATAATAGCTATATGTCTTTAGGTGTTAAGGCTTATTTAGACGAAGAAGAGCCTTTACAACAGCATAGATTTAATACTATAATATACTCAGGAGTGTTCAACTCTAGAACAGGTATAAATAGAACTAACGAGTTTCCAACAGGTACAAATATTACAAGATCAGCAAATCCTTTAAACGGATCTATTCAAAAAATATACTCTGAAGAAAACAATTTAGTTGTTCTTCAAGAAAATAAATGTAGTCATGCATTAATAGACAAAGACGCAATATACACCGCTGAAGGTGGTAGAACTATAACTACAACCAATCAAGTTTTAGGAGAAATAATACCTTACGCAGGTGAATATGGTATTAGTAAAAACCCAGAAAGTTTTGCTGTATATGCATATAGAAAATATTTTGTAGATAGAAACAGAAATGCTGTATTAAGACTATCTCAAGATGGTGTAACTGAAATATCTGAATATGGTATGAGAGATTATTTTAGAGACAACTTAAGTACATTAAATAATGACTACACTAATGAATTTGAAATAATATTAAAAACCAGTAGTTGGTCGTCACCTGCTTTTAACCAAAGTGGTCCGGGTTTTACAAATGATGGTATTTCGCCAGCAGCTCAAGCTGGAATGTTAGGGAGTAGAGTATTTTTTGAATATAATAATAATATAGGTACTTATATTGATATGAATGCTAATTTCTTAGGCTACAGACAAAATGGCACTAACGACTTCTTGTTAACAGACAGGATGATGACTCAAGCAGAGCTGGGCAAGGGTGTCACAGGTACAGACGGAATTTCTAGTATTAAACTAGTTAGTAATAACAGAAGTAGAGCATACGGAGGTTGGGATGCTTATAACAAACAATATGTATTGTCTTTACAAAATAATAGTTCAAAAACATATACACAGCCTAGTACTCCTACTGTGCCAAAACCAGATAATTCTTTTCAAACACTAGGGTATGATGAACAAGTTAGAGGTTGGCCTAGTTTTTATAGTTTTAGACCAGTTATTATAAATAGTTTAAGAAATACTTTTTACACTTTAAATAATGACTATTGGTCAACTAAAATATCTAGCTCCTTTACGCTTACAAAAGGTGTTTACGGTCATTACGCTACTTCAGTGCCTCATTGCCAGTTTTATATGACAGATAATGATGCTTCTGTATCTATAGTGGCTAATGCTCAGCCTTCGTTACAAAAAGCTTTTTTAGCTGTTGACTATGAAGGTGATAGTGGTTGGGAAGCTAGTGTTTTTGTTTCTGATAGAACTGGTCTTAATGCCGTGAGATCTACTGGTGGGGCTTGGAATGGAGAATGGAATTTTACTAATGATAAAGGTTTGCTTGTTAGAAGTTACGTAGAAGGTACTTATGATTCTCTTGGAAACGTTGGTGTAGCGGCTAATACACAGAACGCTCCAATAAGATATGCTGGTTTCAGTAGAAAAGAAAATAGATATGTTTCTAATTTAATAAACAATTCTACAGCAGCTCCAGGCGAGATTATTTATGGTGATCAAATAAGTGGATTAAAAGGTTATTTTTTAGATGTTACATTTAAAACAGACAGTACAACAAGCCCAGGTGGTATGAAGGAACTTTATTCAGTTGGAATGACGTACAACGTATCTTCAAGAAATTAAATTAAATATGAATATAAGAAAATTAACAGAGGGTGATTATCAAACTCTAGAATCTTGGTGGAAGGCATGGAAATGGCCACCAGTTGAAAAAGAATTTTTACCAGACAATGGTACAGGTGGTTTTGTTATAGAGAAAAATGGCACTATGATAGTTGCTGGATTTGTTTATATAACTAACTCTAAGGCAGTTTTATTAGAATGGATAATATCTAATCCAGAATATAAAGAAGATGACAGAGGTGTGGCTATAACATGTCTAATAAACGAAATAGAGAAAATAATTAAAGACTGGGGATATAAATATATATTTTCAATTGGAAGAACAAAAGCATTAATAGATAAGCATAAAGAATTAGGTTGGAGTGTAGATGATACTCCATCTTACGAAATAGTTAAAGTTTTAAAATAATAATATGGGAGTAGCAACAACAATAGCCATAGCGGCAGGTGTAGCAGCGGTGGCTGGTGTAACGACTAACGCTATTGGCGCTAAAAGAGCTAAAAACGAAGCTCGAGATCAAGCATCTATAAAGGAAACGCAGCAACAAGCTTTAGATGCGCTAGTAGAAGAAAGACCTGAGTTTAATAATCCTTACGAGAACTTAACTAATCAGTTTGAAAATCTAAACAATCCTTACGCAAATCTAACAGTAGCTACTGAAGCTTTTAAGATACAAGCTGAGCAAGCTGATCAAGCCTTAGCTAATAGCTTAGATGTAATGATGGAGACTGGTCAAGCAGCAGGTGGTGCTACAGCTTTAGCTCAGGCAGCTTTGCAAAGTAAAAGAGGTATAGCAGCTAGTATAAACGCTCAAGAAGTACAAAACAAAGCAATGGCTGCTGAAGGAGAAGCTTCTGTACAAACTCAAATAGCTCAAGGCGCTCAAAGACTAGACGAAATGAAAGCCCAAGGGGATTCTATGGAACAACAAGATGCTATTAATTTCCATGAAAAAAAGATGGACAGAACGGCTGGTTTGTTAGACAATGCAGCTCAAAATGAACAAGATGCTAAAGCAGCAAGATCAGCCGCTATAGCTGGAATAGGTAATTCAATAGTAGGCGCTGCAGGTATGGTAGCTGGAGGCTTTGGTACTGGAGGTACGCCAGGTGTTAAAGGTCGTAAATAAATAAACATAATAATGGGAAATTTTACTAATCCTCAAAGGATAATAAACAAAGAATTTGATGCTTACACACAGTCTGCTAGTGCTAATATAAACTCTATAGCTAAAACTGTAGGAGATATGCGCAACGGTATAATGAAGCAAAAGCAATATACCGAAAAACTACAGCAAGTAGATGATCAAAAAGATTTTAATTTAAGATCTTCTCTTAACGAGATGGGTACTACTGGTAGTGCTATATTAGATGAAAATATATTAGGATTTTGGAACGATAAGGTAGATAATTATTTTCAAATTAAAAATGCTATGAGTGATGGTACTCTTTCTAGGCAAGAAGGTAATAGAGCACTTGCTCAAATAGAAGGATTAGTTCCTAGGTTTAAATCTATGGTTAATGTTTTAGCTACAAACTCCGCTACGTTTAGAGAAGATGTTGCTAATGGAAATGTGTCCTCAGTTGGATCTATAGAAAATAAAAGTATTTTAAACAGAATAGGCAAAGGTGGTAATGTAGGTATTGTTGAAAGAGGTGGTGGATTATATTTCTATGCTCCTGAAGAAGATGGCGAACCTCAAGCTATGATAAATGGTAGTGAGCTTTTAGCTCAGTCAAATGGAGATACGCCTATGTATCAAACTAAGCCTAATTTAGCAGAAGCTGAAACTGAAATATATAATGCAGTTGTAAAACCTGAAGATATTAATAGTGATTTTGTTGAACCTATACAAATTGTAAAAGGCGATCTAAACCCTATAACTGGAGAGCCAATGAATAACCTTGAAGAAGGTAAAATATATACTTATAGAACTATAACAAAAGATAATAGACCTAAAGCTATAGAATCTTTAGTAAACAGCCCAGCTGTAGCTACTTTAACAGGTAATGATGGTTTAATGGCTAGAGTTTGGCAAGATGAAATACCTGATGGTAAGAAAAACGAAGATGGAACTTGGGACGATAATAATAGCATAGGAGCAATATCAGAAAGATTAAATTTAGATCCAGAGTTGTTTAAAGATGGATGGCATCAATACGCTGAAGACATGAGTGAGGAAGATAGAACTAAACTAGATACTCAGCAAAATCAAGTGATGCAACAATACTTAGGTAATAAGATATACAATGATAATGCTGTTAATGACAACACTCTTAAGTTTGTTAAAAAAGAAGTTTTAAATTCTGAAGATAAAAATCCTAAAACTGAAAATCCTTATTATAGAGATTTAATGAGTAGAAATATTAAATTCTTTGAAAATCCTATTGAAAATGCTAGCATGCTAGTTAACCACACTATAAAAGGTCAAGTTGTTAAAGATGTTTTAGTAGAAGATGGAATAATAAAACTAATGGGTGAAGACTATACAATTAAAGAAAACTCTGGTAAATTAGATAAAAAAGGAGATCCTATATTTATAGAAAATTCAGTTAAAAAAGAAATAGCTACATTTAGACAAGACGATATAGAACAACAAATAAACCTAGCTCAACTATTACAAGGTGAAATAGGTGGTGATAACATGAACAACAATAATGTTAAAGAATTGATAAGAAGAGAGTATAATGATTTGGCTAAAGCTAGAAAGTTAGAATTGTTGCAAGATAAAAAGGAAGCTAGCAAGGTTGGTAATTTTGAAACACCTATGCAGTATCGAGAGTTTAAAGAATTAAACCCACTAGTTGATGAATATAAAACGCTATTTGAGTCTAATGAAAGATTAGCAGCCGCTAAAAATAAGATGGACAATATTATAGCTCAAAATCCTATAGATTTCGATCTAGGATCAAAAGCAGAGCAAGAGTTTCTTCAAATTGAACAAGAGATTTATCAAGAAGTGTTAGGTCAACAAAAAGCTAAACTTTAAACTAAATAAAAAGTAAATGTACGAAATAGACGGAATAAAATTTACTAAAGAAGAACTTGAAGCTGAAGCTAAGAAGAGAGGTATAACTTTTGATCAATTTCTTAATGATAATATAGATAGGATAAAGATAGATGGTCAAACTAAATTTCAATCTGAGCAGTCAGGGCCTGTTTTAGTGCCTGAAGGTGAAGAAATAGTTGTTGAAGAAGATGATACTAATCCTATTTTTGATCAAAGAAAAAGTAATTTAGGTATACCTACATTTGGAGGTGAATCTACTAAAGCTACAAATGTTATTGATGCAAACTTAACTACTGCTGGATTTGAGTTACCAGACGCGCCAGACCAAAACTTAAGTGAACCAGAGCAAGAAGAACAAGATAAAGAGTTAAAGTTAAAAAGCTACAAACAAGCTATAGAAGATTATGATGCTGAGGTTCAAAGAATTGTTCAAGACAATCAAGTAGATCCTAACACTAGATTAAAGCTTATAAATGAATTACCTATACCTGAGTTTGGAGTTTCTTCAGATGTTCAAGATGTTATAATACCTAATGAAATAAAAGGTGAAGGACAAGACTTGTTGACTGAAGATCAAACTATAGGTGACAAAAGCAATGAATATTTATATAATAAAGATTTATCTACATCAATTCAAAAAACTATTAAAGATGATAACTTTGAATTAGAAGGTGAAGAGTATGAGCAAGGCGTTGATAATAGTTATAAAAAAATATTTAGCGAGACAATTAATAAAGATCCTCTAGTTAAATCAAGAAGAGAATTTTATCAACAAAACTTAATGCCTAAAGCTAAAGCTTACGCTGAAGAATTAAAAACTAAAGGCATTTACGATACAACTACTCAAGCTGGTATGGACTTGCTTATGAATAAGGTTAATACTTATTATGCTGGTTTGCTAGATGAATCTATGGCTTCTGATCCAGTTGTTAACAATCAAATGAATAAGCTATCTACATTGTTTGGTAGATTAAATTCTAAAAGAGATAGAGAAATTGCTAGAGCTAAAGATCCTCTTTTTGCTAAGTCTGATATACTTCAAAACTTAGCTAATAATCATTTACCTCATTTTGGAGAAACTAGTTTTGTAGCTGATATTATAGCAGGTGTAGAACAAGCTACTGTAGCTACTGAAGCTTTAGGTTATAACACTTGGAATACCATAGGAGCTCAAGTAGATGGTAAAAGAAAAGGAGATGCTAAAAAAATATTAGAAAAATTAGATGCTTTGCAGCAGGAAGGTAAAGGCGATGAAGATGATGTGTCTTTAAGAATTGGTGAGTATAATTCTAATACACCTAATGATAATAGACCATTACTTGAAGGAACTATAAAAGAACTAAGAAACCAAGCAGAGCAAACTTTAGCTACTTCTAGCAAGAGTTTAGAAGAAAACATAAAACAACTAACAGAGTTTGAGGAATACAGATCTTTAGCTGAACAGGCTAAATTTAGTGATGGTGTTAGTTTTAGAGATTTAATGCTAGGATTAGGATCTTCAGCACCCACCATGGGAGCTATAACTATTGGCACTGCTATATCAACAGTTGCACCAGAAGTTGGTTTACCACTGTTAGGTATATTAGCTAATGTAACTGGACAAGGTGTTGTTACAGCTCAGTTTTACGCTGAGAACTATATGGACGGTATAAAAGCTGAAATAAACAACAACCCTGAAGTGTATCCTGGCGGTGACACAGAAGAAAATATAAACAAAGCTATAGTCGACGGAGGTTTTGATGATGTTGCTCAAGATTTTGCTGCAGCAGCTTTTATGGCTCAATTAGAGAAATTAGGTACAGGAGCTTCTATA
>Ga0307488_10001732_pt1 | contig 18301 bp, 14 predicted proteins | sample SB02metaG_FD_202248 | JGI IMG/M metagenome (GOLD analysis project Ga0307488, IMG submission 202248) | Sea-ice brine microbial communities from Beaufort Sea near Barrow, Alaska, United States - SB 0.2 | ecosystem: Environmental > Aquatic > Marine > Coastal | place: USA: Alaska | collected... | reverse complement strand
AAAAACTAAATAGGCTATCCATCTAGCAGAGTTATTTATCAGAGTTATTTATTATAACTACTTAGCTGAGGCTGTCATCGGGTGACTCAATTGTTAATGACTAACATCGTTTTAGGGTGTTTTAGGGCCTTTTTTCTCAGACAATAAGCCTAAAATAGCTTTGGCGTGTTCTTCTGGAATATTAAAGCGCGCCCTAATAGTTTCAATGTGGCGTTTTTCATCAGTGGTAATGATGCCATCACTCATGGCTGCGTTAATTTCAGCCTCAAAAATAGCCTCTCGGCGCGCCATTTGGCTGGAAAAAGCTGAAGCCACAATACCAGTGAGCAGTGCCACCGTGCACACCCCCATCAAAGCTGTTAAGGCTCCAATAAACTTGCCTATGGGCGTAATAGGGTAGACGTCACCGTAGCCTACCGTGGTGAGTGTAATCAATGACCACCACATGGCCTCTGGGATGGATTTAAAGTTTTCTGGCTGCACGTCACTCTCAGCTAGGTACATCATCGAGCTGGATAAAAACAAGGCGATAGCCAGCAGGTAAAGTGTGGCGGCAAAAGAACGGCGCTCCTCATGCACCGCCGAGACTAAATCCTCAAGTGCCGACGAATAGTGAGACATTTTCAGCAACCTTAGCAAGCGCAGAACACGCAACCAGCGCAGATCAACACCGCCCATAATGAGGGGTAAAATACTAGGTAAGATGGCGGCTAAGTCAATTAACCCAGTAAAACTAAATATATAGCCACTACGACGGCCCCATGGCGTCTTTCCACGAGCAGAGTCGTCTGCAGCAATAGACCAGATACGCAGGACATACTCAATCAGAAAAATGGTGACCGAAAACCACTCAAACAACATGAGTGGCTGGTGATACTGCAGATTAATGGATTCAACAGATTCAAGGCAAACAGCCACTAGGTTGAGCAGAATCAGAATGGACAGAAATATGTCGCAGTAACGACTCGTCGAATCATTAAGGTCGCCCTTACTGAGGATTTCCATCACCCGTTGTTTACCAAAATTCATGGTAATTAAGCCCTCCCCACTCAAACGCCTATTAATACATAGTATTAAAACTTTGGAGTGAGTGCAATTGACCCTCTGCGTTGGCACTTCTAACACAGTCATAGCACTAGCCTCGCGGCTAAATTATTCAGCCCTGCAGCCTTTCACGACAACAGCTGTTTAAGACTCTTTACTAGGTTTGCAGATGCGTGCTCTTCAAGCGCATGATAACCCGAAGTAACCACCTGTGTTCCAGCCACAAATACATCTTTCACTGGGTTGTGGCTAAGACCGAAGGTCCAGCGATTAATCAATTGTTCTGGCTTAGCAGCGGCTAACAGGGGGTGGCGGGTATCAAGGGTAATAAAGTCGGCGCGCGCTCCCACGGTGAGACCTGTAGTAATATTACAGGCCGCATTACCGCCTGCAGCGCTGGCTTGGTAAATGAAATCTCCCACACTAGGCTGTGCACTACTATAGACACGATTACGTTGCTGATCACGCAAACGCTGACCATACTCTAACAGCCTTAACTCTTCGGCTACTGATACACAGACATGGCTATCAGAACCAATGCCCAATCGGCCACCGTGTGCTATCAGGTCTGTAATAGGGAAAATACCATCGCCTAAATTGGCTTCAGTACTCGGGCACAAGCCCACCACAGCCTGACTTTTAGCAATAGTGAGTACTTCATCCGTATTAACATGGGTCGCATGAATTAAACACCAACGGGCATCAAAACCCACTTCGTTGGCTAACCATTGCACTGGGCGCTGTCCACTCCATGCAACGCAGTCATCGACTTCTTTGACTTGCTCTGCAATATGAATATGCACGGGCCAAGCTTGAGGTAAACTGGTTAATGCAGTTTCAATTTGTGATTTAGTAACAGCTCGCAACGAGTGGAAACACACCCCTTGGTTATGCTTTAGTGCATCTATATTTTGTCCCAGTTGCTCTTGCAGACGCACATAGGCATCAAGATCATGGATAAAGCGGGCTTGCCCTGCATTGGGGCTTTGACCGCCAAAACCTGAATGACTATAGAGCACGGGCAATAGGGTTTGACCAATACCCGTATCTACTGCAGCTTGACGCACTTGCAAGGCCATTTCTGCAGGGTTGTCGTAGGCCCGACCATTTTGCTGGTGATGTAAATAATGAAACTCAGCCACTTGGGTGTAACCCGCTTTGAGCATCTCTATATAGACATAGGTGGCAATTTGCCTTACCTGTTGCGGGTTTAACTTGGCCACCAACCCGTACATTAAGTCACGCCAGCTCCAAAAGCTGTCTTTAGGGTCTAAACACACCTCTGCCAAGCCTGCCATCGCCCGCTGAAAGGCGTGTGAATGAAGGTTAACCATACCCGGCAGCACGGGGCCACTTAATAGCTGGCACCCTTGACTTGTTTGGTTGCTCTGGAGGCGGCTAATAACACCGTTGCTGACAGAAATTTTTACGTTGTTAGCCCAGCCTGAAGCGGTTAAAGCTTGGTCAGCAAAGTAAATATTGTTCATTATTAGCGCTCTCATGATAGTATCTATTCAACTTGTATAGACATTACATGAATTGGCATACTCAAGTCAAGATTGTATACTCGAAGTAGAACCAAACACTATAGGCTCATTGTGAAAATACACCTATCAGACACCACTCAAAGTTTACTCAAGGCATTGCCAAACAACAACGCCCCTATATACGCACGCTTAAAAAGTGCCATTTTGGAGAATATCGATTCATCCACTTGGCTACCCGACCAGCGGTTGCCATCCGAGGCCCAAATGGTGAATGCATTAGGCGTTAGCCGCATGACGGTCAATAGGGCGTTACGAGAACTGGCCGCCGATGGTGTACTTACCCGCCAACAAGGTGTGGGTACGTTTGTGGCGGCAAAAAAGGCCCACTCTGCATTATTTGAGGTGCATAATATCGCTCAAGAAATCGCTGACCGTGGCCACCAACATGAAACAATTATTGTTAAATTACAATCGGTTAATGCGAACACAGACCAAGCAATGAGGCTTGGAGTACCTACGGGTGAAAAGATTTTTAAATCTATTTTAATCCACCTTGAAGACCAGCAACCTATTCAGCTGGAGCAACGCATTGTTAATGCTTTACTGGTGCCTGATTACGATCAACAAGACTTTACCCAATGCACACCCTTCGCTTATTTAAATAAAGTAGCCCCCATTACCGAAGGCGAGCATCTAGTGGAAGCAGTGACTCCAACGGCCATTGAAGCCCAACAACTGGCCATTAACTCAAGCCAAGCCTGCCTTCAAATTAAGCGACGAACCTGGTCTGGTCAGAAGATTATTACTAGCGCTAGACTACTCTCTCCTGGTCACTTATTTCAATTATTTGGTCACTTTGGCCGGCCCTAATGTGCAAATTTAACTTGCCAGATTATTAAATTGGGCGTATCTTTTACTACTTGTATATACAGGTAAGGAAAAACACCCATGCTGAGCACTGAAGAACTGACGGCACGCCGCACCCGCATTGGGGTGATCAAATCACCCACTGGCACCCAGATCAGCACCCACAGCTGGCTGACTGAAGCGCCGTTGCGCATGCTCATGAACAACCTTGACCCAGACGTGGCAGAAAACCCACATGAGCTGGTGGTTTATGGTGGCATCGGCCGCGCTGCTAGAGACTGGGCAAGTTATGATCAAATCGTTGCATCCCTCAAAGCACTTAAAGAAGACGAAACCCTGCTCATACAGTCTGGCAAACCGGTAGGGGTATTTAACACTCACAGCAATGCGCCAAGAGTGTTGATTGCCAATTCTAATTTAGTGCCCCATTGGGCAACGTGGGACCATTTTAACGAGTTGGACGCTAAAGGTTTAGCCATGTACGGCCAAATGACTGCGGGCAGCTGGATCTACATTGGTAGTCAGGGCATCGTCCAAGGCACCTATGAGACCTTTGTTGAAGCCGGCCGGCAACACTTTGGTGGCAGCCTTAAAGGTCGCTGGATTTTAACCGCAGGATTAGGCGGCATGGGCGGTGCACAGCCGTTGGCAGCCAGTTTAGCGGGGGCTTGCTCCCTTAACATTGAGTGCCAACAAAGTCGTATCGACCTGCGCTTACACACCCGTTATTTAGATGAGCAAGCCAGCGACATTGATGATGCCTTGCAGCGCATCAAAGCCTACACTGAGGCTGGGGAGGCTAAGTCCATCGGTTTGCTGGGTAATGCTGCAGACATTTTGCCTGAGTTAATAAAGCGCGGCGTTAAACCAGATTTAGTCACCGACCAAACCTCTGCCCACGATCCTTTGAATGGTTATTTACCCCAAAACATGGATTGGAACAGCTACCGAAAGAATGCCATCGATAAGCCTGCAGCCACTATTATGGCTGCCAAAGCTTCTATGGCTATCCACGTGAAAGCCATGCTGGCATTCCATCAGCAAGGTATTCCCACGGTCGATTATGGTAACAATATCCGTCAGGTCGCATTAGAGGAAGGGGTAGAAAATGCGTTCGACTTTCCTGGCTTTGTACCCGCCTACATTCGTCCACTCTTTTGCCGTGGTATAGGGCCCTTCCGCTGGGTTGCACTGTCTGGCGACAAGCAAGACATTTATCGCACAGACGCCAAGGTTAAAGAACTCATCCCCGATGATGACCACTTACATAACTGGCTCGACATGGCCCGTGAACGTATACAATTTCAAGGTTTACCGGCCCGCATTTGCTGGGTTGGCCTTGGACAAAGGGCCAAACTAGGCTTAGCTTTTAACGAAATGGTGCGCAGTGGCGAGCTCAAGGCACCCATCGTGATTGGCCGTGATCATTTAGATTCTGGTTCCGTGGCTAGTCCCAACCGAGAAACAGAGGGTATGCAAGACGGCTCAGATGCCGTGTCCGATTGGCCCTTGCTCAATGCCATGCTCAATACGGCTTCTGGCGCCACTTGGGTGTCCTTACATCATGGGGGTGGCGTAGGCATGGGCTTTTCCCAACACTCAGGCATGGTGATTGTGTGCGATGGTACTGATGAAGCGGCTAAGCGCATTGCCCGCGTACTTCACAACGATCCAGCCACCGGCGTTATGCGGCATGCAGACGCGGGCTACGACATTGCCATAGATTGTGCCCAACAACAGGGCTTAAACCTTCCTATGATTAAGCACAAATAAACTTATTGAGGCCCCTTATGTACACCTTTGAAATTCAACCCGGTCTTCTCACACTTGCCCAATTACGCAAGGTAGCCCGTAATCGTGTGAGTGTGACTATCGCCAGCGATGCTCTACCGGCAATTCACAAAAGCCAGCAATTAGTCAATCAAATGATTGACGAAAATAGAACCGTTTATGGTATCAACACCGGTTTTGGGTTGCTGGCAAACACCCGTATAGAAGTGGAAGACCTTGAAGAGCTGCAACGCTCTATTGTTTTGTCCCATGCTGCTGGTATTGGCCAATTAATGGACGATGCCACTGTGCGCCTGGTAATGGTGCTCAAGGTCAACAGCTTGGCTCGCGGTTTTTCAGGCATACGCTTAACCGTCATCGAAGCCTTAATGACTCTCATTAATACCGAAGTGTTTCCCTGTATCCCAGAAAAGGGTTCAGTAGGCGCTTCTGGCGACCTTGCCCCTTTGGCCCACATGAGTGCAGTTTTATTGGGTGAAGGCCAAGCGCGTTACCGAGGTGAGATCATCTCTGGCCAAGCTGCATTAAAAATTGCGGGGCTCACACCAGTGACATTAGCCCCTAAAGAGGGCTTGGCCCTGCTCAATGGCACGCAAGTATCCACTGCTTTTGCCTTGCAAGGCTTATTCAATACTGAAGACCTATGGGCTTCAGCCACGGTCTGTGGTGCGCTCTCGGTAGAAGCCGCCTTAGGCAGCCGCAGCCCTTTTGATGCGCGCATCCACCAGGTACGCGGGCACCAAGGCCAAATAGATTCAGCTAAGGCTTATCGTCACCTACTCACCGAAAACAGTGAGGTTGGCCTCTCACACGACCATTGCCACAAGGTACAAGACCCTTATTCTTTGCGCTGCCAACCTCAAGTAATGGGCGCCTGTTTAGAGCAAATGCGCCATGCCGCCGGCGTTCTCCAAGTCGAGTCTAATGCGGTGTCTGACAACCCCTTAGTCTTTGCCGACCAAGGAGATATTATTTCTGGCGGTAACTTTCATGCTGAGCCCGTGGCTATGGTAGCGGATAATTTAGCTTTGGCTATTGCCGAAATAGGCAGTTTATCTGAGCGTCGTATGGCCCTACTAATTGATTCTGCCCTCAGCCAACTACCGCCTTTCTTAGTCAATAACGGTGGCGTAAATTCAGGCTTTATGATTGCCCAAGTGACGGCTGCAGCCTTAGCCAGTGAAAATAAAACCTATGCTCACCCTGCCAGTGTCGACAGCTTACCGACTTCAGCCAACCAAGAAGACCATGTGTCCATGGCGACTTTTGCAGCACGGCGTTTGCGCGACATGAGCGAAAATACCCGCGGAATTTTAGCCGTAGAGCTGTTATCTGCGGTACAGGGTTTAGACTTTCGCACCGATTTAAGTACCAGTCCTTTATTGGAACAAGCCCGTTCAGGATTGCGGGCTAAGGTGCCTTTTTACGATAAAGACCGTTACTTCGCTACAGACATCGCTGCTGCTAATGATCTATTGGTCACCGCCTGCCATAATGAGATGATGCCATCGGGCATGATGCCAAGCTCTATTTAACAGGCCATATCAGCTACTAAAATGGACAAAAAAATGCCGTCATTCGACACAGTTTATGTGGGTTTCAATGCCGCCACCATGGTGCCCACCGAGGATTACGGGCCCATCAAGGATGCTGCTATTGGGGTTGAAAATGGTCGTATTGCATGGCTTGGCCCTGCCTCTGAGCTACCTCACCACACGGCTACCATAGTTAATTTGGGAGGTGGCTGGGTCACGCCTGGGTTAGTTGATTGCCATACACACCTGGTATTTGGTGGTGATCGCAGCGCTGAATATGAAATGCGCTTACAAGGCACCAGTTATCAAGCCATCGCTAAGGCTGGAGGAGGCATTGCCTCTACAGTGACCGATACCCGTAGCGCCAGTGCCGAAGAATTATTGACCTGTGCTAAAAAGCGCCTGCAAGCCCTCATGGCAGACGGTGTGACTTGCGTCGAAGTGAAGTCAGGTTATGGCTTAGACTTAGCCACAGAAGAAAAAATGTTGCGTGTGGCCCGCACCTTAGGCGAGCAGCTATCAGTGACCCTAAGGACCACATGCTTAGCAGCCCATGCCCTGCCCCCAGAATATCAAGGTGAGGCCGATGCCTACATTGATCTGGTGTGTGAGCAAATCATACCTGCCATCGCCAAAGCAGGCTTGGCCGATGCCGTTGATGGTTTCTGTGAAGGTATTGCCTTCTCTGTTGCACAAATCGAACGCGTATTTCAAACGGCCCTAACCTATCAACTGCCTGTGAAACTCCATGCTGAACAACTTTCCAACCTAGGTGGCTCGGGGCTTGCTGCAAAATACCATGCATTGTCCAGTGATCACTTAGAATATTTGAGCCATGAGGATGCCCACGCAATGGCAGACGCCGGCACCGTTGCTGTTATTTTACCTGGTGCGTTTTTCTGCCTCAAAGAAACCCAACAACCGCCTATTCAAAAGCTGCGCGAGTTAGGCGTTCCCATGGCCATTGCCAGCGACTGCAATCCAGGCTCGGCGCCAGTGCTATCCTTGCGCTTAATGATGGGGATGGCCTGTACTATGTTTGGCTTTACCCCCCTAGAAGCTTTACAGGGGGTCACCTGCCACGGGGCTCAAGCCTTAGGCTTAGGCCATAGCCACGGCCAACTTAAATTAGGTTATGCTGCCGATTTTGTGTGTTGGGATATTCAAAAACCTGCAGAATTGAGTTATTGGTTGGGTGGTCAACTGGTGAAACAACGCGTTGTTGCTGGCCAACTCACTTGAATAAAGGGCATATCACCGCGCCAGAGGAATTCATCACCATGCCTTGGCGCAATGGTTTAGGTTCCACCATCGAATTAGCCAAACACCCGTCTGGTGATGCCTTCAAGTGGCGCCTTAGCATGGCTGATGTGGCACAAGATGGCACCTTTTCAGATTTTTCTGGCTACGATCGTTGTTTGCTTCTAATGCGGGGCGCAGGCATGACTCTGACCAATCACGAAGGCCAACAATGGGAATTATCTACACCACTTGATGCTGCCCATTTTAGAGGTGAAGACTTGATTGCTGCCCGTTTGCATAACGGACCCATTCGCGACTTGAATCTAATCACGAGACGCCAAGATTGCTGGGCCAAGGTCTTCACCAGTCAGCAACACCAAAGCCAAACAATCCCTTTGCAGGGTGACTTATTTTTGCTTTTCAGTATTCAAGGCAATACCCATTTTCAGCTCAACAACACTCAGCAAACACAAGTACAAGAACAACATTTACTGCAGCTAGGCCCCAGTGCAGCCGATACCTGTCATTGCCATGGCGAGGCGTGGGTAGGTATACTTATTAGCGACCTATAGCTCATAATGGTGTTTATTTAAGGGCCTTATGGTGGGTGAGACTCATCACTTAAACTCGCGACCTAGCCCCGCTGCCTAACCCGCCACCTAACCCACTATTTAAGCCCACTATTTAAGCCCACTAATTTACCCCTTATTAAGTTAACTCAGGAGTCATGCATGCAACTGGACCAAGTGGTTAATTTCGCTACCCACCCTATTTCTGACCCCCAGTATGAGCAGGCCTGTAAACAACAGTTTGATCAAGAGGGGGTGTTAATTCTCAAAAACTTTCTTAGCCCCGCTGCGCGGGCTGCCATCATTACTGAAGGCGAGCACAAAAAAACGTCTGCTTTTTATACTAATTCTGGTCACAATGTATACCTTACCCAAAAAGATTTAACCTTGGCAGATGACCACCCTCGCAATCAATGGGTGCACTCTTCCAAGGGCTGCATTACGGACGATCAGATTGCGCTAGATTCGCCCTTGCGCGCGCTCTACGATGCGCAGCAATTACGCTCATTCTTAGCCGTTGTATTAGGAGAAGACACACTGTATCCATACGCTGATACGCTGTCTTCAATTAACTTACATTATGCCAGCCAAGGTCAGGAGTTAGGCTGGCATTTTGATAACTCGTCTTTTGCCATCACCTTATTACTGCAAAGCCCACAAGCTGGGGGCCAATTCGAATATGTGCCAAAACTTAGAAATGCCAGCCAAGGCGACATGAATTATGCAGGTGTGAATCAGGTACTCAAGGGAGAAGTAGAGGCGCAGGCCATTACTATGGGTGCGGGTGATCTAATGTTGTTTAGGGGCAGAGATGCACTGCACCGTGTCACACCAAGCCAAGGTGAAATCACGCGCATGCTAGTGGTACTGGCCTATAATGCAGAACCTAATGTGGCACTGTCAGAATCTGCTCGCATGACCTTCTACGGGCGTTTAACATAGCCCCCAGCATTGATGACTCATAACCAAAATTAACCTAGACCCACAAACTAAAACGGGCCCACCCCTTTAATTAAAAGGGTGGACCCGTTGTTTAAACTGAGCGGGTGTTAGCTAAACCACCAACGTTCAGCTGCTTTACCACCATCAAGTTCCCAGTTGGCCGCAACGTCTGGGCCATGGGATAGCTTTTTACTTAGGGCATGGACGTTGTTAGCAAACATGGGGATCAATGCACCACCATCGTCGTTAACCAAAGCCTGGGCTTCGTAGTAAATTTCACGGCGCTTGGCTAAATCAACTTCACCACGGCCTAAAAGAACTAGCTTATTAAAACGCTCTACAGACGCACCCGTGCGCCATGCAGTGTCGTTCCATTTACCATCTGCCAAATAGGCTGCAGTGAACATCCAATCTTCTGTAGGACGGCCACCCCAGTAGCACGCAGTCCATGGTTTCTTATTCCATACGTTGGACCAGTAACCATCTTTAGGTTCACGCACCACTTCGATATTGAGGCCTGATTTTTTAGCCGACTCTTTAATGAGCAAAGCCGCATCTACTGCACCAGCAAAGGCAGCGTCAGACGCAGACAACTGAATATTAGAACCATCATAACCAGCTTTCTTCAAGTGAAAAGCGGCCTTATCTGGATCATAGGCACGTTGCGCTAGTTCATTGTTGTGGAATGGGTTAGCAGTAGAGATAGGGGTATCGTTACCAATAGCACCATGACCTGATAAGATTTTGGTGACCAATTCTTCACGGTCCACAGAAAGCTTACATGCCATACGGAAATCATAGTTATCAAACGGTGACGCATCACAACGCATGGGGAAGGTGTAATGCAAAGTGCCCGTGGTTTCTAAAATATCCAAATTTGGATTACGTGCTAATAAATGCACCGTTTTAGGGTCCACTCGACCAATGGCATCTACGTCTCCATTCATCATGGCATTTTGGCGGGCCGTTACGTCAAGAATAACTAACAGCTCTACTTCATCAAAATGAGCAGCATCTTGCTTCCAGTAATTGGGATTGCGATAGAATTTAGCCCGCACACCTGGCTCATAGCTTTCCATGATGTAGCCACCGGTACCAATACCCGCAGCCCAGTCTAGTTGACCATCACGTTCTGGCAAAATAGGAAAGTGATAATCACTCACTATGAACGGAAAATCGGCACTGGAATTAGCCAAGGTAAACACCACATCACCACCATTAATAGCAATGTTGGTGACATCTGCTAACAGGGACTTACCCGCAGATTTAGTGTCTTCACCCATGTGAAAGCGAAATGATGCAACCACATCGGCAGGTGTGAGCGCTTTACCATCATGAAAGGTGACCCCTTGACGGATTTTGAAGGTCCAGGTTTTAGCGTCGGCAGATGCACCATACTCAGAAGCAAGTTCGGGGATTAGCTCACCCTCCTTGCTCACCTCAGTAAGGTGGTTAGCGTAGGCAAAAATTACATTTTGCGACATGCCATTTTCAGACGTGCCTGGATCTAGTGAATCTGTGGTTGAACCGTGGCCCATACCTAATCTAAATTTACCACCGGCCTTGTGTGCACCAGCCGAAGCATTGCCAGCCATAGCGACAGCGGTAGGTAATATAATACCTGCAGCTAAGCTGCTGGTCACAAACTGGCGACGGTTCATGTCGGTAGTAAGCGATGTTTTAAGTCCTTCTATATAGTCTTTTGACATTTTTTTGTTCTCCAATTATTTAGCTAACTAATGTAAATTACGATGAGATCAAAATTTAATGCACGGGCCCAAACAAGCTTGAGCCTGGGTCAATCTCAACATAAAAATTGTTAGATCAAAGAAGGTACCACAAAAAAAAGCGCGTGTTAACTTGTTAACACATGATATCTATTTATTATTGATCATTTATTCAATAAAAACCATTTTAACTATAATTTTGCTTGCCAATCACCATAGGCTCGATGTTAGTATGTTAAGCAAATTGCATTATTAAAGTTAGCTACGGAGTAATCATACAAGTGCATCCCGTTTTAACCACTATTATCCAGCGCCTAGGGCTGGGCTTCCTCACCCTATTCGTAGTGTCCATTATTATTTTTAGCGCCATAGAGTTTTTACCCGGTGACTTTGGTCAAGCCGTACTGGGTCAAGCAGCATTACCAGAGACTGTGGAGGCCTTTCGGCGTGAATTGGGCTTAGATAAGCCCCCCATTGAGCGTTATCTGAGTTGGGTGGGCAATGTGTTAAGTGGCGACTTAGGTAATTCATTTTCTGGCCGCAACGCATCCGGAGTAGACCGGTCTCGCGACGTTTGGACATTAATACAGCCCCGCCTAGCGAATACCTTATTCTTAGCTTCCATGACTGCGCTGGTTGCCGTTCCACTGGCATTAATGTTGGGCATTACTGCGGCGCTCTACCGCAATTCGTTTTACGATCGCATCGTCAACGCTTCCACCCTGACTACCATTTCTTTCCCCGAATTTTTTGTCGGTTATATTTTGATTTTAATCTTTGCAACTTACTTTAAAGTATTTCCCTCCTTGGCTAATATTTCTGACTCCACACCCTTGTTAGAAAAAATTTACCGCACGACGCTGCCCGCCTTAGCCCTCACGCTGGTGATCGTTGCGCACATGATGCGCATGACTCGAGCAGCCATTATTAACTTATTAGCCAGCCCTTATATTGAAATGGCCCAACTCAAAGGCGCCTCCAAAGCCAAGGTTATTTTACACCATGCCCTACCCAATGCCTGGGCACCCATCGTTAATGTGATCGCCTTTAATTTGGCCTATTTAGTCGTAGGTGTGGTGGTAATAGAGGTGGTCTTTGTTTACCCAGGCTTAGGCCAACTCATGGTAGATGCCGTTTCAAGCCGCGATATACCAGTGGTTCAGGCCTGTGCCTTAATCTTTGCTGGCACCTATATTTTACTCAACTTATTTGCCGATGTTATTTCCATTGTCACTAACCCAAGGCTGTTACATCCACGATGAATACACCAAACACACCTGATGGGAGTTATTCTGCTTCTAACGAAGTGACCCAAGTCAAAGCCAGAAGAAGCGTATTACAGAATATTTGGCGCACTCTAAAAACTGCGCCACCCACTGCTTGGTTTGGCATGATCGTTATTACTTTGTATCTAACCGTGGCTTTGTTTGCGCCCTTGTTGGCTCCCCACGGCCAAGCACAAGTGTTCACTATGGCTTACGCACCTTGGAGTGATGAGTTTCTTTTAGGCACCGATGCTTTGGGCCGTGACGTCTTTAGTCGGCTTATCTATGGTGCCCGCAACACCATTGGCATTGCTGTGGCCACTACCCTGTTGGCCTTTTTGATTGGTGGTAGTTTAGGTTTAATGGCCGCCATTAGTCGAAATTGGTTAGATCAGGTGTTAAGTCGTTTTGTCGATGTGCTAATGGCGATTCCAAGCCTAATATTTGCGCTTATGCTGCTCTCAATTTTTGGCTCTAGCGCCATCAATTTGATCTTTATTATTGCTGTACTTGATGCCACTCGGGTGTTTCGCCTGACCCGTGCCGTGGCCTTAAACGTAGTGGTTATGGACTATGTAGAAGCAGCCAAATTGCGCGGTGAAGGTTTAGTTTGGATCATGCGCCGAGAAATTCTACCCAATATTATGCCGCCATTAGTCGCTGAATTTGGTTTGCGTTTTTGCTTTGTGTTTTTAACCATCGCGGCCCTCTCCTTTTTAGGCGTTGGTATCCAACCTCCCACGGCCGACTGGGGTTCCATGGTACGAGAGAATGCGGGGCTCATCCAATTTGCCGAATACGACTTAACTGCCGCCTTAACCCCCATGATTCCTGCTGCCGCCATTGCCCTATTAACAGTGGCGGTGAACTTTGTAGTGGATTGGTTTTTACATCAAACAAGTGGACTTCGCGATGAGCACTGATAACGTTTTACTCACCATGCGTGATGTGCGCATAGATGGCTATAGTGACGACCGCTGGCACCACATTATTAAAGGCGTTGATGTGACCTTAAAACGGGGTGAAATACTGGGCCTCATTGGTGAGTCTGGTGCTGGCAAATCAACCCTGGGTTTAGCGGCTATGGGCTTTGCCCGTCCTGGTTGCAAAATTGTGGGTGGTTCCATAGAGTTTGATGGTATTGATCTATTAGGTCTCAGTAGCGCCGAACTTAGACGTTTGCACGGCTCCAGAATTGCTTATGTGGCCCAATCTGCAGCAGCGTCTTTTAACCCCGCTCACCGCCTGCTCGATCAAACCATAGAATCCACCGTAGCTCACGGTATTGCAGACCTTGAAACTGCCAAACAAGATGCCATTGAATTATATCGGGACCTACAACTGCCAGATCCTGAAAATATCGGCCAACGCTACCCTCATCAAGTCTCTGGAGGCCAATTACAGCGAGTCATGACGGCTATGGCCATGTCATCTCGACCTGACCTCATCATCTTTGATGAGCCCACCACGGCTCTGGATGTGACCACTCAAGTGGAAGTGTTGACCGCCATGCGCACGATTGTTGAAAAGTACAACACAGCGGCTATATACATTACCCATGATTTGGCAGTGGTTGCACAAATGGCAGATGATATTAAAGTGCTGCGCTATGGCGAGACCGTTGAAGATGCACCCACCAGGGAAATGATATCTAGCCCTAAAGCGGCCTATACCCAATCTCTGTGGGCAGTGCGTGCTTTAGCCAAACCCCCACAACCGGCCCTTGATACTATTCTTGAAATCAATCAAGTCCATGCTAGCTATGGCAAGAGCGTTAAAGTACTTAATGACATCACCATCAAAGTCCCACGTGGCCAAACGTTAGCCGTTGTGGGTGAGTCAGGTTCAGGTAAATCGACAGCAGCACGAGTGATTACCGGGCTATTACCTCAATTAGAAGGTGAAATTCTGTTTAATGGCAGCGCTTTGCCAAGGGCGCTAAAAAACCGCTCTAAACAACAATTGCAATCAATCCAAATGATTTATCAAATGGCAGATACTGCCATGAATCCGCGTCACACGGTAAGAGATATTATTGGCAGACCATTAAATTTTTACTTGGGGTTAACAGGCGCAGCTCAAGACCAAAGAATCATGCAGTTATTACAGCTGATTGAATTGGATGAAAGCTTTTTAGATCGTTACCCAGACGAGTTGTCAGGTGGCCAGAAACAACGTATTTGTATTGCTCGCGCCTTAGCTGCAGAGCCGGAACTCATTATTTGTGACGAGGTCACGTCAGCCCTCGATCAAATTGTACAAGAGGGTATTCTCAAGCTCCTTTTACGCTTACAGAAAGAGCTGGGCATTACTTACATTTTCATTACCCATGACATCGCTACAGTGCGAGCCATCGCCGATCAGGTGGTGGTAATGTTTCAAGGCAAAGTGGTGGAGCAAGGGGGTAAAGAAGAGATCTTTACGCCACCTTATCCTGCATACACTGAGCTTTTACTGTCATCGGTGCCAGAAATGGACCCCGACTGGCTAACCCAACTGCAGCAGCAGCGTGCCGAGGCTGAGGCCTAAAACCGATCACCAGAATAGCTCACCTTATAGTCAGAAAGTGCCAGCCATTCTGGGTCTATCTCAATACCCCAGCCGGGTTTATGGGGCATCATGAGTGCCCCATTTTGAATCTCAAAATTAGGCTTAAAGATATTAGCCTGCCATGGGTAGTAATCTAGGCCCTCAATGGAAAACTCAAGGTATTGACCTGCATTAGGAATGGCCCCCATAATATGGGCCGAGAACAAGGTTACTAAAGATAAGTTTGCACAATGCAAGGTGACCGGTAGATTGGCTTTTTGGGCCATGGATGCGACCTCTAAGGTGCGCGTAACGCCGCCCATGTAACACACGTCGGGTTGCACAATATCCACCACTTTAGTGTCTATCATATGCTGCCAAATACGCATGTCATGATCCTGCTCACCACCGCTCACATCCATGTCTAAGGCCTCTGTCACCTGCCGCGTCCAATCGGGCTGCCAATAGGGGCATGGCTCTTCAAAGTGGCTCACCCCATAGTCTTGCAGCATGCGCCCCACTTCTATGGCTTTGGCGGGCGTATAGGCACTGTTGGCATCGACTAAAAGCGTCACCTCATCGCCCAATACTTGCCGCACACGTTTGACAATGGCTTCAGTACGACCTGGCCATTGATCGACATCATGACCACATTCTTGACCTATACGGAACTTAAAGGATTGATAACCATACTCTTCTTTAAGCGCTAACAAGCGTTCTGCTTCCGCTTCGGGGGTAATTTCACGTTGCATACTGGAGGCGTAAACAGGCACAGATTGTGGATTACCACCCAAAAGTTGGCACACACTTTTACCCTCGTGCTTGGCATGGATGTCCCATAGGGCAGTGTCTAAGCCACACAATGCGCGGTACAGATAGGTGCCAGGAAACTTGTGTTCACGCTCTAAGACCAAACGATTTAAGCCATCAATGTCACTCGCATCCAAACCCAATACGTGGGGCGCCACCTGTTTGTGGACCACTTGGGCGGTAATGTCGGCATTATAGGTGCAGGTTTGCCCCCACCCTTCGGCACCTGTATCAGTGCGCAAGCGCAGCAAACCAATATATTCATTAGTAAATGTTTCTATGCTGATAATTTTCATTTAAGCCAACTCATGTTCAGATAAAATCAAATCGGCAGCTTTTTCGGCCACCATAATGGTGGCAGCATTGATATTGCCACAAATAAGATTGGGAAATATGGAGGCATCTACCACTCTTATCGCTTCTAAACCATGCACTTTAAGGGCACTGTCCACCACATTTTGGGTGGGGTCTGGCCCCATACGACAGGTACCACAGGGATGATATACCGTATCGGCATTATTACGAATATCCTCAATGAGCTGGGCGTCGGTGAGGCAGTCTGCGCCTGGGCGCATCTCATCAATAGTAATGGCTTGCAACTGCGACGTTTGGGCAAATTGACGGATTAATTTGACACCTTCAAGCAGGTCTTGAATTTCTTCGTCATGCGCTAAGTAATTAGGCTCAATGTTGGGCGCCACATTAGCATCACCCGAAGTAATATTAATTTGACCTTCAGACTTAACACGGCAATTTGAAACACCCATGAGATACGCAGGGAATGGGTCTGGGTTCATCATAGGCCTTTCACCGGCCGGCGCCTTGGTATAACTTAAGGGCGAAAAATACAGTTGAATATTAGGCCGGTCCAGGCCCGCACGTGTGTGCACAAAACCACCCGCTTGATTAACACTTAGACTCAAAGGCCCAGTGCGCGTTAGCACGTACCGTAGCCCGTACCACAACTTACCCCACCAAGGTCGCAACTGCTGATTTAAAGTAGGTTGATTAGCACGATAAAAATAGCTGTGGCCTATGTGGTCTTGCAGATGCTGCCCTACAGCTGGGCTCTCATGCACTGGCACAACGCCAGCCTGTTGTAATACTTGGCCTGGGCCTATGCCAGACAATTGTAATAATTGTGGTGAATTGACAGCGCCTGCACTGAGGCAGATTTCTTTAGCCCCATGGGCACGGTGAGAGCTTCCATTGTGCTCATATTCCACCGCCACAGCGCGCTTACCTTCAAATACAATACGCTGCACTAAGGCTTCACACACTACAGTTAAATTGGGCCGCTTGCGAGCTGGTTTCAAATAGGCGCGCGCCGCAGACATGCGCTGACCTTGATGGGTTGTGAGCTGATAATAACCCACACCCTCCTGCTTAACTCCGTTCATATCGGCATTATAAGTGAAGCCAAGGGCTTCGCCTGCAGCCACAAAGTGTTTACATAAGGGGTGTAAGTTAGCCGAAACATCACTCACATTTAAAGGCCCACTGCCGCCCCGGAACGCATCTTCACCGTGTTGCCATGATTCCATGCGTTTAAAATAAGGCAGCACCTCATCGTAACCCCAACCTTTGTTACCCGCATTGCTCCAATCATCAAAATCCTGTTTATGACCCCGCACATACACCATCGCATTAATAGAACTGGAACCACCGAGGGTTTTGCCTCGCGGCCAATAGCTGGTGCGTCCATTGAGTCCGTCACTGGCCATGCTGTTGTACATCCAGTTAACCTTAGGTTGATAAAAGGTCTTGCCATAACCGATGGGCATTTGCACAAAAAAACGTTTGTCACTGGGGCCTGCTTCTAACAGGAGCACAGAATGATTTGGGTTCTCACTTAGTCGATTGGCCAGCACACAGCCCGCAGAACCGGCACCAATAATAATATAATCGTAATGGCTCATGATACATGGCTTCCTAGAGCCAATACTGTGGCACATATTTGTTGAAAATTAGTCGCTGCCTTGTCACTCATATGCCGTGCCCTCAAATAACCATGCACCAAACCCATACCTGCTTGGGTATGGTTTTCCACCTTAACACCAGCCCCTTGCAAGGCCTTAGCGTATAACGCACAGTCATCACTTAAAGGGTCGATTTGGGCTGGGAACAGATGGCTTGGTGGCAACGCATCAAACACTGAGGCTTGCATGGGACAATAGAGTGGGTCTTGTGTGGGGGCATCAACACCGGCGCCACCCAACCTAATAGCGTGGTAGTACATCATGTCTTTGCGCGATAGCAATGGTGCATCAGCGTGTTCATGCATGGAGGGTGTGGTTGCATCATGGGCTAAGGCTGGGTAAATCAGCACTTGGCCTAACAACTGCGACCCAGTGTAGCTGGAGCGAGCATTGGCGATACAGGCAGCGAGTGTAGCGCCAGCACTATCGCCCACTAAAATGATGGCTTTACCCTGTTTTAGTAGGTCATCAACCACGGCTAAACAGTCACTAATATCGCATGGGTATTGGTGCT
>Ga0307488_10001731_pt1 | contig 18302 bp, 30 predicted proteins | sample SB02metaG_FD_202248 | JGI IMG/M metagenome (GOLD analysis project Ga0307488, IMG submission 202248) | Sea-ice brine microbial communities from Beaufort Sea near Barrow, Alaska, United States - SB 0.2 | ecosystem: Environmental > Aquatic > Marine > Coastal | place: USA: Alaska | collected... | reverse complement strand
TGGGCTGTCCGGGTGCGGCGATGGCGTTCCCTTCGCGCCCTCAACGTTTCCCAACATGACCAGCGGCGGCGGCGGGGCAGGGACAGATGCCGGGGGGCATGCCGGTGTGTAGCGGCCCACAAGTTGAAATTGAAAACCACATTTGAAAGCAGTTCATCATATCTTAGTTGCATTCGCTTAGTTCCAGTAGCTTTCGACGCAGGTGTGATAGGCTCAACCTGCACCGTCCTACCGGTGTGACGCACGAATAGTGCCGGTCCGGGTGATTGCAGCTGCCGCCACAACTCGCGCCTGCCGTGATGTAGTGGCGCAAGTTGAATTTGAAACCAAAACTTGAGAGCAATTTATCACATTTCAGTTCAAGCGCTGATTGCACACACCAAAGGCGATTTCAACACGGGATTTGATACCTATACGTTCAATCTGCACCGCCCCACCGTGACATGGAAACGGTCCACGTATCGCCCATTGGTGGAACAGGGGGCAACAGGCGCGCACGCGTCAGCGGTGAAGTAATGCCCGCTGCAGTCGCGCCGGCTGCAACTCCCTGAAAGCAGGGAGCGATCTTTGCCTTTGCCGTTGCCGCGCCAATCGCCAATCGCGTCGCGTCTGCCACGTTTGTCGGAGGTCGCGGTGGTGGTGGTCAGATGGTCGCCGAGGTGTAGCGGCGCAAGTTAACATCGAAAGCAAAGTTTGAAACTGGTCCATTAGTTATTAATTTCAAGAGCATAGAACTAGGCGCTTTCAACGTGTGTTTGATAGGGTCAACCTGCACCGCCCTACCGAGGAAGCGGGCGTCGTGCGCGTCCGACAGAGGATCATACGGCTCCGAGGTGTAGCGGCACAACTTGAAATTGAAAGTAAAGTTTGAAAGCAAATAATCACATTTCAGTTTCAAGAGCTGAAACCAGGCGCGCTTTCGAATCGGGTTTTGATGGTGTTGAAATTCCACCGCCCCGCCGAGGCTCCCAGGTTCGCCCCGGGCGCCTGGCGCGCGTTCTTGAGCTGGCCGGGGTGTAGTGGCGCAAGCTGTAATTGAAAGCATAACTTGAAAGCAGTTTCTCATGTTTTAGTTTCATGAGCTTAGTTCCAGACGGTTTCAGCGTGGGTTTGATAGGGTCAACCTGAACCGCCCTACCGGAGCGCTGGTAGAAGTTGGACGCCGCGTGGACCTCTGCGGCGGGGCTGACACTCGTCCACTTTTCAGCTCAACCTGAGCCGTTTCTGACACAAAATACACCCTGAACACCCCCTGATACTCCTTAATACCCCCTGACACCTCCTAATCAGCCCCTAAACAATCCCTGAATGCACCCCTATCCGACGGAATGCGCTTAAGTTGAGCCGAAGAGTGGACGAGTGTAAGCCCCTGCCTCTGCGGCGGGCGGCGGCGGGCTGGTCATCATCAGGTGCGCGGCGAACAGCGGGTCGCTGGCCTCCCACCCCGAGTACCCGGTGTGTAGTGGCGCAAGGTGACTTTGAAAGCATGACTTGAAAGCAATTTATCGCATTTCGGTCTCAAGAGATGAATCCAATCCCTTTCAGCACGGGCTTCAACTGTGACCAACTTGCACCACCCCACCGGTGTAGCACCCGAGGTGTAGCGGCGCACGTTGAAATCGATAGCAAATGTTGAAACCGATCCCATCACATGTTGGTTTCAATCGCTGAAGCCAGGCGCGCTTTCAACGCAGGGTTTGATGCTGTCAACCTGCACCGCCCCACCGAGGTACTCCGCGCCGATGGCGTTGACTACGCTCTTCTCTTTGGCGGCGGCGGTGGCCTCGATGTAGCGGTGCACGTTGACATTGAAAGCAAAGTTTGAAAGCGGTTCGTCACATTTTAGTTTCAAGAGCTTAGTTCCAGGCGCTTTCAACGTGGGTTTCATAGGTGCAACCTGCAACACCCTACCTCGGCGTCGGCGTCGGCGTCGGCGGAGGTGTCGTTGACGTCGGGGAGCGAGAACACGGCGGACTGCTTGCGGGTGCCGCAGGGGCCGGCCACGCACCCGCGCTTGGCTTGGAGATGCCCGGCGCACTTGTTGTAGCGGCACACGTTGAAGTTGAAACCCGCGTTTGAAAGCGGTTCTTCATGGTTTCGTTTCCAGCGCTGATTGCAGACACCAGACGCGCTTTCAACTCGGGTTTGATACTGTCAGACTGCACCGCCCCACCTTCTCGTCGCGCGTCGTCGCAAAGTCCGACTCGCCATGCTGTAGTGGCGCAAGTTGAAATTGAAAGCAACGTTTGAGATCTGTTCTTCAGATGTTAGCTTCAAACACTAAAAACAGTCCGTTTCTCATCGGGCTGCAACTGGGGTCAGCATGCACCGCCCTACCGTGCGCGAACCTGAAGGTGCACAGGCACTCGAGCACCAGCCCCCGCGGCTCCGTGCTGTGGTGGCGCAAATTGAATTCGAAAGCAAAATTTGAAAGTGGTTCATCATATTTTAGTTTCAATCACTGAAACCAGGTGGCGGTTTCGACACGGGTTTTGATACCGTCAACCTGCACCGCCCTACCGTGCGGGCGGCGGGCACCACCGCGGTGGCCATGCTGTAGTGGCGCAAGTTGAAATTGAAAGCAAAATTTGAAAGCGGTTCATCATATTTTAGTGTCAAGAGATTAGTTCCAGGCGCTTTTATCTTGGGTTTCATAGGTCCAACCTGCACCTCCCTACCATGTGCGGGTATCCCGCGCAGGTGCGGGCGCACGCGCGGAACGCGCGCTTGGCGCGGGCGTCCATAAACCCCAAGGAGTAGCAGCGCAAGTTAATTTTGAAAGCAATTTTTGAAAGCAGTTTATCACATTTTAGTCTCAAGCGCTAAGATTCAGGCGCTTTCAACATGTTGGGTTTCATATGTTCAACCTGCACCGCCCTACCGAGGTGTTCCCGCCGAGTGCGATGCGCTCGTAGAACCCCACGTCTGTAGGCCCGGATGTAGCGGCGCAAGTTGGAATCGCGAGCAAGTTTGAAGGCGGTTCATCGCATTTTAGTTTCATGTGCTGATTGCAGACACCAGGCGCGCTCTCAACTCGGGTTCTGATACTGTCAACGTGCACCGCCCTACCTGGACGCATCCGAGGGGATGAAACCCAGGTAGCATCCCACAAAAGCGGCGCCCTTCTCCGGCTTGAGCACGGCCTGGGTGTAGCGGCGCAAGTTGAAATTGATCGCAATGTGTGAACGAGGTTCATCATATTATTATAGCCTCAAGCGCTGAAATCAGGCGCAACCAGGCGTCAATACTGCTTGCAAAACGTTTCAATCTGCACCGCCCTACACTCTAAATCACACAAAGTCCTAAACCCTAAACCCTCAGCCTAAACACGTTTCAACCTGCACCGCCCTACCTGGGGCAGCGCGCTCCCCGCGGTGGGGTCCGCGGCGGCGGCGGCGGGGGGGCACGGCTCGAACGCCTCGCTGTGGTGGCGCAAGTCGAACTCGAAAGCAACGTTTGAAAGCATATCATCATATTTTAGTTTCAAGCGCTGAAACCAGGCGTGCTTTCAACTCGGGGTTTCACTGGGTCAACTTGCACCGCCCTACGTCGCCGAGGTCCGCAGTGCCGTCCACGTCCGTCTTGCAGAACCGGGCGCCGTTGTGTAGTGGCGCAAGTTGAAATTGAAAGCAAAACTTGAAAGCGGTTCATCATATTCCAGATCCAAGCGCTGAAAGCAGGTGCTTTCAACACTGGTTTCAACAAATGTCAACCAGCACCGCCTAGATCCTAAACCCTACACCCTAAACCCTAAACCCCACCGTTGATGTCTGCCGCGGCGGGCTCGATGGACGCCATCATCGCGTCCCAATCGCCCTTGCTGTAGCGGCGCAAGTTGAAATTGAAAGCAAAACTTGAAAGCAATTCAACATATTCAAGTTCCAAGCGTTGAAACTGTCGCTTTCTACATGGGCTTCAACTGGGTTCAAACTGCACCGCTCTCCACTTGAACACGGACTTCAACTAGGTTCAACTTGCAACGCCCTCCCTTTCAACACGGGCTTCGACTGGGTTCAACATGCATCGCCCTACCTTGCTCACGTCCTCCGCGGAGGTGTAGCTCGCTCCCTCTTGCACCACCATGGTATCGAAGAGCGGCCCAGGGCCAGGGGCTTACACTCAGCCACGTTTCGGCTCAACGTCAGCGCTTTCAATGGGACAGGGGAGCATTTAGGGCTTGCTTACGGGGTATTACGAGGATCTTAGGGGTTATTTGGGGGTCTGTAGGGTGTATTTTGTGAGAGAAACGGCTCATGTTGAGCCGAAAAGTGGACGAGTGGAAGCCCTTGCCCGGGCCTGTCGAGGTCGACGGCGAACTCGGCGGGGACGTCGTCCGCGGCTGCGAACACATCTAGCATCTGCGCCTTGTCGCCGTTGTGTAACGGCGCAAGCTGAAAGTTGAAAGCAAACGGTGAAAGCAGTTTACGATATTCTAGTTTCAAGCGCTGATTGCGCACACCATACTCGTGGGCGCTTTGAAAACGTTTGTTTTACTGTTGACCTGCACCGCCCTGCCGTGGAGCGCTGTCGCGGTGGCGGCGTCGCCGCCGCCGCTACCGCTGATGAGTTCCCAGGGTTTGGTGGACAAGGAACAACACGTGACCTCGATCTGCAGCGAGCCGCCGGGGTACAGCGCCTTGTGGACGGCCCCGTCGCACCCCTCGGTGTAGCAGCGCGAGTGGAATTTGAATGCAAATTTGAATGCGGTTTGTAACATTTTAGTTTCAAGCGCCGAAACCAGGCGTTCTTTCAACTCGGGTTTTGATACCGGAAACCTGCACCGCCCCACCTCAGTGGTGAAGCGCCAGGAGGTGACCACCTCGTTGTAGCAACGCAAGTTAATTTTGAAAGCAAATTTTGAAATTGGTTTATCATATTTCACTTTTAAAGAGCTTAATTTCAGGCGCTTTCAACGTGAGTTCGATAGGGTCAACCTGCACCGCCTTACCTCGTCCCGCAGCGGGTCGCACCGCACGGCGGGCGCGTCCCAGATGTCGGGCGGGATCACGGGGGGCGAGCCGATGTCGGCGGTGTCGGCGGGGACGATGCAACCCGTCTTGCGGCGCGTACACATCCCGAGCTCCGCGTCGCCCGCCTCGCAACACTGCGCGGAGACCTGATTGGAGCGGCGCAACATAATTCTCAAAGGAAAGTTTGAAAGCGGTTCGTCAAATTTTAGCTCAAGTAAATGAAAACATTCCCTTTCAAATCGGGCTGCAACTGGGTTCAACCGCCCTACCTGGTGCAGGCTGCTGCCGCCGACGCCGTTTTCGTCCTGCTCGTACCAGACGCGGTTTTCCTTGGTGTAGCAGCGCAAGTTGAAATTGAAAGCAAAGTCTAAATGCGGCTCATCATATTGTAGCTTCAAGCGCTGAAACATAGGCCCTTTCAACACGGGTTTTGAGACTCGTCAACCTGCAATGCCCTACCTTGGCGAACTTCCACGCCACCATGCCCGTCTTGGCGGGGCAACTGGCGCCCACGCTGCAGAGGCGCAAGTTGAAGTTGAAAGCAAAAATTGAAAGCAGTTCATCACGTTTTAGTTTCAATCGTTGATTGCAGACACCAAATGCACTTTCAATACGGGTGTTGATACTGTCAACCTGCACCGCCCTACCACGCCGTCGAGCGCGTGCAGGGTTTGGCCGACGAGCGTGCGGGGCGCCATGTTGGCGACCCAGCTGAAGCGGCGCAAGTTGAATTTGAAACCAACAACTGAAAGCGTTTCATCATATTTTACTTTCAAGCGCTCAGTCCTAGGCGCTTTCAACACGGGTTTTATAGGGTCAACTTGCTTGCACCGCCCTGCCCAGCTGCACGTGGGGCCCTGGCCCTGCGTCCCGCTCTGGTCGCTCCGGTCGTCGTCGGCCTTCGTCTAGGGTGACAAGAACACAAGATGTGATCCGATGTCGATGTGGGAGATCGACATGGGGAATCGATATTGGAGATCGGACATCAACGAGATATCGATAGGGTTATCGATATGGAATGTCGTATATCGTATATCGATATGGGATACGGTATACTGATAGGTCATCTACCATATCGATATGGTCATCCTGGATATCGAGATGGAACATGGGCTAATGATATGGGAGATGACAGTATCGATATAGTCATCGGGGAGATCGATATGGGATGTCTTGTCACTCTGCCTTCGTCCCCGCGGGCTTGGTCACCTTGATGTCCTTGCACCCGGCGACGAAGCGGCGCCCGGTTTCCGGCGGCGGCGGCGGAGGCGGTTTCGCGGCCGGCGGCGGCGGTTTGGTCGGCGCTGGCGCCGGCGCCGGCGCCGGCGTTGCCACCGTCGCATTAAGCTCTGTTAAGAGGTGTCTGTGTCTGCGCGACCGCCTGTGCTCCAAGTCCGTCGTGGGCGGGCCGGGTATGTGCTCGGCCGCGGCGGCGAGGTGCCAGCCGGAGAGGAACTTCACAAACTCGTGATTGCTTTGCTCGAGCGTCTTGCACGACCCGCCGTAACTGTCCACGGTGTTCTGCTTCACGAGCCCAGCGGGTAGCAACGTGTTGATGTCGGCGTCGCTGATGGAAGACACCACCGTCGGCGGCCTGGGCGGCTCCGTGGGCTTGGGCGGCGCGGGCACGGCCGCCACCCGCGAGCAGGGGCTTTTACTCGTTCACTTTTCAGCTCAATTTGAGCCGTGTCCGACACACTAGAACACCCTACGCACCCTAAACACCCCCTAACACCCCCGTAACACGGGCTACACAACCCCTCAGCGCACCCCCTATCCCATCAAAAGCGCTCAAGTTGAGCTGAGAAGTGAACGAGTGTAAGCCCCTGCCCGCGAGTCGCTCGCGGCGAGCTCGGTGGAGTAGATGCAGAACTTCCACTCCGAGTCGCCCGACTGCACGCAACACTGCTTCGCGCCCACAGCTAGGGGCTTATAATCGTTCCCATTTCCGCTCAACTTGAGCTCACTTAGCCCCTGTCCGCTCAACTTGCCCTCACTTTGTCCCCCACACAACCCAGATCAACCCGTGGGTGTGTTCCCCAAGGTGCTCAAGTTGAGCTCTTATTACGTGGGTGATGTGCCCCAAAGGTCCTCAAGTTGAGCTATGAAGTGGACGAGTGTGAGCCCCTGCCCACGGCGTCCTTCGGAGTGAACTTCTGCACGTACGGGATCACCCTTTCCTTGATCGTGCGGGTGGTCCCCCCGAGGAGGCGGCGGCGGGTGTAATCCTTCTTGAAAATCGCGCTCTCGACGCCCGCCACGCCCGGATCATCGTGCAGATGGCAGTGGCGCATGACGTGCTCAAAGTCAAACGTCTGCTTGAGCATCACCGTGCTGTAGTGGCGCAATTCGACGTTGGAAGCAAAATTTGAAAGCAAAGTTTCAAGCGCTGATACCAGGCCCTAAACCCTACAACCCTAAACCCTAAAATCGGGTTTTTGATACAGTTTAACTTGCACCGCCCCACCGTGCGCTTGTCTTTCTCGAGCAGCTCGCACGTCAGCGCGTCGCCGATGAAGGTCGGGCTCGCGTCAATCAGCGGCTGCGTGTCCTTGACGTGGCGGCGCAAGTTAAAGAAATGACAGCAAAACTTCAAAGCAGTCAAAGAGTCAATCACATGTTAGTCTCAAGATTCAAGAGCTGAAACCAATCCCGTTCAGCACGGGCTTCAAATAGGGTTCAACCGCCACCGCCCAACCTTGACGTAGTTGTCGCCCGTGTAGTCGAAGTAGTCATACGTCAGCGGAATGTTCATCAGGTCGTCCCCCTTGGCGTAGTTGACGTCGACGTAAGAGTACGACGCCGCGCCCTTCTTGGAGTAGCAATTCATGAACGGGGACTCCTTGTGGCCGCGGGCGCGAATACCCGCCAGGTGGATGCCCACCTTGGGCGCCGGCTTGGTGGCCTGAAGGAACACGCACATCTTGCCAGTCTGCATGTCCACGGGCATGTCGTTGTAAGAGTTCAGGACGCCGGCGTACACCCCCTCGCCCGCGTTGTTGATGAGCTTCTCGCGGTTCGTCCCGCCGGTCTTGATCTTGTACCGTTGGTTGGCGTCAAAGACATTATCCGCCGTCGTGACCTCGCGGCAATTATCTGCCAGCTTCAGCAGCTTCCGGGACGTGACGACCTCGCGCGTGTGGTCGCATGCGATGTACGTGACATCGCGGATGTGCCGCTGGTATTGACAGCACTCTGCCGGGGTGTAGTGGCGCAAGTGGAATTCGAAAGCAAAATTTGAAAGCAGATTATCATGCTTAAATTTCAAGTGCTGAAACCGTCGCTCTCAACACGGGATTCCACTGGGTTTAATCTGCACCGCCCTGCCGGGGTCTCGGTGGACACCACAACCGGGTCGCTGCAAAACTGCTTCAGGTGCTCCATCGAGTATTGCTTCACGCTCAGCTGCTCGTTTTCATTCGCGCTGATGCCCTCGTACTTGATGCCATCGGCGCCCAAGGCTTCGCGGTCGTCCACGCCGTCGCCCTCGCTGTAGCGGTGCAAGTTGAAATTGAAAGCAGAAGTTGAAAGAAGTATGTCACATTTTAGTTCCAAGTGCTTAGTTCCAGGCGGTTTCAACCTGGGTTTGATAGGGTCAACATGCACCGCCCCACGTCGCCAATGCTGTAGTCCTCCGAGTTCTCACCCTTCTTGGTGTCCGATTCCATGATGTAGTAACGCAAGTTGAATATGAAAGCAAAGTCTGATAGCGGATTATCATATTATACCCACAAGTGCTGAACCCACTGAAACCACTGAAACCAGACCCTTTCAACGTGGGCTTCATATGGCTTCAACTTGCATTGCCCTACCATGAGGCGGCACTCCACGCCGCTCACTCCGGGGTCGTGCATGTTGGACACAAGGGACGGAAGGTTGAAGATGTTGGCATCGTTGAACGTCATGCGCGTGTTGTCCCATGCGGGGCCTTCGGCCAGAGGCTTACACTCGTCCACCTTTCTGCTCAACGTAAGCGCTTTGAGTGGGATGGGCGGTGCATTCGGGGGTTGTTCCAGAGGTGTTTAGTGGGTGTCAGGGGGAATCATGGGGTGTCTAGGGTGCATTTTGTGTCTCAAACGGCTCAAGTTGAGCTGGAAAGTGGACGAGCTTAAGCCCCTGCCTTCGGCGGCATCACCCATGTACTTCAGGCTTGCGTCGTCCGGATCGTCCATCAATCCGACGCCCCCGAACCGAACCTCGCACCCCTCGCCCTCGAACTGGTCGCCTTTCCAGCGAATCTTCTGCCGCTGTGTTTTGGACATCTCGGTGTCTGAAACCTTTGCGATGCCCGGGTCGACCCGGCCGTCGTAGATGTCGTACGCGATCCTCTTCTTTTTCTTCTTTTTCTTCCACTTTTTCCAGCCGCCGAGCCGGCTGCGGGACCCTGCACCCACCTCCACCTGCGCCTCCATTTCAACCTCTGCCTCTGGCTCCGATTGTTTCGTCATATGCCCATGAGGACCGTCGGCGGTGGGGGTGGCGGGGGTGGTGGGGGCGTGCGTCTTTCTGCAAACGGCGTACAACGAAGAACGCGCAAACATGGGCTTCGATCGGTGGTACTTGGTGCTAGAAGAGCCGCCTAGGAGAGATCGGCGGCGCTTCCCATCCTTCTTCACTTCCGAGTACGAGTGTCCGATGTACGGGTTCGCCACGGAGAGGAACGCAACGCGAACCATGTTGTAGCGGCGCACGCTGACATGGAAAGCAACGTTTGAACCACTTTTTAGTTTCAAGCGCTGATTGCAGACACCAGGCGCGCTTTCAAGTTTCAACTCGGGGCATGATAGTGTCAAATGTCTACGTGCACCGCCCCACCACGGGGAGAGAGTCCTGTGAGTCGTAGTCGCTGCGGGTGTCGCACGCGTCCCACGGTGTAGCATCGCGAGTTGTTCTTTGATAGCAAAGTTTTAAAGCGGTTCATGACATTTCAGTTTCAAGTGCTGAAACCAGGCGCGCGTTCAACTCGAGGTTTGATAGTACCTGACCTGCACCGCCATACCACGGGTCGACGTCGTCGGGCGCAGGGGGCGCGCGCGGAAGCGGCGGCGCGGGCGCGAACCAGGGGCACACACTCGTCCACTTCTCAGCTCAACCTCAGCCGTTTCTCACACAAAATACACCCTAAACACCCCCCTGAAACTCCATGACACCCCCAAACACCTCCTAAACACCCCCTGAACAACCCCTACATGCACCCCTATCCCACAGAATGCGCTTAAGTTGAGCAGAAAAGTGGACGAGTGTAAGCCCCTGCCGCGAATGGCGGCGACGGCGGCACAGTGTCCCACGGCGGCGGCGGCGGCGGGGCCGGCACCGACACCACCCACGCCTGGATGCGGAACGTTCCGAGCTGTAGTGGCGCACGCTAAATTTTAAAGCAACAGTTGAAAGCATTTTATAGTATTTTAGTTTGCAGCAGCTTTGAACACGGGTTTTGATACTGTTAACCGGCACCGCCCTGCCGAGCGCGCCGGGGTTGGCGCCGCACAGATCGCGCCCGGGGAGTTGGTCCCACATGTGGTCTCCCTCCGCGAACCACTGGTCGGTCACCGTCTCATCCGCGGGGGTGAAGAAGAAATCGCTCTTGTCGTAATACTTGAAGCATGTGGGACCGGCGTTGTCAGTGCCGTCCAGCGCAAAGTCGGCGTCTCCAAAGGAAATCACCGGGCGGGCGTCCGCGTCCCCGTCCTTGCTGTAGTGGGCGCAAGTTGAATTTGAAAGCAAAATTGATGCAAAATTCAAAGCAGTCCATCATATTATAGTTTCAATCGCTTATTTCCAGTTGCTTTCGACGCAGGTTTCATAGGGCGGACCTGCACCACCCTACCTTGCTGGTTTGCACGGACTCGCGTTGCTTGCCGCCGTCGGCGCTCAGCACGTACTTGCGCCGGCCCGTCAGCTCGTACAGCTCCGCGGACGGGTCCTTGTTGTAGCGGCGCAAGTTGAAAATCAAAGCAAAGTTTGAATGCAGTGCATCACATTTAATTTCATGCTCTGAAACCATAAGCGCTTTCAACACTGGTTTTGAGATTGACAACCTGCACCGCCCTACCTTGTAGACGCCGTCGATGTTCTGCAGCCGTGCAGTGGTCTTAGCCACCACGGTGTAGCGGCGCAAGTTGAAATTGAAAGCAAGATTTGAAAGCGGTCCATCATATCTTAGTTTCAATCCTTAGATTCAGGCGCTTTCAACACGGGTTTTATCGGTTGAATTTGCACCGCCCTACTACGGTGCGGCCCGTGCTGAGCCACGCGACAATGAGAAGCATCTTGTTTTCTGCGACGTCGTCGCACGCCGCATGGAACTGCTCACGCCAGCGGTACTTGCGTTGGTCCGCCGGCTGGTTCAGCTTAGCGGTGTCGAACATCACGTCGACGTCCTCGAGTTTGAGCGCGGGAACACCGATCTGCGCGGCGAGCCAGCGGAACTCGGGCGTGGTCACGGGCTTGCCGGTGGGCTTGGGCACGGTCCACGCGGTGAAGCGCTGAATGTGGAAGTCACCGGAGCTCATCCTTGTGGTGGCGAGCGCGTTGCGGATGCGGCCGGTGTCGCCCGCGCCCGCCGCCTCCAGCGTGTTGCCCAGGCACATGTCCTCCTCCGTCGCCACCGAGGGGCAACCGTACTGCTTGCTCTGGAAACAGGGGCTTACACCCGTCCACTTCTCAGCTCAACTTGAGCCGTGTCTGACACAAACAAACACCCTACACACTGTAAAAGCCCCCAAACGCCCCCTTGATACGGGCTACACAACCCTTGGGCGCACCCCATCCCGTACAAAGCGCTCAAGTTGGGCTAAAAAGTGGACAAGTGTAAGCCCCTGCCTGGAACCGGCCCCACTCCTCGTAGTGCTGCTTCAGAATCTCGACCACGCGGACGCCTTGGTGCAGCGGCGCAAGTTGAAATTCAAAGCAAAGCTTGAAAGCGGTTCATCAGATGTTAGCTTTAAACACTGAAACCATAAGTCCCTTTCAATTCGGCCAAGGTCCATTAGATTTCAGCTTCAAACATTGAAACCAGTCGCTTTTGAATCGGGCTTCAACTGGGTTCAACTTGCACCGCCCCACCGTGGCATGTTGCGCCGTCGCAGAATTTGGTCTGGAGCTCGTGGTACCTGTTGCCGTAGCACAGGGCGTCCTCGCCGCCGCCGACGCACCCGAAGGTCTTGCCCTCGGTCTTTCCGAGGCGGAAGTAGTGGCTCTCGAGCTGCTTCGCCTGCTCGGCCGTGGTATAGCGGCGCAAGCTGAAATTACAATTAAAGTTTGAAAGCCGCCGATCAGATATTAGTTTCAAGCGCTGATTGCAGACACCAGGCGCGCTTTCAACTCGGGTTTTGATCCGATCAACCTGCACCTCCCCACCGTGGCGCACGTCGCGTTGCCGCAAATGGACTCACGCAGGTCGTCGTAGTTGTTGCCGTAGCACAGCGCCTCCAAGGTGTAGTGGCGCAATTTGAAATTGAAAGCAAAACTTGAGAGCAATTCATTACATTTTAGTTTCAAGCGCTGAAACCGTCGCTTTCAACACGGGTCTCAACTGGGTTCAACCTGCACCGCCCCACCGCGGGCGTGACGCAGCCGTAGACGCGCCCGGCCGCCCGCCCGTTCGCCACCCAGTCCGCCTCCAACTTGCCGCACTGCGCCGCGTCATAGTACTGGGACGTCGGAGTGCACAAGCTGGAGCACGTCGACGCGGCGGCACAGATGGTGCTCTTCAACGCGGCGTAGCGATCGCCGTAACACGCCGCATCCGTGACGTCCCGGTCAACCGGGTCGCATTGGAACTTCTCAAACATGTCCGTGGCCTTGAACGCCGCCTCGCTCTCCTTGGTGTAGCAGCGCACGTTGACATTTAAAGCAACGTTTGAAAGCGGTTCATCACATTTGCCTTGAACGCGGATTGCAGACACCAGGCGCGCTTTCAACGCGGGCTTTGATACTGGCAACCTGCGCCGTCATACCTTTGCCTGAAGTTGCGAGAGGACGGACGGCATGCCCTTGATGTACAGGTCCCAGCCAGGAGACCGCACCATCGTGCAGCGGCGCAAGTTGAAATTGACAGCAAAGCTTGAATGCGGTTCATCACAATTTACTTGAGTTTCAAGCGCTGAAACTGGACGCGCTTTCAACTCGGGGTTTGATACTATCAACCTGCACCGCCGCACCATCGTGTTGTGGTGGCACGACGTTGAGAACTGATACTTCCCCGCAGCGCTCCTTTTATGCTCGAAGGACACGCATGAAGAAATGCTGTCACAAATGGCCGAGGCAGCGGCGATGTCTTGGACGCCGGATCGGGCCGGCAGCTCGTTGCGCCCTCTGCACCCGGAGTCGAAATTACGGGCGTAGTCGTAGTCGACGGTGCCGGGATGGGCCGCTGCCTTGGCTGCTTGCACGCCGGCGTAACACACGGCGTCTGCGGCCATGTCGCAGCCGAAGCGGCGGCCTTGTTGTAGTGGCGCAAGACGAACTTGGACTTGAAAGCAGAACTTGACAGCAGCGGCTCATCATTCTTGAGTTTCAAGCGCTGATTGCAGACACCAGGCGGCGCTTTCAACTCGGGTCTCGATACCAGTAACCTGCACCGCCCCGCCTTGCAAGTGCCCGCGCTCTTTCCAGTGTGTGGCGAGCTTGAACGCCTGCTCCTGCGTCCTGCACTCGCCGCCGCCGCAGATGTCCGCCCGCATGTCGGTGTATCGATTGCCGTAGAGCAACGGCGCAAGTTGAAATTGAAAACAAACATTGAAAGCAGCGTGCGCGATTATAGTCTCAAGCGTTGAAAGCAGAGGCGCTTTCAACACGGATGTTGATGGTGTCAACCCGCACCGCCCTACCGTAGCACAACGGCTCGTACGACGGCGCGCAGCCGAACGTCCGGCCCTCGTTTTGGCCGTGGTGCAGTGGCGCAAGTTCGAATTGAAAGCACAACTTGAAAGCAGTTTTATAAAATTTCAGTTTAAAGAGCTGAAATCAGTCCCATTTAACACAGGCTTCAACTGGGTTCAACTTGCACAACCCCACCGTGGGACGTCCAGTGCACGGCGAGCGACTCTGCCTAGACGTAGCGGTGCACATTCAAATCGAAAGCAACATTTGAAAGCGGTTCATCACATTTTAGTTTCAAACGCTGAAATTAGGCGCACTTTCAACTCGAGAATTGATACTGTCAACCCGCACCGTCCCACCTGGAAGGGGGTCTTGCACCGTTGGCCGCCGCAGAACATGCTGCGCATGTCGCGGTAGCGGTTGCCGTAGTGTAGCGGCGCACGTTGATTTTGAAAGCAAAATTTGAAAGCGGTTCCTCATATCTCAGCTTCGAGCGATGATACAAGACGCTATCAACAGAGGCTACAACTGGGTTCAACTTGCACCACCCCACCGTAGCACAGCGCGGCGTCGTCCGCAGCGCAACCAAAGTGCCGACCGGCCGGGTCCGACCGGCCGACGTCGCGCCAGTGCCGCTCTAGCTTCCACACGTGCGTCATCGTGGCGCACTGCACGCCCTCGAACTAGGGCTTGGATAGCGGAAAATGCCTGCCACGTCAGCGTCATCGTCCACATTTTAGACCCTCGTTTCTTAATATACTTGGCATCCCTTTGACGTGGCGAGCGGTATCCGCCACGCAGGCCCAACCTCGCACAACGAGTTGACCAGCTCCGGGTCGCGGTTGCCGTAACACAACGCGTCCGTCTTGGTGCACGGCACGTCGGGCGCGACGGCAGCGGCGTCGGCGGCGTTCGGGCTCGCGCCCGAGGCGTAGCGGCGCAAGTTAGAATTGAGAGCAACGTTTGAAAGTAGTCCATCACATTTGAATTACAATTGCTGAAATCGGGCGCGCTTTCAACCTGGGATTTGATACTGTCAACCCGCACCGCCATGCCGAGGGCTCCTTGGCCGCCGCGTAGTAGCCCCAGCCGTGCTTAAACATGGAGCCGAAGTGTAGCAGCGCACCTTGAATTTGAAATAAAAACTTGAAAGCAGGTTATCACGTTTCACTTTCAAGCGCTAAAACCATAGGCGCTTTCAACACGGGATTTTATACTGTCAACCTGCACCGCCCCACCGGAGGAGAAGTCGTGCGCGATCTGCATCTCCATGTTGGAGAGCGACAGGGCGTCGGTCGGCGCGAGGGAGTTGGGCGGATTGGTGGCGCCGAGCGCCGCATTGCTTGGCAGGAACGTGACACCCTCGGTGTAGCGGCGCAACTTAAAACTAAGAGCAGTTTATGATCTTCTAGTTTCAAGCGCTAAACCACAGACGCTTTCAAGGGAGCCAAGGCGGAAGCCTGGTGCCTCCTCATGACGCGTCTCTCTCTGTAGACGCTTTCAACAGGCATATGTTACTGTCAAACTGCACCGCCCTGCCTCAGTGACCTCGTACAAGGCGGTGAGCGCGTTGCCTCCCTTGGTCTCGAAGTTGCCCGGGTACTGCTTGAACGCGATCTTCTTCCCGGTGGTGGTCACCGCGACACCCACCACCAGGGGCTTACACTCGTCCACCTGTCAGCTTAACCGGAGCCGTATCTGACGGGAAATACACCCCCCGACACCTCATGAACACCCTCCAAACAACCCCTAAGCGATTAGGGTCAATGCACCACCTATCCCACAGAAAGTGCTTACGTTGAGCCGAAACGTGGACGAGTGTAAGCCCCTGCCCACCACCATGTCCTCGTCCCAATCGAAGTTGTGGGCCGCCGTGAGGTTGAGCTTGTACTCGTCCTCCACCCGCGCGATCTCCTCGCGCGCCACGTTGTAGCGGCGCAAGTTGAATGTGAAAGCAGAAACTGAAAGCAATTCATCAAGCTTTAGTTTCAAGCGTGGGAACCACAGGCCCTGTCAACACCGGTTTTGATATTGTCAACCTGCACTGGCGACGGCCCCAAGAAGGATATTGCGAGTGCACGTCCGATCTCCCTTCGAGTGCGATGAGCAAACAATCAGGCAGTCAACCTGCACCGCCCTACCAAGTTCATGGGACAGTACAGGTTGAACGCCAGCACGCTCCTCTGGTACCCGGCGTCGGAGGCGCCGATCCTCACGGACTTACACTCGTCCACTTTTTAGCTCAACCTGAGTCTAACACAAAATAAACCCTAGACACCCCATGATAACCCCTAACACAGCTGAACACCCCTTAAACAACCCCTTTATACACTCCCTCTGTTACAGAAAGCGCTTACGTTGAGCCGAAAATTTGACGAGTGTAAGCCCCTGCCGGTCATGTCCGCGTCGAAGCACGTCTTCTTTTTGCTGAGGTCCACGTACCCGAGCGCCTTGCCCAGCCACGCCTCCTCCTCCGTGTTGAGCGCCTCGATGTAGAGGCGCAAGTTGAAATTGTCAGCAACGTTCAAAAGCGGTGTATCCCGTTTCAGATTCAAGCGCTGATTGCAGCCTGCACACATCAAGCGGGCTTTCAACTCGGGGTTTCATACGATCAACCTGCACCGCCCCGCCTCGACCTCGTTGACGTCCACGAGCCACGCCTCGACGCGGAGCACACTGAATTTCCCGTCTGAGGATCCCGTGAGGCGGCGCTGCGCGTCCACGCCCGTCTGCATGCCGAAGGCGGACCCGATGGTGGAGCGCCCGGTGGCGAGATCGCGGCTGAGCACGAAGTCGTCACCGAAGTTGACACTCGTGGCGTCCATCCGCAGGTTGGCATCGGGGCTCTTCAGAGAGAACGCCGAGCTGCCGGTGCCCAGGGTCTTACGCGAGTTCCCGGAGTATGATAGATCAACTTGGGCATCTTCCAGCGATGCATTTCTCATTTTAACAAACGTTCAACGAGCCCCCCGACGCTCACATGGTGAGCATGAACCAATCCTATTTATTAGTTCCGCTCTTTCAAGCGATGCATTGATTCGTTCAGGGAGGTGCCGGAACCGGTATTTCGAAATCTAGCAGATAGGGGAACGAGCGGACAGGCCCCGCCGGTGACCTCGTACAGTTGCGCCAACGGATCGCTCAGTTTGCCGCCGTCAGCGTCCGCGAATCCCGTGTACGTGAGCGCCACCACTTTTTTGCCGGAGCTGAGCGCTGCGGCGACCACCAGGAGCCTCTTGCCGCCGTCTTCCGTGTCGACCAGGGCGGCGCACGCCTCGGTGTCATGGCGCAAGTCGAATTTGAAATCACAACTTGAAAGCAGTCTATCATATTTCAGTGTCAAGTGTTGACACCACATGCGCATTCAACACAGGTTTTGATACTGTCAACCTGCGTCGCCCTGCCTCGGTGTCCCATGCGCCCTTGGCATCGTCGGCGTAGGTGAACGCCGCGCACACGGTGCGCTTGGAGGCGATCGCGCAGTTCTTGCACGTGCTCGCGGCCGCCAGCCAGCGCTGCTCCTCCGCGGTGAGGAGCGGCGGGCGCGGCTTGGCGACGATGAACGCCTCGATGTAGTGGCGCAAGTTGAATTTGAAAGCACACTTTGAAAGTGGTTCATCACATTTTAGTTTCAAGCGCTGAAACCAGGCGCGGTTTCAGCTGAGTTTTTGATACTAACAGCCTGCACCGCCCCACCTCGAGCTTCAGCACAGAGAAGGCGGCGGCGCCGCACACCTTGTTGTAGTGGCGCAAGGTAAATTTGAAAGCATCATTTGAAAGCAGTACATCATATTATAGCTTCAAGCTCTGATACCCTAGGCGTTTTCAACACGGGTTTCGATACTGTCAACCTGCACCGCCCTACCTTGTAGCTCTCCGCCGTGCCGTTGCGCCACATCGACTTGATGCGGTAGTCGCCCACGCCCTCGCCGATGAAGCAGTTGCCCGAGCTGAGCGACTCCTCGATGTAGCGGCGCCAGTTGAATTTGAAACCAAAATCTGAAATTAGCATGTTTCAGTTTCACGCGCTTAGTTCCAGGCGCTTTCAACGTGGGTTTGATAGGGTCAACCTGCACCGCCCTGCCTCGAGCATGAAGTCAGCGAAGTCATCGCCCTGCGATACGCCGAACGCCACGCGGTTCGCGGTGCCCGCGGGGGAGCCGTACACGCCAACGCTCTGGGTGTTGGGGCGGTACGGGCCCAGCCGCTGGGTGACCTCGTACAGTGACACGAACGGGTCGGTGGACCAGCCGGCCGACGGTCGGGTGACGCCCTTGGAGCTCGTCACCATTTAGGGCCGGACATGCAATGCTCAGCACGTCATAGGATGCCAATTAACTCAAGACGCAAGGGTCTTATTAAGTGTGGCCAATGACGTGGCAGGCATTATTTTATTCGCTCAGACCCTACCACCACCACCTTTCGCCCCGTGTTGAGTGTCGATACCATCACCATCATCTCGCTTGGCTTGAGCGGCCGAGCTGTAGTGGCGCAAGTTGAAATTGAAAG
>Ga0307488_10001729_pt1 | contig 18319 bp, 13 predicted proteins | sample SB02metaG_FD_202248 | JGI IMG/M metagenome (GOLD analysis project Ga0307488, IMG submission 202248) | Sea-ice brine microbial communities from Beaufort Sea near Barrow, Alaska, United States - SB 0.2 | ecosystem: Environmental > Aquatic > Marine > Coastal | place: USA: Alaska | collected... | reverse complement strand
AAGTTACAACTAACGGTGTAAGAATTATGGGTGCCGGCACAGTAGGCGGACAAACAGCAGTTCCAGATGCGTGGCTAGAAAAAGTAGCACGTATGTTTGAATTATTCTTAGATTCAAATGGCGCAGGTATTAACGAAGCATTTCAAAGAAACTTAATTAAAACATTAAGTGGTGATGCAGGAACTTGGCACGAAGGATTACCGACACTACAACGAGTGGCAAGAGGCGCAGGAGCAGATTATACTCCAAACTTCCTAACTGATCAAGGCGTTATTGATTGGAACTTAACTCCATTGTTTGATACTCACGTTGCTAACGATATGGTTTGGTACTTGAACTCAACTGGCGACGGATACGGTGTTGGCGAGATCGACGCACAAGAAGTAATTGAACACGTATTCCACACACTACATATGCACGGTCTAACAGACGATATAAAACTGTATTCATATATTAGTGCTGATTGGGCAACTGGACCACTATATGCAGCAATGGAAGAAGCATTTGACTCAGGCAAGTGGGATCCATCGGGTTACCAACTAAATCCAGATGATTGGAAAACAGATGCGGATGCATTTGAAGTAGCAGCAAAAGAATACTTGTTCTTGTTAAACTTTGCTATGTTTGATTATACAGGACTATGGGACGGTGACAGTCTTGCTCCTGAGTGGGCAGATGATGTACGTACCCCTGCACAAATCCAAACAACACTTCCAGTAAGTTATGCGTTCTTTAATACATACATTGCTCCAGTTATTAGTAAGCCTTCATTGGCAACTATTAACAGTATATTTGGCGATGGTAATACACCAGCACAAGACGATCCGGCACTAGCAGGTGCATCAGGATATGTTGTTGATGCATTAGTAGGCGGATCACCAGCAGTACCAGCAGTTGGGGATAGTTCTCTTATAACTAATCGAAACGCAGCAATGCCAACATTCATAGGTGACGGTTCAACAACTACAGTTGACATAGGATCTTATGTTACAACCAATGATGGAGATATACTTATTTTCCGTCCTGTTGAAAGTGATGGTGCAGTAACAATTACTGATCCTAATATTGTTGACACTAATCTAACTGGTGGATCTCTTTCTGCAATAGATAGCGCATACGCAACAGCAACAGGATTAACAGTTGAAGAAATTAAAATTACAGGTGGCCAGTATATAGGTCCAGAGCAAGTACCTTCTCCAGAAGAAAATATTCCAGGACAAGTATTGGATAATTTAAGTATTAAGGTATTCCAAACAACTAACAACGGCGCAGCACCTCTTGAATCAAATATTTTTACAGGTGACGGTAGCACTACAGTATATGAAATAGGACAAGATATAATTGAAGATACTGCGTTGTTGGTTTATGTAGATGGAATTAAGAAAGTATTAAACACAGATTATACTGCTACAAACACAACTATAGAATTTAGTACACCTGTGGCTGACAAAAAAATAGAAATTATATCTATTGGAATAGGTGGCGTAGGATTATTAGATTATCAAGAGTTTACAGCAGACGGAGAAACAGGATTGTACCTTACAAATGCACCATACACTTTGACAAGTAGCATATTTGTTACTGTTGACGGAGTTACTAAAGACGCTGTGTTTAGTGATAGTACAGACACTGTTGATACTGTTGGTAGAAGTCTAGTACAGTTTGGTGAAATTCCTGCAAAAGATAGTATCATTAAAATAGTTGCTTTCCAGGCTAGCGAAAATATTGATAGTGGACAACTAGGATTAGTAAGAGTAAACAAACAAACAACAACACTCACTTCTGATAGAACAGTCAACCTAGATAATTTTGTACAACTAACTAGAGAAAGTTCAATAGCATCTATGGTAGTTGAAATAAATGACGTAAAACTAGATGGAGTTGACACAATCTATTCTGTTTATGACGGAGTTACAAACTCATTTACTCTTGGACAAGATCCGTTAGAAGCATCTGGTGCAATCCTTTCTGCAAATATTAAAGTTTATATTAACGGCGAATTGAAAACATTTATTCAAGATTATGTTTATGATGGTACATCAAAACTTTTAACTATTGAAACTGCATCATTAAACATTGGTGATGTAATTAAAATTGAAAATGACTTACGTGCTGAATATTCAATTGCTGCTAACAGAATAGTAATTAGCGATTCTGTATCTTACACCCCAGGAGATACATTAGAAGTTACATGGTTCAGCGAATATCCAAGTATGGAAATTTACAGTGATAGAAATACAGGTGGTAAAGTTAATTATGAACTTCCGTATACTCCTCTAGGAATTTCTTATGTTTGGGTTTACAAAAACGGTGTAAGACTTGCTAGAGACACAGATTATTCTATATCTTTACCAAGAGGGGTTGTGTATTTAGAAATTGATACAGATAAAAATGATATAATCACTATTACAACATTTGGTGCAGATATATACAAACTACCTAGCTCATATGAAATAAGCAAAGACATGCTTAATGTTTACAGGTACAATAGATATGCAACAAGTAGCAAAATTACTTTAACTTCAGATTTAAATTACTATGATGATAAGATAGAACTTACTGATGCTAGTAATTTATATAATCCTGTGAGAAACAGAAATATTGCAGGTGTTATTGAGATAGATGGAGAAAGAATAGAATACCTTAACAAGACTGGCAACACAATTAGTCAATTGCGTAGAGGTGTAAATGGCACAGCAATTAAAGAACTGCACGCTGCAGGTTCTAGTGTTGCTGATATTGGACCAAATGAAGTTATTCCTTATACAGACAGTCAAGAAAGAACTGACTTTGTAAGTGATGGAAGTTCAAGTCTAATAGGACCGTTAGATTTTGTACTAACTAAGAGTACTGTAGGTAAATGGGCTGCCACAACAATTCCTACAGATTACGGCAGATGTGATATAGTGGAAGTATTTGTCGGCGGAACAAGACTGCGTAAAACACCTTTAACTGTATATGACGAATCTCTTGGACCAGTAAGCCCAGGAGCAGATAAAGAATTAGAAGCAGAATTTGCTGTAGACGGTGTTAATCCTTATATAAGGCTAACAACAGCACCAGAAGCAGGAACACGTATAACTGTAATAAAAAGGACAGGAAACACATGGTATGACAAAGGTTTAACTACTGCAAGTAATGGAGTTACACTATTAGATAATAAAACAGCAATTAGTAAGTTCATTGCTGCGAAGACTACCAGTTTACCTGAATAAATACACTATGAAACACAAAGAGAAAAATATGCCAGATAATCAAAAACAAGTACAAGAAGACAAAAAACCAGCGGTAAATGAAACCGGTGGGTTTCACTTTGAAGGACATATTAAGATATTTGATCCTGAATCAGGAGAAGTTTTCCAGGATAAAAGAAATGCAATCCACTATGAAAACATGAGTGTTGCAATGGTGCAAGCATTATCTAACCAAGGTTTAGGTACTATCTATGAAATGGCTTTTGGTAGTGGCGGTACGTCAGTTGATCCTACAGGATTAATAACGTATCTTACTCCAAATACAGTTGGTATTAATTCAAGTTTATATAATCAAACATATACAAAAATAGTAGATCAGAATGCAATTGCAAACTCTGATCCAACTAGAAACAAGATGGAAGTACGACACATTAGTGGTGCTACTTACAGTGATATTATTATATCATGTTTACTAGATTACGGTGAGCCCGACGATCAAGAAGCGTTTGATAACAGTGTAAATTTAGATGGTAACTTTGTTTTTGATGAATTAGGTATTAAATCTTATAATCCTGCAGGTGATGGAAAACTGTTGACACATGTTATTTTTCATCCAGTTCAAAAATCACTGAATAGATTACTTCAAATTGATTACACAGTTAGAATACAAAGTTTAACAGGATTTAATGAGGGATAATAGATGCCATATATTGTAAATTTTACGGATAGAGATAACAAATCCCCAATTACTGTTTTTGATAATACATCAAGTAATGATACAAGTATAACTTTTCCAGGAAGAAACGTAACTGGTTACGGACAAATCATTGCTGAAAACTTTTTATCTTTATTAGAAAATTTTGCAAGTGCAAATCAGCCAGTAAATCCTGTAGAAGGACAACTATGGTACGACACAACAAACGGTGTTTTACAGTTATATGATAATACAAGTTGGAAAGCAGCATCAAACATTCAAAAAGGACCAACAGAGCCTAGTGTAGAAACTAGCAAAGTTGGTGAACTTTGGGTTGACACAACAAATCAACAGTTAAGAATTTATACAGGTAGTAGATGGTTGCTAGTTGGACCTAGCGAAAGTTCAATTGACGGTAAAAGATATGGACCAGCAGTAGAAAAAATTGTTGACCAAGACAACTTTGACAAAAACGTTTTAACATTTTACATTGCAGATACGCCAGTTGTAATCTTATCTAGAGATTCATTTACACCTAAAATTGAAATTAAAGGATTTGATCAAATCAAATCAGGTTTAAATATTGCAACACCGGCAAACGCTGCTGAAGAAGCAGAATTTTCAACAATATTTTTAGGAGGAGAACTTCCTAAACTTATAGGAACTGCTAAAAATGCTGATGCATTAAATATCGGTGGCGTAGAAGTTGCAGCAGGAAAATTTTTGAGAAGTGATACTACTAATACTACTGAACAAGGATTTAATGTTAGAAGTAATACAGGCATTACAATTGGTATTGATGGTAACTTCCAGTTAACTACTTCTGCTACATCATCAAAAATTTATAATAGTGCAGCAGGTAGTTCGATAGATTTACAGATTAATAGAAATGGTATTCCTGATACTATTTTAAGAGTTATTGACGATAAGGTTGGCATTAATATTGCTGCTCCTAATAATGCATTAGACGTTGGTGGCGACATAGGTGTTACAGGAAGTATAATTCTTTCTAATACAAATGATGCTATCAACTTGTCCACTGGTGCAATACGTACAGAAGGCGGTGTTTCTATTAAGAAAACATTGCGTGTAGGACAAGGATTAAATGTAACAGGAACAATTAGTGCAACTAATATATACCCTGCTGCTAATGAAACTTATGACCTAGGTACTGATGCACTTAGATGGAATAACATTAAAGCCAAGAAAGTAATTGCTGATGAAATAGAAGGTACTATCAGCGGTAACATCACAGGTAACGCTAACACAGCAACAAACTTAAAAAATGTAACTAATTTTACAATGGCAGGAGATGTTGTATCAAGTGGATTTACATTTGATGGTATTGGCGATGCAAAAGTTTTTAATACACAATTAACAGCGAATATTATTACAAGTAAAAATGAACCATTACCTGTTGTATCAGGTAAAAATGATCAAATACTTGTTTATAGAGCTAATCCTTTAACAGGAAGCACATCAACAGGACTTTTAAAACAAAACAGAGATACGTTTGTAGGTGATTTAGGCATACCGTTAGCAGGAATACTTCCATATGCAGGACCTAATGTTCCATATGGTTTCCTACTTTGCGATGGTGGTGAAGTTGAAATTGCAAAATTCAGATCACTATATGATGTTATAGGAACAACTTATAACGGATCAGCAGCATTAAATGGTGCTGTAGGAAAAACTTTTAGAGTTCCGGACCTAAGAGGTAGATTTGCTCTTGGACGCCATAACATGGACAACAATATTACTGTACCAAATGACGTAGGTGGGTTTGTTGATAACGGTGGAGGTTCACCGGTTCCTGCAAGAATCGATGGTACTGAACCAGAAACACTTTCAGCATCAAGCGGAAGTAGTTCTGTAACATTGAATCTTTCTAACTTGCCAGAGCATAAACACAGTATGGTTGCAGATGGAGAACAATTTGCTGCGGTAAGAGTTGATACTGCACCAACTGTAAGTTCAACATCAGGTAGAGGACCAAATAACCCAGGTGAAGCACAGTACCTTCCAGACTCAGGACCAATTAAAACTCCTACAGGAACTACTTTAAGTTCACCAGTTGGTATTATGAATCCATACTTAACAATAAATTATATAATTAGATCAGGTCCGCCTGCATTTACAACGACATAGGAACTAAGAATGGCATATCAAGTTAATAAAACAGACGGAACAATTGTAGCAACAGTTGCCGACGGCCAGATAGATACGCTATCCACTGATCTAACACTTATAGGTAAAAACTATAGTGGGTTTGGCGAATCACTAAATGAAAATTTTGTAAAATTACTTGAAAACTTTTCAAATACAACACAACCTAGTAATCCTATCAAAGGACAAATATGGTTTGACGGTACAGAAAACAAACTTAAAGTATATAGTGGTACAGCATTTGTACCGGTAAGTTCTGCAACAATTAGTAACGCTCAACCTGCAACACTAGGTGTTGGTGACTTATGGTTTAATGATACAGACAAGCAGTTATACTTTTTTGATGGTGCTAATACTATACTTTTAGGTCCTGATTATTCTGAATTACAAGGATTAAGTGGAATAAGAGTAGCAAGTGTGCTAGACTCACTTAACCAAACCCGTGTTATTACAAGTTTATACAACAACGGAATTTTATTAGGAATATTTTCTAAAGATTCGTTTACACCTAAGAATGCTATTGACGGATTTAATGGAAGTATAGAACCTGGATTTAATCAAGGTACACTTGCAGATATGAAATTCGATGTAACTGCAACAAATGCAGATAAACTAGGTAATGTTGATGCTACTACCTATGCAAGACGTGATACTTCAAATCAGTTTGCAGGACAAATTAGAATTAACTCAGATTTAGGTATTGTGTTTGGCGCAGGTGACCAAGGTAATATTACAGTTGCTGATGGTAATTTGTTTTTTAGTAACACAGCATCAGATAAAGGAATTGTTTTTAATGTAAGAAAAGGAATTGTACAAGAAGAAGCAATGAAAATTGATTCTTTAAATAGAAAATTAAGTGTCTTTGAAAATTTCACAAGCAGTGAAGCAGTATTTGGCGGAAGTGTTGAAATAAAAGGTAATACAACTATTAGAGGACAGTTAACAATTGAAGATGGTGACATTGTTGCTCTTAATACACAAAACCTAGTAGTTGAAAACAAACAGATTGAATTAGCAAATACAGGAGACACTGCAACAAACTCAGACACAGTTGCTGATGGTGGCGGTATAGTACTCAAAGGACCAGCAGGAAATATAGATCATGTGTTGCTTTGGAGTAATTTAGGTTTATCGCCAACATCAAGAACACCAGCTCTTGCAGCACAAGCATGGACAAGTTCAGAACATATCAATCTTGCTACAGGAAAGGCATTTAAGATCGATGGTGTTACAGTTATTAATGGAACAAGCCTAGGTACAGGTATTACTGCTATTCCAGGTGTTACTTCTTTTGGTACACAGAACGTTGTTAACATTGGTACTGCTCCGCCAACAGCAGACTTTAAACTAGAAACTGATAGCGGTAGTAGTAAACCAAGAATTACAACATTAATTACAGATAGTGATTTAGAAATAGCACCAAACGGAACAGGTAACCTTGCATTAATAGGATCACCTAAAATTACTGGACTATTAGATCCAACAGATGCACAAGATGCTGCAACAAAAGAATATGTTGATAACACTATTGAAACTAGAAGTCTTGCATTTAGCATGGACTTATCAGATGGTAAACCTAACAGTTATATTTCAGGTACAATACTAACACAGTTAGCACCACCTGCAGATTTTAGAAATGGTACACTTGCAAGAATATTATGTACAACATTACAAAACAGTACAACAAGTTTAGAAATTAACCCATTAAGATCAGAAACAAGAGATGACTTTGATTTAACAAGTGGCGGATCAGCATCTGCTTTAAAACAACTTGCATTTAGCACAGCGACAGTTGCTGCACCAGCAGTTACAACTTTGAGAGTTATTAAAACTTTCCAACTTGTAGCAGGTGCATGGTCGTTTGTGTCTGAAGTGTCATTACCATAAGTGATTAGGAGCGAATATGGCATATGTAATTAACAGAAGTGATGGAACAGCGTTTACAACGTTGCAGGACTCTACAATTGATACTACTTCTAGTATAACACTAGTTGGTAGAAACTATATTGGGTATGGAGAAATTCAAAACGAAAACTTCTTGTTCTTACTTGAAAATTTTTCTAACACCACTGCTCCAAACAAACCACTAAGCGGCCAGTTATGGTGGGACACTACAGGACCTGTTCTTAAAATATATGACGGAACTAAATGGTCAGAAGTTGGCGCAGCAACTATTTCAGAAACGGCACCAGTTGACCCACAAGCAGGAGCGTTTTGGTACAAGTCAGGATCAAACACGTTATACACATACAACGGAACAAGTTGGGTATTTATAGGTCCAGAAACAGCAGAAGGATTCGGAGTTACTAGAGCAAGAAGCACTACACTTAAAGCAGATACAGATACAGATTATCCAGTAATATTAATTACTGTCGCTGACATTGTAGTTGGTATAGTATCAACAAATGCATTTACAATAAATTCTAGTAACGCAATTACAGGTTTTACTACAGTTGATACAGGAATAACACTAAGTTCTGCATATTTTGTAAACGGTGCACTGAAAGGAAATGCAGATACTGCTACAGCACTTAAAACTGTTAGACAGATAAACGGTGTAGGATTTAACGGAACAAAAAATATTGATATAAGTGCTAATACAACACACAGTCTAACAGCAGGCAACTATATTGCAGGCGAGGACTTTAATGGAAGTGCAACAACAAATTGGTCAGTCGATGCAACGTCTACAAATACAATAGGAAAAGTTGTAGCAAGAAACGCCAGTGGAGGTTTCAGTGCAGGATTAATTACTGCTGATCTAGAAGGCAATTTAACAGGTAATGTAACAGCAGCATCTGGAACATCAAGATTTGATGTAGTTGAAGCAAATACATTTATAGGCGCAACTCTAACAGGTAATGCGTTTAGTGCAACAAAATTAAGAACAGCAAGAGATATTAACGGTGTACCTTTTGATGGACTTACTGATATCACAGTTCCAGCAAGTGCAAGAACACTTACTGACACAGCACTTGCAGCAAACGTTGTAACTTCACAACTAGAAAGCGTAGGCGAATTAACAAGTTTAACAGTTAACGGTACAATTACTGTAAGCACTAACCATACAATTGCCGCAGGCGGCTCAGGATCAACTACAACAGCAACACGTCTAATGAGATTAGTTGCAGACGACGGCACAGATACTTCAGTAGTTGATTTAATATCGCCAGACAGTTCAGTATCTTCAGGATATGGAACAAAAGGTGCAATTATTCCTAATGTGGATGAAGCATTAGACCTTGGTAAAAGTGCAAAAAGATTTGACAATGTTTATGCAAATACATTCAATGGTGCTTTAGTTGGTAATGCAGATACAGCCACTTTAGCAACAACCGCTACAAATATTGCAGGAGGAGCCGCAGGCTCCGTTGCTTACCAGACTGCGTCTGGCGCAACTGCGTTGCTTCCTATCGGAGCGGCTAACCAAGTGCTTAAATCCACAGGTACAACAGTACAATGGGGTGCACCTAGTTTAGCAGAAATTATTCCAGGCAATTATATCACAGGAAGTAATTTTGATGGATTGTCAACACAAACTTGGGCAGTTGATGCAGCCACAGCAAACACTGCTAGTAAAGTTGTAGCAAGAGATAGCAGCGGAAATTTTGCAGCAGGTACAATTACTGCATCATTATCAGGAAATGCAACAACAGCAACCACTGCAAATTTATTAAGTGGTAGCAGAACAATCAATGGTGTTGTATTTGATAACAGTGGTAACATTACAGTAACAGCAACAGATCCAAATGCAGTTGCTAAAGCAGGCGGAACAATGACAGGTAGGTTAACGCTTTCAGCAGATCCTACAAGCTCAATGCACGCTGCTACAAAACAGTATGTTGATGCTAGTTCTGGATATACAATTGTTTCAGGATCTTCATCAACAGTGGGTTATACTAACCAAGTAGGTAGTTTTAACAATGGATCTAACTACTTTGATGTGTATCCACCGGCAGGAAAAACTATGTCGAACTTAATAGCATTTATTCCGTCAATAAAAACTATCCATTATGCAGGCGGAGTAGATGGTAACGATAGTTTAAGATGTACATACACATATTTAGGTGATAGAATAAGAGTATACGTACAAAACACAGAACAAAGAAGCACACCTGCGGCTAATTACTTAGGAGTATGGAGTTAACATGAAATATATCTGTATAGAAGCCGGTGAAGTAACATCATTAATGAGTTATGAACCTGAAGTACCATTAGGTGTAACTGTTGTTGAAATATCTGATTCTGATGCTGATCAACTAGGTGCAGGAACACACATTTTTGATATTCCAACACAGAGTGTTACACTTAAAACAGCGTCCATTGTTGCAGAAGAAAACACTGTAGCTCAAAATGGACAAGAGCGTGAGTTTTTAAATTCAACAGACTGGAAGGTATTACGTCATATTAGGCAAAAACACCTTGGTATTGCTACAACTTTAACTGAAGAACAATACACGGAACTTGAAAATCAACGAGAAGCAGCAGCCCAGAGAGTTGTTGATATTGAATAAATATAGTTACAAACTAGGAAAAATACATGGCATATCAAGTAGATAAATTTAACGGAACTTTTTTAACATCTGTAGCGGATGGTACTATTGATACAACCACAGATTTAAGATTTGTTGGTAAAAATTATGCTGGATATGGTGAAGTACAAAACGAAAATTTCTTACACATACTTGAAAACTTTGCCAATACTACTGCTCCTCCTAAAGCAATTGAAGGACAGGTTTGGTATGATAGCGGAAACAAAAAATTAAAATTTTATGATGGCGCAAAATTTAAATCAGCATCAGGTGCTGAAATAAGTGCAACTGCACCAGGCGGACTAGGCATAGGTGATTTTTGGTGGGATACATCAGCAAAACAAATGTATGCTTATGATGGCGGTTCATTTATTTTAATAGGTCCTGAAGCAAGTCCAGACTTAGGTACAAGTGGTGTTGTAGCACAAGTTGTAAAAGACAGCGGTAATGCAAACCATTCTATACTTAAAGTTTTAGCAGGCGGAAAAACTGTTGCCATTGCATCACAAACAGCATTTACATTAAACAGTTCAGTGAATCCAATTGATGACTTTACAGCAATCAAAAAAGGACTGACACTTGCAAATACAGATACAAACGGAATCAGTGCAGACGATTATGTGTATTGGGGTACATCTTCAAATGCACTAAGACTTGGAGGGTTACAAGCAAGCGAATATATTACTAAAGGTACAGTTGAATTTACAAGTACTGTGTTTTATAATGACCCTGGATTTAAAGTTGGTGACCAAAGAGATTTACATATATTCGTAAACAGTGCTGACGAACCTAGAATTAACAGTTTGTTAGGAAATCCAATAGACCTAGTTGTTACAGATGGTGGTGTAGATTATAAAACTGTACAAGTAACTTTATCATCTTTACGTCCAGGTACAAGTGCAACATTTGATTTAGGTGAGGCTACATATCAGTGGAGAAATATTTACGCACAAACTATTACAGCAAATTTAACAGGTGACGTTACAGGTAATGTTACAGGTACAGTTAAAGGAAATGTAATTGCTAATGACACACAGGTAATGATTAATGCATCAACTAAAGAAATTGGTTATACAGGTGCACAACTTAGAGGAACACTAGTTGGTAACGTAAGCGGTAACGTAACAGGAACTGCTTCCAATGCAAACAACCTTAACAACATTGCTCCGTCAATTGGAGTACCTAGTCCATTAACTACAACTATTCCAGTTAGAGATGCAAATGGAGATATTACAGCAAATCAATTTATAGGTATAGCAGACAACGCAGATAAACTAGATGTTGACGGAACATACAGAGTAGCGGATACTGACCCTGTTGCAAACACAGTAGCAGCAAGAGATAGTGCAGGTAACTTAGAGGCTGTATTATTTGAAGGAACTGCAACTTCAGCAAGATACGCTGACTTAGCAGAAAAATATTTAACAGATAAAAATTATGAAGATGGGACAGTTGTCAGTGTTGGCGGCCCACAAGAAGTAACAGCCGCTAAAGAAGGCGATAGAGCATTAGGTGTTATATCTCCAAGTCCAGCATATATGATGAATGCACATTTAGCAGGCGGACAATTTGTTGCATTAAAAGGTAGATTACAAGTTAATGTCATAGGTGCAGTAAACAAAGGCGATAGATTAGTTGCAACTGATAACGGCTGTGCTAAAGCATCAGCAAGTAGTGCAGATGTTTTTGGAATAGCATTAGAAAGTAGCACTGAAGTAGGTGTTAAAAAAGTTGAAGCGGTAGTTTTATAATGGCTAACATTAAAGCCAGTGACATAAACACAATCAGACAAAAAATTACTGATGTTCTAGGTACAGGTGCTACAACTTTTGGCTATGGCCAAACAGTTTATAGTTCTGCTATTACATCAGGAACAATCATTCAGAAGTCTCAATGGGATGCAGTTAGATACGACATTGTGAATGCATACATTCACCAAACAGGAAATATTCCAAGTGCAATTACTGTAAGCACTGCCGACACAGTTGATGATGATGCAAGTGGTGCCTATCAAAACTACGATTATTTTGCTGACTTATTAAGAAATAATAGATTTGATCTTGCTACAGGACAATTTTCTCAAACTTCAATTGGTACTGAACTAACAACAGCAACTTGGAGCAGCACAGCAACTTGTACTATTACAATTGATTTTGCATCTGCAGAAGATGGTAGATACTTTTTTAATAGTGGCGGAGCAATTAGAGTAGAAACAAGTCATGTTGATGGAACTACAGCGCAAGCAGGTGCTTGGTCATCTGTTTTATCTTCATTTGCACCACAAGATTTTGCAGGTGATTTGATAGCAGCAACAGGATATTACACATTAACTAATTCATATCAAACATATTTTTCAAAGGCAGCAAGCACTCCATATAGTGGCAACACATACGATCTTAAAGCGAAATGTGATGTTGCAAATAATAGTGCAGGGACAGCCACTCAGGTAGTAATACAAGTAAATCTAACAGATACATACGTAGATCCAGGTGCGCCAGCACCAGGCGATTTAGTAGACGGTAAATTAACAATTGATGTAAACAAAATACAAGCAGCAGGAATATTAGCACCATCAGGTACTTTTGCAGTAAATGGTCCAAGTAGTACTACTATGTCAGCAATTAGTGTAGCCTAATACTGCTATTATAAATACTTGTGAGGTAAAAAATGGCAGGTGTAAACCAAAAAATTAGCAAAGTTGACTATAACAGTGTCCAAAGTGATATTAATACTATCTTGGGTACAGGTACTAGTAATTTTGGATATGGCCAGCCTGTTCTAAGCAACCAAGTTGGTGAATCAGATTCAGTTACTGTAAACGAATACGCAGTACTACGTTTTGATATAATTAACGCTTACAAACATTTATATAATAGTTTACCACCTAATGTAGATGCACAAACAATCGGTGCAACAGTTAGGTTTGATAGTGTACCACCAGATGCTGCACCTATAGGTTATTGGCAAAGTGTAGTTAATTCTATAAGTATAAATAGGCTAGCATTAGCAGTTAGTGGACAACGTGTAACAGTAAATCACGGAACAAGAAATTTTACCGGTGCATGGGGTGCATCAGCACCTGTAGGAAGCACACCGCAATTATCATGCCAGGTTGATGTTGAATGGGCAACTAGTGAACAAGCAAGACACTTCTTTAATGCAGGCGGCAGTATACAATTTACAAGTACAAGAACAGGTGGATCACCTACTGCACAAAATACAAGTTGGACAACTTTATTAAGTACTGCTGGTACAAGAATATTTGGATGTAATACTCCAGGAACTGGAACATCGCCAAACGATGGACAAAATTGGTTTAGAGCAAGAAACACTGCTGATACATGGAGCAATTCTACTGCATCAAGTCCTTATGCATTGAATGAATTTAAGATTACAGTACAAACAAATGATATACCCACAGTATCTAGTAACAGTTCAGGCTCTTCAAGAAGATTAAGATTTTTTGTATACTGGAATGATAATCACTTTGCGCAAGGTGGTAATTCGGCAACTGGAACTCCAATACAAGCAGGCGGATACGGACCAGACACAGTAGATGGTAATATTTCATTAACTGTACAAACAATTAAAGCATCTGGCGTTTTAGAACCAGCAGCCTCTGGAAACTTTGAAGTATCAACACCTACTGTAACAGTTGGAACAATTGTAAACTAATAAATTTCCCCCACCAACACATATACCGATAAATAATATGCTACTATAATAAATAGGAGATATTATGCAGGAACAATTAGATAAAGCACTCGAGTTCGCCAATTACAGGCAATCATTTGCTATCCAAAGGAAAACACTAAAAGAAAAAATTGACGCACAGTTAACCTACGGAGTTAATGGCGGCATATTTAAAATTGATAGATCATTATTAAACTTTGTTGACATGTTAATTTTTAAATCTAGAAGAGAAAATGTAGTTCTACTTGATATGAACGACAACCCAATATTAATTGAAGATCTAACAAAATTTAGAGATGAAGTATTTGATAGATACTTTTCAGCAACCTTTACATATTTGGAAGAATACCAAAAAATTAAAAAGGCAAGATCTGTAGAAACATTATTGGAAGTTTAATGAGCAAAGGTGTAATAATATTTGCTCACAATAATCGGCAGATTGATTATATCCGCATGAGCATACTTGCGGCAAAATTAGCAAATAAAAATTTGCAAGTTCCTGTATCACTAGTGACTGATCCATCTACAATTGATTGGATGAAAGAATCCAATCTTGAAAAAATAGTAACTGAAACATTTGATAATGTTATTATAACACAAAGACCAGACGATACAAATAATATAAAAAATTATAATGACGGAAAAAATAGGGTGCATGCTCCTTTTACTAATGGTAATAGATGCAGTGTTTGGGATTTAACACCGTACGATAGAACTTTAATGATAGATAGTGACTATCTTACTTTGACAGACACATTATCTAACTATTGGGAAGTTGATGAAGATTTATTAATAAGTTCTAAGTATAATGATATACAAGGATCTGAAAGAGTAGGATATCTTGATACACACATCTCTGAAACAGGTATAGAAATGTTATGGGCAACTACTGTAATGTTTACAAAAAATGAAACTACTAAAATATTTTTTGACTTAGTGGCACATGTAAAAGAAAAATATAAAATGTACAGCGATATCTATAGATTTAATCCAATTATTTTTAGAAACGATATTGCATTTAGTATTGCAAAACACATAATGAATGGCTATCAAAAGACAGATGAACCTAACTTGCCTGATATTTTTTCAACAGCAGATAAAGATATGTTAGTTGATGTTAGTAAAGAAAGATTAAAATTTTTAATTGCGCAAAACAACAGTGATAATTATGTTGCTACTAGCGTTAGCAATAAAGATGTTCATGTAATGAATAAGTTTAGTATTATGAGAAACTATGATAACCTTATGGAGTTGGCACAATGACGTTTGGATATTTAATTATTGTTAATGATACTGATACATCTAACTATGCTAAATTAGCATATACTCTTGCATTAAGTATTAAGAACACACAGAAAGAAGGTTTTGATAAAGTAGCATTAGTTATAAATGATAAAACAAGAATAGAAGGTTATACATCAACTTGGGTATTTGATGAAATAATAGAATGGGACGGCGCTGTACACTGGGATGGTAGATCATATATGGACGAACTTACTCCATGGGATACTACTATTTGTCTAGATGCAGACATGTTATTCTTAAGAGATTACAGTCATTGGGCAGAATACTTTATTAAGAATAGTGAATTATATATTGCAAATAAAGCATATACATATAGAGGTGATATAGTTACTGGCGATTACTATAGAAAATGCTTTACAGCAAATGAATTACCTAATTTATATTCTTTCTATACATTCTTTGTTAAAAACAGTTCAATGGCAAAAGAGTTTTTTAATCTACAAAGACAAATTATTAAAACTCCTGAACTGTATGCTAATAATTTTTTAGCAAAACACAAACCAACTACTGTAGGTACAGATGAAGCGTTTGCACTTGCATCAAAAATATTAGATATCACTGATGAGATTGCGTATCCTTTAGAATTTCCTAGAGTAGTACACATGAAGGGAATGGTACAGAATTGGCCATACGGTGCAGATGAATGCTACGATCATATAGGATTTTATTTAAACAAACAAGGAAAATTAAAACTTGGTAACTTTGAACAAACCGATATAGTTCATTATGTTAATAAAGAAACAGTTACACTTGAGACAGTGAACATTTTGGAGGAAATAGCATGGCAGAAAAACAAATAGAAATTCCTGATTTTGACGAATGGATTGCAAACTACAAGCATACGCCTGCGGTATATAATGCAGCATTTGATGTTGAAACAGGCCGTGTGTTATCTGTAGGTCCAGATCATACTGTAAACGAAAAAGAGTTTGAAAATGTCATACCTCTTGAAGCAGATATTGCTGAAAAAATTATATCTAGCGAAATTAGTATGAGCAAATGTTTTATCGATCCTGACCAAGGCGAATTAGAAATTGTTGAAAGAAGAGATTTGTATAAAATAGATGATGTACTACATAGAATTATTGTTAGGAAATATTCAGAGATTAAAAAACCAGATATCTATTTAGAACACAATGTTAAAACAAATATATTGTCTGTAGAACTTAGTGAAGAATTTGGCGGAACATACAAACAACAAAAAGGAATTGATGTTGTAAAAAGAAAAATGTTCTGGAACGGTGAAACACAACTTGATTTTACAATTACAGATTATAATGATCCTAATATTGTAACTGATAATTTTAGTGTAACAATTAATGATCTAATTGGTAACAAAGTTGAACTTAAAGAACTTAATATGAACAGATTCTTTAGCGTATATACAAGACGCTTATTTAAAAACTATATGATTGAGGAAAGATGAAACGGGTAATTGAGTTTGATGTATTCTTTTTAAGTTATGATGAACCTAATGCAGATCTTCATTATGCAGATCTATGTAATAAAGTTCCATGGGCAAAACGTATACACGGTGTAAAGGGTAGCGATCATGCACACAAAGCAGCAGCAGAGCAATCAGAAACTGATTGGGTGTTAACTGTAGATGCTGACAATATTGTGTATCCACAATTTTTTGATATTGAAATAGATATGGACAATCCGGATATACAAGCATACAGTTGGTGCGGTAGGAATAACGTAAATGGTTTAAGATATGGCAACGGTGGATTAAAACTGTGGAATGTTGATCATGTTAAAAATATGAAAACTCACGAGAACGCTGATAGTGATAGAGCTCAGGTAGATTTCTGTTGGGAAACAGGATACAGAAACTTTCCACAGACTTTCAGCGATACTGTAATTAATTACAATCCGTTTATGGCCTGGCGTGCAGGATTTAGAGAAGGTGTTAAGATGACACTAGACAACGGATTAAAAGTTCCACCACAAGAAATTGAAAAGCGTATATGGTGGCACAACACACATAGATTAGGAATATGGAGCACAATTGGTAGTCATGTTGAAAATGGACTATTTGCCATATACGGTGCAAGACTAGGAACATATCTCACAAATTGCACAGACTGGGATCACATACAGGTTAGAGACTTTGAATCTCTGCGTGAATTGTATAACGAACAATGTAAACTGTATGAGGATGGGTTTGGGTTAGAACAAGAAGTAAAACGTTTAGGAACCGAATTAAAAAACCAACTTGGTTTTAATTATCCATACCTAGATGAATCTATGAGCAAATATGTGTTAAACTTATATGAGCAAACTATTGATCTAGCAAAAACGTATTATAGGACTACAGATGATCTATGATTTATTTTATGTCAGTCAAGGCAAAGCAGAACACTGGCAAGAGTTTAAGTCTAGATTCTCTAATGCCCAACTGATTGAAGATGTTGAATCTCTAGACCAAATAAAGCAAAAGACATTAACCAGAATGTTTTGGGTAGTGTGGGATGATATGAAAGTAAAAGATGAGTTTGACTTTGAATATCGTGCTACTGAATGGGACCTAGAATACGTTCATGTATTTAAGAATGGTAACCACTTCAATGGTGTTACCCTTATGCCTAAGAATGCTCCAGCATCTAACAAAGAATTCAAGTTCCGATTCTTTATCAACAAAAAAGAAATAGATATAGTAGCCAGCGATCCTAGGAGTATAGGAAGTAGTTTTGATATTGTGTTTATTTCTTACTATGAACCTCATGCAGATA